>WNFF01008010.1_pt1 | contig 13336 bp, 9 predicted proteins | sample 5400441 | NCBI WGS metagenome assembly WNFF01 (sample SAMN13153345, study PRJNA577476) | soil metagenome | isolation source: 120 cm saprolite under Douglas fir tree site 2 hole 3 replicate 1 | place: USA:California | collected 2015-04-18
GGTGAGCAGGAATTTCTGATAGCCCGCGTCCCACAGACGCGTGAATTGGCCGTTCATCAGAATGGCTGGAGGAATCGTCATCAGGTAGTGGTCGTCCGAAGTTCGGCGAAACTCCGCGCCACAGCCATATTTTTCCACGCGTGTCACACCGCCCGTGCTGTTGACAGTGAATCCAGCGCCCGGCAATGCCTCGAGCAGTCGCGCTTCAAATCGATCGTCGATATTCCACATACCTCCAGAATACGGAGCGCAGCTGGGGGCTGTAAAGGCAAAAAACGGGGCGATGCGCCTCCAAGTTTGTCATGCCAAAGAAAATACAATATATAAGGCTGCGGCTCGATGCATCTCTAAACAGAAAGATCGCTTTCCACCGCGCACGACGGGTGATTGCGTCCCTTCAATTTCACTGACTCCTTGTCAACGCAACGTATATATTGACATTAGGTTTGATGGGAATAGAATACGCGCTCTCTTCCGGCAGATGCCTTGTAAGGTCATGGTCCAGGACGGGAATACTTGCTAGCCTGCCGGAACTTGGTTTTAAATCATTCCTACTTAGCATCACGATCATGACTCTTCGTAATCGTCTCAATTATGGTCCGGGGCCGAAATCTAGACAGCGAGGGGGGAACGCATGTACCGACGAATGCTCCTGGTGATCGTCCTAATCCTAGCCGCGGGTACGGCGTGGGGACAGGCGCCATCGACGCCCAGTGAGGGCGAGTCAACGAAGGAATTGCTCGAGCGGATCGAGAAATTGGAGAGGCGCGTCGTAGAGCTGGAGGCGAAGGCGGGCACTACGGCGGCCGCTCTTTCGACCGCCCCAGCCGCCAGCCCAGCCCAAAATCCGGCCCGAAACGAGCCGGCGACGGGAATACAGCGCTCCCAGGCCTCCGAAAGTGCCGCGCAACAGGCGATTGTTCAGGAGGCTGAGACCCATTACCCCTCTCTGGCAATCCGAGGGTTTGGCGACGTCGATTTCTCCGCCACAAATCAGAAGGGGTCTTTGAGTGGATTCAATCTTGGCCAGCTTGATCTGCAACTCGCGTCGCCGCTGTCTCGAAAGATCAGCTACTTCGGCGAAATCACCTTCAACGCTCAGCCGGCCGGGTACATGGTTGAGGTGGAGCGCTCCTTCATCCGGTATGATTACAACGACCACTTCAAGCTTTCCTTCGGGCGCTATCACACGCCGATCGGGTATTGGAATACCGCTTTCCATCATGGGACGTGGTTACAGACGACGGTCGAACGTCCAGAAATGGTGAACGAGGACGTCGCCTTCGTTCCTATTCACATGGTGGGATTTCTCGCGGAGGGCAGCATTCCATCCGGCGGGGCGGGCCTTTACTATAACTTTGGTGTTGGCAATGGCCGAGGAGACATCATTAGCCGTCCGGGTGACGCGGGGGATAACAATAATAATCGGGCCTGGGTGGCAAACGTGTTCGCCCGCCCCGCCAGGCTTTATGGCCTGCAGTTTGGGGCGTCCGTGTATCGAGACAAGATCATCAGCCCGGCGGATGGGAGAAATTTCCGGGAATGGATCACTTCCGCTCACGTGGTCTGGACGAAGGAAACGCCCGAGATTCTGGCGGAATTTGCGAATTCCCAACATCAGGACATCTTGACCGCTCAGGTTTTCAATAGCCCGGCCTTTTACGTCCAATTCGCTTACCGGCTTCCCTGGTCAGAAAGGGCTTTGAAGCCGTACTACCGTTTCGAGTATATTCGCCTTGCGCAGGGTGAACCGATCCTCACGCTCACGGGGACCGACCTCACCGGCTCGACACTCGGCATCCGGTATGATATCTCCAGTTTCGCGGCATTCAAGTCCGAGTATCGGAACACACGGCGTTTGGCGGGCGAGCCACGCGTTAATGGTGTGTTCTTCCAAACCAGTTTTACATTCTGACGAGGCCAGCGAATGAGACCGATCCGCTACCATTTGGGAATAGCGCTTTTTCTTTCGGCCGCTTTTTGTTTGCTGATCAGCAAATCCTCAGTGGCGCAAACAACCGGCGACGCCGACGTCGCCGTCGTAACTCATCCGGATATACCGATCGACAGTTTGAGCCTTGTTGAAGTTCGCCGGGTGTTTCTTGGGGAAAGGCAATACTGGAATGCAAAGCTTCCCGTTGTCTTGCTCATTCGCGCCCCGGTCGCGCGCGAGCGAGACGTCGTGTTGCGTGTGATTTATCAAATGACGGAAACCCAGTTCAAACAATATTGGATCGCCAAGATCTTTCGAGCTGAGACTGCGTCGCCCCCAAAGATCGTTTACTCGAACGATGTGCAGTATAACCTCGTGACAGCTCTCAGCGGAGCCATCGGATTCATGGACGCGCGCGAGGCCGCACGGGCCAAGCTCAAAATCCTGCGGGTGGACGGACTCTTGCCGGGAGAGCGAGGCTATCCGCTGCGATGAGCGGTGATCGCGCGCCCGTGGATGGAAAAAGGAAAAAGCGATTGACCCTGCGCGAGAAAGCTTGTTTAAGGCGAGAGCCCCAGCCGCTGCACGAGGTCTCGAAATCTCCGATCCCCGCGCATGGTGTCGAACCAGGGATCAACTTTCAAGGACGCGAGCCTGGAATCGCGTACGGCATTTGCCTTTTCCAGCCATGTGAATGCCGGCTCTTTCTCGCCTAATCGGGCATAGGTCTGAGCCACGGCATAGGGCGAAACATAGTCTCGCTTGGAGACCTCCAGCAACCCATCCAGCCAACTCTGCAGAACACCTCTAAAGCCCGATGTTGCATAGTCTTGCGCAACAGATGCGGCAAGCTCCGGGCTCCCGGAAAGCTCTAACGCCTTTTCGCGCTCACCGACGGCTTCTTTATACATTCCGCCCTGCGCGTAAACTTCCTCGAGCGTGCGGCGGGCCGGCGCGAACGTGGAATCCATCTCCAGGACTTTGCGTAGTTGTTCAATCGCCTGCTGGTTTTGCCGGGCGACGAAGAATTGCCATCCCAGAGTCGTATTGATCGTGAGAGACAGCGAGTCCAACTCCTTCGCTCTTCTGAGCTCGCGGGTTGCCTCCTCGAGCCGTCCCATTTTCGCCAGATAATCGCCATACCAGTGATGAGCAGTGGCGGAGTTTGGGTTGAGTTCGATGGCGCGCCTGAATTCTCTTTCGGCGCCGCCCCAGTCCCAATCGTAATACTCGCGGACGAGACCCACCGACGTGTGCGCTTCGGCGAGCGTGTCGTCAATTTGCAGAGCTTCCATCGCTGCTGCCTTGGCTCTTGGCCCGGCGTCCCCCGGGGATAGATATCCGGTATCTCCCAGCAAGCTATATGTGTCAGCCAGGCCCGCGTAAGCCAACGCATAGCGTGGGTCTTTTTGAACGGCCTGGGCAAAATAGTCCGCGGCCTTTTTGAAATCCTCTTGCGTCCCCTTGTTCCAGGAAAACAGACCTTGCAAGTAGAGTTGATAGGCCTCGGTGTTCTCGGTGGTTCGCTTTGCCAGGCGGCGTTTTTCTTCGCCGGTTAATTCCGGCCGCAATCGCTCGTAGATGTCTGCCGCAAGTTCCTCTTGCACGGAAGCGAGACCTGAAACTTTGCGGCTGTACTGCTCTCCCCAGATGTGCCTCTTGGCCTGGATGTCCTCGAGCTCCACGCTAATCGAAAGATTGTCGCCCGTCTGCATGAGCCTGCCCGTGAGAATCGTGCGCACACCCAAGTCCCTTCCCACGCTCTCCGGGTCGGTCGCCTGGCCCTTATAGCGGAAAACAGTGCTCCGCGAAATCACAGCCAGGTCCGGCAATTCAGAAAGGCTGTTGATGAGGCTCTCTGTGATTCCATCAGTAAGATATTCGGTCTTCGGATCATTGGTCAGATTCTGGAACGGCAAGACGGCGATTGAATCGATCCGGGAAGGATTCGCCTTGCCAAGCAGCCGGTCTCGCCAGCCACCCGGGTTCAACGCGAACAAAAGTGAGGCCACGCCAACAGCCGCCACGGCTGCGAGGTGCCGCCAGTACCGCCGGAGCACATGCGGGGGCGCCGGCTCAACGGGAGCGAAAATCCGGGAGGAATCGGTGTCACGTTTCAGGCGCTGCAAATCTGCTCGCAGGTCCGAAGCGGTCTGATAGCGCATCTTCCGATTTTTTTCCAACGCCTTGGTGATGATGTTCTCTAGTTGTATGGGAACGGCTGGGTTCAAACGTACCGAGGAAATGGGCGCGCGGTTCAGTATCGCCTCGAACACGACGCCGGATGTATTCCCAGGAAAAGCCTGTTTGCCCGTCACCATTTCGTAGAGCACGACCCCCAGTGAGAACAAATCAGTGCGCGCGTCGAGCTCCTCGCCGCGAACCTGTTCGGGGGACATGTAGGATACTGTGCCTAGTGCCATGCCCGTGTTTGTCAAATGCTCGTCGTCTGCAGTGGTCGTCGCCAGAGTGGAGACTGTCGTCGGCGGTGTCGAGCTCGTTCGCTCGGGCAGTAGCTTAGCGAGGCCGAAATCCAAAATCTTGACCTGACCGCGGTCCGTGACAAAGATATTTGCCGGCTTGACGTCGCGGTGCAAGATTCCTTTCGCGTGGGCGGCATCCAGCCCATCCGCGATTTCAAAGCCCCACTCGGGCACGTTTTGTAAGTCGATCGGCGCGCCAGAAACCAGATGCTTGAGCGTTTTGCCTTCGAGATATTCCATCACGATGAAACTCGTGCCTTCGTGATCATCTACGTCATAGATCGTGCAGATATGAGGATGGTTCAACGCCGAAGCAGCCCTCGCTTCGCGTCGAAAGCGTCCTACTGCCTGATGGTCCTTGGATAGTTCTTCCGGCAGGAATTTCAAGGCGACGTTGCGGCCCAGTTTGATGTCCTCGGCTTTGTAGACGACTCCCATACCGCCGCCGCCCAACTTCCCCAGAATGCGGTAATGGGAAACGATTTGACCGATCATTGGAAGAACGCCTTCTTAGGCTGGTCATCTTAGGATGCCGCCCCAGGCAAGTCAATGCCGCGTATCGCGCCATCTAAAATGTAACCGAAGGGGGTATCGTCGCGCCATTTAGGATGTAACCCGACTCAGACGCAATTTTGAGGAGGGTTGGGCATGGGGCAGAAGGCGAAGTGGGAGTACTTTCGAGCGATCTACCAACGGTATCGTCAGGCGGGGCGGAAGCAGAAGCAGGCGATCTTAAACGAGTTCTGTGTGAACACCGGCTATCACCGGAAGTATGCGATTCGGCTGCTGAACGGGCCGCGTCCGGGGAAGGGGCCGGAGAAAGGGGTGCGGCGGCGCGGATACAGCTATGGTCCTCAGGCGCTGTCGATCCTGGCGGAAGTCTGGGAAGCCGCCGCGTATCCCTGGTCGGTTCGGTTGAAAGCGCTGTTGCCGAAGTGGCTGCCGTGGATTCGCAAACGCTTTCGGATGAGCGGGGAAATCCAGCGTCAATTGCTGCGGATCAGTGCGCGGCAGATGGATCGCCGTCTGCGGGCCCAGAAGAGGGAGAAGAAGAGGCGCATCTACGGGCGGACCAAGCCGGGGCTGTTGCTGAAGCATCAGATTGCGGTGAAGACGGATAGTTGGGACGTGACCACGCCGGGGTTCACCGAAGTCGATCTGGTTTCGCACTCGGGCAATTCGGCCGACGGGGAATTCGCCCATACGCTGAACGTGACCGATATTCATACCACCTGGACGGAGTCACGCGCGGTGCTGGGAAAAGGGCAAACCGCCGTAAAAGAGGCCCTGAATGAGGTCGAAGGTGCGCTGCCATTCCGTTTGCTGGGAGTGGACTCGGACAATGGCTCGGAGTTCATCAACTGGCATCTGAAAGCCTGGTGCGAGCAGAAACAGATTCAGTTGACGCGGGGGCGTCCGTACAAGAAGGACGACAACGCGCATGTGGAGCAGAAAAACTGGACCCATGTGCGCAAGCTGCTGGGCTGGGAGCGCTACGATTCCGAGCGGGCCGTGGAAGCGATGAACGATCTATACCGTCAGGAACTGCGTCTGTGGATGAACCTGTTTCTGCCTTCGGTGAAGCTGGTGCGGAAGACTCGCGTGGGCTCGAAACTGCGACGCGTCTACGACCGGCCGCAGACTCCGTTGGAGCGGGTGGCGTGTTGCCCGCAGGCCGATGCGCAACGCGTGGCGGAGCTGAGGCATCTGGAGAGGACCGTGGATCCGTTTCATCTGGGACAGGTGATCGAGCGGAAGTTGGATCGCATTTACAAATGGGCGAACGGGCGCTGGAGCCCGAAGCCGGTCCGGGCGCAGGCAGCGAAGCAATCGGGGCGAGCGAACGGCTGTGGAAAAGGCGCTGCGTGGAAACCCAAAAACAGGGTTTCCACTCCGCTTGGAAATCCCGCAAACAGCGCGGGATTCCCACTTTCCCACAGCCACGGCGGCGGTCGTTCGGTTACATCGCAAATGTCCCGACAACCCTCCCCAAAGTTACATTCTTAAATGGCTCGACACGGGACTCATATCGAGGTGTGGGGGATGCGGTGGAAGCGCCACAATTGTGGTATATTGGCCCGCGTTAACATTCTCTACTCTGTTATGTGTTAGGATCATGAACCAGCTGCGTTGCCGGGCCAAGTTCATGTGCCGTATCCCGCCCGCGCACGGGATGCCCTTAAACCCGCACCGGGAGCATGTGATCGCGGCATCCTCGTGGAACGAAGACGCATCGTAGGTGGACAGCAGGGTGCGGGCTCCACGCGCCGTCGCCAGCCCCCTCCGCCAGAGCGCTTCGGCGGCGGCGGATAGCGCTGGCTTCCCGCTCGCCGCGCTGCTTTGGCGGGCGAGTGGCGCGTCCGCGACTTTGAAACCGCCATAGTGAGGTAACAAAATGCGGAAAATGTCGGGGATTCTAGTAACCGCAGTACTTCTGGCCAACGGCGGCATAATGTACGCGCAAGAGCAGCAAGGGCCGGCTACGCCACCTCAGACACAGGCATCGCCGCCACAGACGCACGATTCCTCTTCGCCGCAGTCTACTTCGCCTGATCCTTCGCAGAAAGCTTCCGCGGAAACGTTGGTGGTACCTACCGGAACGCACATGCCGTTGGTGCTGCACAATTCGGTGACTACGCGAAACGCCCGGCCCGGTGATCCGGTCTATCTCGAAACGCTCTTCCCGATTTCCATCAAGGGACGCATTCTAATTCCTGCTGGCACTTATGTGCAGGGGGAAATCCAGGAAGCCAAACGCCCCGGCAAAGTGAAAGGGGTGGGCGAAATCCGCATGCGCCTGAACTCGATGATCCTCCCGAACGGCTACACTGTGGACTTTAATGCCGTTCCGACCAACGCTGGCACGGGGGGCAATGAATCTACCGACAGCGAAGGAAAAATCAAAGGCGATACCAACAAGGGTGGCGACGTCGGCACGATCGTGAAGTCAACCGGAGTCGGCGCGGGCATCGGAGCAATCGCCACGCAAAGCGCCAAGGGTGCGGGAATTGGCGCGGGCGTTGGCGCGGCCGTGGGACTCGCAGCGGTGCTGCTCACGCGCGGTCCTGAGATGGAATTACCGCGAGGCACGACGGTTGATATCATCACCGACCGCGCAATCTATTTGGACGCCAATCGCGTGAATTTCACCGATCCGGGCCGCGCATCGACAATGCCCGGTCCGGCAAACCGCGTACCCGTGCGCAACAATTCCCCGTTCTAGCGCATCGCTTTGACACATGGAATTTACCGGGGTTCGCTACTACGCTGTCGCGGAGCGATCGGCATTCCCGCGCATGAATCGCAAGGGATTGAAGTCTTCGCCATTCAGCATTGGTCTGCCTTCGGTGATCCACTCCGTGATGAGCTTTGCCGTAACCGGCGCGAGCAGAATCCCGTTGCGGTAGTGGCCGGTCGCGATCATCAATCCTTCAATATCCGTCGGTCCGATGATGGGTAATTGATCCGGAGTGCCAGGGCGCAACCCGCTCCACGTCTCAACGATTTCCGCCCCAGCCAAGCTGGGCGCGAGTTCATTCACGGCCCCGAGGATTTGTTCGAGCCCCCCCGAAGTGACGGCCTTTTCATAGCCCGCGTTCTCAAGAGTGCTCCCCGCGACCAACTTCTGCGGAGTGGAGTGGTCGCGCGGCACGATGTACCCACTCTCCGAGCGCAGGACCCGGCGGATAGGCATGCCCGCGTGCCGGAGGGCAACCATCTGGCCGCGCACGGGGCGCGTAGGAGCGTACGGCGCGGCCTCGGAAATCCGAGACGTCCAACAGCCCGCAGCCAGCACGACGTGTTGGGCGGATATCGTCTCGTCTTCCGCGGTCCTTACACCTATACATCTATCCCCGGCCTTAGCTAGGGACGTCACTTCCATGCCTGGGCAAAGTGTCGTGCCTGCAGTTTCCGCGGCGGCCAGCACTGCCGCGGTCAGTAAGCGTGTGTTCACAGAGGCCTCGTCAGGAAGAAATGCGGCCGCGCGCGCATCGCGTCCAAGCGCGGGCTCCATCTCCCGTGCTTCTTCGAGCCGGAGCGGCTCGCACGCAAGGCCCAGCCCATGATGGAGCGCGACGAGCGTGCTGAGTTCACGCTCCTCGTCGCCATGGCACAACACTTCGAGCGCACCGCCGGTACGGTAACCGGTGCGCATCTCGGAAGCTTCCTCGACGGCAGCGACGAAATTTGGATAGAGCGCTAGGCTGGCGCGGCCCAGTGGCACGAGTGGAATCGCGGCAGGATTATCCGGGGCCGGCGAAAGCATGCGAGCACAGCGACGCGCAGATTCCGCCGCGCCAACTCAAAGGCAATCGAGCCGCCGATGATACCGCCGCCCACGATGACGACGTCGTAGGTTTTCACATCAATATCTTATCAGCAAAAGTGGGCAGGGGGAGCGCACCTGACGGATGCACTACAGCGATTTCACGAGCTCGTTGGAAAGCACTCGCGCCTTGTCCGCCAGATTCTGCGCGCGAACCCAGTCGTCGGCGACAATCGCTTCGTGGGCCTGGCCGAGAAAACCGTTGATCTTCTCGATGAGGTCTTTCTGAGCGGCATTGAGCTGCTTGCCCGCCGCGGCCTGCAAGTTTTTTTCTGCCGTTGTAATATTTGAGGTCGTGTTGGACTTCGCCGCCACGAGGTCCCGGGGAGAGAGTTGGGGCGAGATCCGGGGGGGCGCCGGTTTGGGCGGCGTGGGATCCGCAGGTTCAGGTTGTGCTGGACGCGGACGCGGCGCGGGACGCTTGGCTGGCGCCGGCGGCAGAGGCTCCAGCGGTGGAGCTTCCGGCGCTGGTTCTTCCGTCTTGGTTTCGGCGGGTGGGGGCGCAGGCGGCTCGGGGACAGGCAGGGATTCCTCTTGCGGCGGCGGCGTGCTCACGGAAGGAGGAGATGCGCGCACAACATGCTTGGCGCCGCAACCGGTTGCCGCAAAAGCGGCCGCAAAGAGGAGCGTGTAGAGTTCGCGTCGTCGCATTTTATGCATTCCGCACAGCTGCCGCGCCCGCATCGCGCGGGTGGGACGGTACAGGCTCCATTTGACGGGCCAGCGGCAACTCGATTCGAAACGTCGTGCCGCGCCCCACTTCAGACTTGAAGTCTATCGAACCATTCAGAAATTGCACAGTTCGAAAAGCGGTGGCGAGTCCGATTCCGCTTCCTCCCGGCCTCGTTGTAAAAAATAGCTGAAAGACTCGCTTTGTAAGCTCGGGCGCGATGCCACGCCCGGTGTCTTGCATTTCGATGCCAGCCATCTCACCGCGGCGTTCCAGCGACACGGTCAACCGGCCGCCTCCGGGCATGGCCTCGACGGCGTTGAGAAGCAGGTTCATCAGCGCCTGCTTCAGCAACTCGCGGTCTACCAATACGAGCGGCACATCGGTGGCAAAGTGAGCTTCCACTCTCACACTCGTCCGGTCCATCTGAGGCTTCCCCACCGCGAGTACTTCCTCAAGCAAATCCTTGAGACTCGTTTCTTCCTGGTGCATCTCTGGGGGACGCGTGAAATCGAGAAACCGTTTGACAACGGTATCGAGTCGGTCAATCTCGTTATCCAGAACCCGGACGGCCTGTTGATGCTTGTTTTCTCCTGCGGGCAAATTCGCCTTCAGTTCTTCGAGCCACAGCCGCATGTTGTTCAGAGGGTTCTTCACCTCATGCGCTACGCCTGCCGTAATCCGTCCGAGGTTTGCCAGGCGCTCCGACACCTGCAGCTGCGTGCTGATACGCTCGCGGGATTCCAGATCCGTGAACGTCACCAGCGCTCCCATGCGGGTCTCTCCCTCGGTGATGACCTGTACGCTGACGCCGACACGCCGCCCCGGCGAATCCGGGCTTGCCAGAACGACCTCGGCAGCTTCAACGGGTTCGAACTCACCATCGTGCAATTTGATGGCCCCTCTCACGGGATGATCCGGAGGGAAAATGTCTTCCGCGCGGCGCCCTAAGAGGTGATCTGACGACATGGTCAGAAAACGCTCGACAGCGGGACTCACCATTACGGCCCGGCCGTCGAGCGAGAACAGCAGCAAACCGTCGTCGAGCCCTCCGAGGACCTGATCCAGATTCTCGCGCAGCGTGCTGAAGATTTCCCGAACGCCGCGGAGTTGCATCCCAATCTTGCTGATTTTCGTGCTGACCTGGCCGAACTCGTCGCCGCTCTCTAGCGGCTTCTGGTCGAATTCACCCTTTGAGATGCGATCCAACTGCGCCGTGATGCGTTTCAACGGAGCCAGTGACGCGCTGCTGACCAGCGCGGCCAGCAACACCGAAATCCCCAGCGAGGCCAGAGCGAGCAATGCCGCCGGCCGCAAAGCCGGCGTGATATCGTTGCGCAACAGGCCGGTCTGCGCCGCGACTCGAATTACTCCAAAAGGGACCTGATTGCCAGGCGGTCCCAGTTGGAATGGATAAGTGACTTCGTACGCTCGCGGCGGCCCATAAATCGCCCGAAGCTGCGCCGGGAAACTGCTCGAGACCAATTGTGCCAGATTCGTTCTCGTTTGTGATGGCTTCCCAGGCAGCGAAGCATCGCTCGAGATCAGCACTGTGCCATTGACATCGGTAATCGTGACTTCGTAAACCAGAAAGGAATATCCGACTTCGGCGTCGATCAAAGAGGTCAGAGCGGCATTTTCATTGAGGGACTTCAGGACATACGCGTGCAAATCCTCGGGGCTGTCCGAGACCGGCACTTCGCCTGCTCTTGCCGAGTCCGCCAGCGCGTTCTGCGCTTGAAAAAATACCTGCTGAGAGACCAGACGAGCGCGGTTATCAGCCTGGCGGATTACTTGCCGGGCGAGCGTCACGACGTACAAGGTGGAGTTCACACCCACCACGGCTAGCACAAGAAACGCCATGATCAGTGTGATCTTGGTTTTCAGCCGGAGGTGCATGGTCGCCCCGCGCCTCACTGCGAGGGAGCTTTCGCGGCCTCGTATTCCTTTAATTTATTATGCAGAGTTTTCAAGCTGATTCCCAGCAGTTCCGCTGCGCGCGTTTTGTTGTTCGTCGAGGCCAGCGTCTGCAGGATCAGCTCGCGCTCGACGGCTTCCACGGTGGTGCCCAGAGGGAAGCGGAGCGACGTAAGATCCGAGGCCGACGTTGCTGGTGCATGCCCAAAATCCGCGGGCAGATGCGCGCGGCCGATCAGGTCGCGATTGGAAACAATGGCCGCGCGCTCCAGCACGTTGCGAAGCTCGCGCACATTTCCCGGCCACGAGTAGCCCGCGAACATATCGAGCACTTCAGGATTTACGCCGCGAACCTGGCGCCCGTGTTTCACGTTGATATCGCGAAGAATATGCTCGACCAGCAACGGGATGTCGTCCTTGCGTTCGCGCAGCGGCGGCAGGTGGAGATGGAATACATTCAGGCGGAAATAAAGATCCTGCCGCAGCTCGCCCTTGGCCACGGCCTGCTCTGGTTCCTTGTTGGTCGCCGCGAGCACGCGCACGTCCACCGGTGTTTCCACCTTGCTGCCGAGCCGGCGCACTTTATGGTCTTCCAGAACGCGCAGCAGCTTCGCCTGTGTCGGCGCCGGCATTTCGCCGATTTCATCGAGAAGGAGTGTGCCGCCGTCGGCCAGCTCGAAGCAGCCAATCCGGCGTTCCGCCGCGCCGGTAAACGCTCCGCGTTCGTGCCCGAATATCTCGCTTTCCATCAGGGATTCGGGGATTGCCGAACAATTGATGGCCACAAAGGGCCGGTCGGCGCGAGGGGAAAGCCGGTGAACGGTTCGCGCGAGAATTTCTTTGCCCGTGCCGGTTTCACCCGTGATCAATACCGATGCCGAGGACGGCGAAACCTGCTCCAGAATCCGCATGACATCCTGCATGGTCTTCGACCCGCCAATCAGATCGCCGAGTCTTCCCGTATCGCGCAACTGGCGTGTCAGCACTTCCAACTGCCGGCGGTCTCGAACGCGCCCCATCGCGCGATCCAACAAAGAGCGCAATACCGCGGCCTTGAGTGGCTTCTCGATATACCAGAACGCGCCGGCTTCGATCGCGGCAATGACTCGTTCTTCGCTGCCCTTACCGGTAATGATGATGGCGGGAACGGTCTTCAATTCGTCGCCGAGTTTGGCGAGCAGGTCCAGCCCATTCATTCCGGGTAACTCCACGTCGGCAATCAAAACGGCGGGAGAAAATTCAGTAAAGCGCGCCAGGGCGTCCTCTGCGCTGGCCACGCCGAGAACTTCGTGGCCCCACCTGCGCAGGAGAGCTTCGTATCCGATACGTGCGTTTTCTTCATCCTCAACGATCAGGACACGGTCAGGAGCAGGTTTCGTCGTTTCAAAACGCGTCGCGTCAGCCATTCAGTTTGTGAGCAGCCCCTCATCCGGGGCAGCGCCTCACTTTGAATCTACCAGCAGCGCGCGCCTCTGCCAAGCTGAGATCACAATGAAAAGCGTTCATGCCGATCAACCGCAGCCCTCTTGCCGCCGCCTGCTCGCGTCCTCTACGGCCTCCGCTGTAAAGCCGGAATCTCTTTCCAGTGAGGTATCTCAGACTACCCCGCGCCAATATCCGTTTGGAATTACTCCCTAGATCAAAGAACGAAGCTGCGGGCTATACGCTTGCACCAAACGCTTCACGGGTGCGGGCTCTACTTTTACGCTGAACGGTTCAAGTGAAATGTTGAGCCCATCAGAGCCAATCTCCCTCAAACAACCCCCGATTCCATCGAATTCCACTCGCCAAAAATCAACCGATTTCCGTCGGGGCACGTGATTTTCTTAATACTTATGTAGGCACACTCCCGAATGTCTCGGATTGCCTCAGTCTGCATACTATTGTCGAATGGTACTAGGACCTGGTGGAATCGCTTCTCAAAAGGCAATTCTGCTCTCCAACCTCTCATTAAGGCTGTCCCGGGCCTTAGGTAATTGATTCGGATGCAACGGGTTGAAGGGAAT
>WNFF01006164.1_pt1 | contig 13335 bp, 12 predicted proteins | sample 5400441 | NCBI WGS metagenome assembly WNFF01 (sample SAMN13153345, study PRJNA577476) | soil metagenome | isolation source: 120 cm saprolite under Douglas fir tree site 2 hole 3 replicate 1 | place: USA:California | collected 2015-04-18
GGCGGCGCGGGTCGCTGGCATCGAGAATGGTCACCCCGTCGCTGAACATGTGACCGACATAGAGGTGCTTGCGATTTGACATGATCTGGATGCTGTCCGGCCGCCCGCCGATGTCGCTGTAGGAAAGGTGTTTAATCCGATGACCAATTCCCTCCTGCGGTATCGGCTGGTCATCGCCATGGGCCGCACCTGGCACCCCGGCCAACGCCACCATGCTCAGCAAACTCCGCAAATGCGCGCGGCGGCTCTGCATGACTTCCCCTTGGGTTTTTAGATACGTTGAAGGCAGCCTAACACGGGGATCGAGTGCAGCAAGCCGTTGGAGATTTTCGGCCAACGGAAAAACCTTGGGGAGAAACTGGGTTCGAACCCTCTCCACGCAGCCGAACGTGGTTCAAGCAATCAAGGCGTAAAGCGGACGCTGGCTTGCAGAGAGACGGCTTCCTGGCGCTTTGGACGGCCAAAACAGCGCCTCCCTCGATGGCGCCTTCAGCGATCGTGGCGGGCTGGTGGGTTTTCCCGGACATGCGCAAGATGGCGGAGAGAGTGTCCGCGATTTGAGGTGAAATCTCATTTGTATTTCAGTCGGTTACGAGATTTCGTCACAACTGCGCCCGCAACCATACCCGCGCCCATGTGCCGAATTGTAGCGGCCGTGCGCGGACTATGGTGGATAGATTGAGCGGATAAGCGCAATCGTACGGGCTACGGGCACATCTTCTGGATCATCCGCTACTCGCTCGTGATTGCGAAGGGCTTGCCTCAAGTAAGGCCCGGAGCGAGCGCACGAGTACCAATCGTCGGCGTCCGATCGTTGTAGTATCGAGACATCCTTCCCCGATCAGTTCGTAAAGCTTTGTTCGCCCCAAGCCCGTAGCCTGGCACGCCTCGGTGATGGTGCAGGTGAGGCGTTGCGCGAACGGAATTGCCATCGCATCCGTCGCGCTGCGAACTGACGGAGCAGGTGGAGCAGGCTGTTGCACCATTTTTCTTTTTGCTGGCCGTCACGCATATGCCCTTCCTCTTCGATCAAGGCGTCAGAAGAGTCAGGCTTACGCTTCACCAGCACCAAGTCAACGGAAGCGTCCACGTGCTTCAGCGCTTAACAGCGCGCACGAACGCTTTTCCGGATGCGGCGGGATACCAGTGACGGACGAAATTTTTTTCATCACTCAGTTGCTCGCGCAGTTCGGGCATCAACGTCTGTGCGATGACGGATTCGAGCATCGTGCTGGCGGGCATCAACGACGCCTCGGCCCGCGTCGCGGTGGCTGCTACGGTCCGCCCCGCAACTGATGATGCGCCCCTGCGTAGAAGGCAAAGCAGGAAGGAACGTGACGTTCCCATCAAGCCTTTCCTGCTTGGCAAGCCCCTGCCGGGCCAGCGACATCCGGTCAAGGCCGCAAGCCGCGAAGCGGCGGCGCGGCACGCGCCAGCCTTGACGGGATGGCGTTGGTCCGGCCTGCTTGGCGTCAAGCGGGCAAGGCTTGCACTTCGCTCACAGCCCCAACCCTCGGGACCGTGCGAATGACCAGTCAACTCCACCGCCTGGCATGGCGATGCCGGAGATGTGCTGCCCGATGCGCTTGTCGAGCACGGGCTGCCACGGCACGAGGCTGAATCCGAGGCCGCCGTCACCACTAAAACTCTCGATCATCGCGAACCGGCCGCTGGATAGCTGGGTCGAGCCAACGAGCTGACCGGCGACGGAGTTGCCGGGAATAGCGGGCCGCCACTGCAATCCGCGTTCGGCTGCGAGCGCCTTGCCGGCTCGTTCGATATCGGCGGCCTCAAGCCGCTGGATCAGATCCCTGGGCACGCGGAGGCGGCCGTCGCCGAGATCGTTGACGTGCCCCATGGCCGCAAGCGCCTGCTTGCGCTTCTCAAGCGCCACCCTCAGCTCCCGCCCGAACCCCTCGTCAACGAGGACCATTCGCTGGCGGGAAACCAGTTCGCGGTCGAGCCAGGTCGCGCCGTCATGGCAGATCAGGCTGCCGAGGTCTGTGGGAGACAGGACGCTGACTCGGATGTTGGCGCGGTCGCGCGCCAGATCGTAGGCTTGACCGCGGTCGGGGAGATCGGCGGGGACGCGCCAGTGATCCGCATCGATCCGCTCGGCATGACCGGCCCGGCGCAGCGCCTCCAGCCGGCGGACATGGGAGCGAACGAATGCCTCGGGATCGCCGCCGATGCGGTCGATGGCAGTTCGCGCCCGCTCCAAGTGCTCGGACGGGCGATAGACGCCTCCTTGACCTGCGACATCCATGATGTTGCGGTCTGCGGCGCGCGGCCCGAGAGGGGCGGAGCCGGCCGCGACGATCATGCCTCGGCCAACCTCCTCTGCGCGGGCGGCATCCATCTCGATGTGATGGACGCGACCGTCCACCCCGTCGATCACCAGCCGGACCCGCTCGCCCATCTCGTCGCCGCCAAGCCCTTTGTCGAGCAGGCGGCCGACCATGCGCTCGGTCGCGTTCTCGCGGTGCAGGACGTAGCGTGCCGGATGGCGGTCCGCCGCCAGCCCTTCGCGCTCCAGTGCCCGGTGCATGGTCTTGACGATGTCGCCGCGCTCGCCAAGCTCCCGCAGCGCTGGTTCGGCCTTTGGCGATACAACCCATTTACCGGTCTCGATTTCGGAGGCCAGCCCCATGCGCTCAAGCTTGCGCGCCCGCTCGATCAGGAGTGCGCGGTTCTGACGGGACGTGTCGGGCATGTCGTGGTCGGGGCGCAGGTCGCTGAACTCCTGCCCCTGCTGCTCGGCGATCAGCATCCGGTCGAGCCGGGTGAAGCGATCGGCATCCACTTCCCGCTCAAGCTGCTTCCATACCTCAAGCTCGGTCTGCCGGCCCAATTCCCGGGTAACAAACTCGCCGGCCCGTTCGCGAATGCCGTAGGCGATATAGTCGCCGGCGATGTTGAGGGTCTTGCCGTCGTCGGTGATGCCCCGAACGATGATGTGGGTGTGAGGGTGGCCGGTGTTGTGATGATCGACCGCGATCCAGTCGAGCTTCGTCCCGAGGTCGGCTTCCATCTGCTTCATCAAATCGCGGGTGGTCTCGCGCGGGTCAGCCAGGTCCACGCCGTTCTCGGCCGAGACGATGAAGCGGAACTGATGGCGGTCATCGCGGCCCCGGTCGAGGAAGGCACGGCCCTCCTCCACATTGCGCTCGCCCGAATAGACCCGGCCCCTCTCCCCATCCTTCGTCACGCCATCCCGTTCGAGATAGCGCAGGTGCGCGTCCACTGCCTTGGCGCTGATAAACTGCCGTCCGCGGGCGGCGCCGCGCTGTGGGTTGAGTTTCACCACGCGGGCCTTCACCGCCACCCGCCGCGACCGGGTGCGCACGCCGCTCCCGTCCCGGCTCCACGCACTCCGATCCCTCAGCGTCAGCGCTGTTGCAGCGCCCCGCCCCCGCGCATTGAACCGGCCGCCTCCCTTTCCGGTGCGAGGATCCCGGTTCGGATTGCCGCCCGCGCGCCGGATCGCCCGATGGACCTCACCGACGAAGCTGGTCGGGCGTCCACGCGCCCCGCCGATCCGGCGCGCGGTGCTCTGCCCGCCACCACGATCGCGGACCTTGCCGGGACGGATGCGGAAGTCGTCTTCGTCACGTGCCATGAGACGACGATTGGAAGTCGAGACGCGTACCGCAAGAGAGAAATGCGCTCGTCGCAGATTAGCGTAGAAGCACCTGTGCCGGCGCAAGCGGTGCGGTCTCTGCTTCCCCGCACATCGCGGGCGACGGCTTTCGGGACCGAAGTTCCGGTAGCGAGGAAACTCGCTTTATCTTGCCATCCATGGCTCGTGTGTAAGCGTCCGATTCTTGCACGACTTTCCGAGAGTGCCCTGTCGTTCCATATCGGATTCTCTACTGCATTGGAGAATCTCCGGTGGTTCCGAAACATTTCCAGAACAAAGCCAGGCGCGAGTGGTGGTCGATTCACCTCGAAGCATGGCAACTTGTCGCAGCGCCGTTATTGCCGAATGCACCAGGCACAACATTTACACGTTGGCTGCGCGCGATCACGGATACGGAAGCGGCCAAAATCCGTGCCCAAAACGCCAAAATCCTTGCCGAAACCGAACACGACGAGCGTCGGAGACAACGCAGCGGAAGACCGTTCAAGCGCACGGCGAACAAACGCAACCGGGCTGTGCATGCGTTCAGGGCGATGCACGTGGAGACGCTGAACTGGAGCGGGGTGACGCTCACGCATTATGCCGCGGCGACGAAAATCTCGAAGTCCAGCCTGCGCCGCTGGCGAGATCTGATCGACGGTGGCGAGGTCGAAATTGATTGGCGAGCGCCGCTTCATCCGAGTGCCCGCCCGCAAATAAGCACTAGTGCTAACAACGCTGCTAAGGCGTCTGTCGTCGAACGCGACTTGACAGACGTAACGGCTGCTGATTCAGCACGCGATGGACGTACCAATCGGCGTAGCTTCACGAGCGAAGGGAAGCTCGCCATGGTGCTGGAATGTGAACAGCCCGGGAACAGCGTCTCGTGCAGCAGTGACCGCCGGTTCAGGTCGAGCAGCTTTTCGTTCAATTCGATCAGCACTTCTTCGGCTGCATCGGGCGCCCATTTCAAAACGCAGGCGCGGATGATGCTCAACAGCACGCGCCGAATTTTGTCGAATTGATTGCGCGGCAGGATCAATGCTTCATTGCGGCTCAGGTTGGAATCGATCAGGTTTTCAAGGGCCGTCATGGCATTTACCAACCTCACCTCATTATAGGTGGCCACCATGGCAAACCATTCAATCGCCAAGTACAGATGATTGACCATGACGGGCGGGCTGAAGAACGACGTAACCGTGGCCTTAAAAATTGATTCCTGGGCCAGAAAATGAATGATCGGCGCGGTACCCGAACGCTGGCGCGCCTCCGAGCGAACCGAAACCTCCAATGTATCGCCCGCGAAAAACTCGATAATCGGCGATCCCAGGAGCGAGGCAGCGGCAAATGACATGATCCGCCTGATGTGTTCCAGAAGCTTGTCCGCGTCTTTTTTCCACACCGTAGCATCAACGTCTGCGACCGCCTGAACTGTGAACGATCCCGTTACCGTATCGACGTCCTCAATCTCGTGCTGTCCCTGCGCTGCAATGCGCCCGAGGCTGCATTCCTCATGCAGGGATCCGAAGTTTCGGAAGCCCTTTAGCCGCATACGAAGCGCTGGCCGCTCGGCAGGGATCTTCAACCGGTACCGCAGCAAACCCACGTCGCACTTTGCCGTGGGGGCGAACCACGTACCTGACGCATCGCTTCGGTTATTCAAGGTGAGGAAGAAAAGGCGCTCCGTCGAAAACGTCGTGCCGTCCGCAGTCGCGGCATCGAGCGAGAAATAGGTCATTTCCCGCGTCGCACTGTGCCAACTCACAAACAGAAATTTCGATTCCTCGGTCAGCTTGATGGTATCGAATTCAAACTGCAACGCGCCTGTGGCATCGATGCCGATACGAACGGTCACGGGTAGCCTATCGGGCCCAAGCGACAGATGGCCGGTAAAGGTCTCGAATTCGGCTTGCCATTTTGCCGTCACAGCGTTCGACCAGGTATGGAAGGGGTGGTTTCGACTGTCATGACGGTGACGCTCCGCGAGCTGCGCTATCGGACTTCGCCCATTCCACAAAGGTCATGCCCTCGGCCAGTTGTTTTCGCGTTAGCGTGCGATCCAGCAGACCGTGTGACTCGAGGAGGCCGAGGCCGCCACAAATGACCCGCTCGGCCCAATGAAGACATTCCGGTGTATAGGCTGCTACCTCGGCGTCCAACGGCGATAGCGACCCATGCGCGAGCCTCGAACGCATATGGTAGGCATGCAGCATCATCGCGTTCAATTCCTCAAACGTCTTTTCCTGCTGCGGATCATAGCAGAGCGCTGCCGCGCGCGCGGATAGCAAGCTTGCGATTTCCTCATGTTCGTCCGACCAGCGTTTCGAGCGCCGTTACGGCCTTCACGATCTGCGCCGCAGGAGCTTCTTCGCGAACGGCATCGCCGAACCAACCAACTGCATCCGTTAACCGCGTTCCCAACGGCCGCCTCACAGCAGGGTTCACGAGCGGTTCCAGCGATTTTCCGGCACCACTCAGCAGCACTTCCATGCTTTCCCCTTCAAGCAATCGCCCCCAGCCATTGCTAAAGCCGACGGCCGAGGCTGCGCTCGAAGAGCAGGAAATATCGATGCGTCCGGCATCGTTCATCGTCATATGCGCCCGACGATCCTTGTCCATGCGTGACCCAGCCCCCATCATCCGGTCGGTATGGTACGAGCCGAACAGCACGTGAACGAAATTCAACGCAGCGGTCACCGCAAGCTGACCGCGCATCTTTGACGTACCGGCATCACAATTCAGAACTTTGACTACGCCCACCCATGTGAAGCCGTCGAAGTAATGGCGCGCGTCGGCAAGCAAGCCCTCGTCAATCTCGGGTTTCCAGTGGCGAGCCGTCGCGGCGGACATACGCGTCAAACTTGGCGGCCATCTGCTGATTGAATTTGGTCACCGTCGTAAACGTCACCGATCCGATCGCAAAGGTATCCGGATCGCCTGCGTACATCAGCCGGCATGGAAAAAAATGGGCCGTGTCCGCCCGATCGCGCTTGGCCACTTTCATGGCGGCAGACATCGCCTTTTCGACGTGCGGCACATCGATCGGAAGTTGTTGCTTGAAGAAACGCTCGACGATGATCTTGCGCAAGGCGCGATGAACCCGACCGGTCTCCAGCGTTCCAACGGCGTCGCTATGCTGCAAAGCCTGCTCCGCCAGCCGCTTCACCCGCTGGGCAGCCGCCGTTCCACACAACATGTCGCCGTCGCTCGAAGGATGCGGAAGCTCTCCGTAGATGTCCGATTTCGGCAGTTGACGCAGATCAAGGGCTAGTTGCCGGCCGCCAAAGGGTAAGCCTTGAAGGCCTATAATGCGCGCTCACTCGCGGAATACTTTCGGGCGCTTCGGTGTTCAACTCAGCAGCACGATGTTGCCGTGCCCGGATTGAAAAAGCGAAAATGACTGAGCTGACGCGCTATCTTGTAAGAATGGGAAGCAAGGGCTGGATGGTTTGGGACAGACATGCCCGAGCACCCGCAAGGTTGGAAGGAGGCCGTCCGGTTATTGAGCTAACTGAAGAACAAGCACGAGAAATCAGCGACGAATTGAACAAAAATAACATTGCAGATGGATAGGTTTGTAGAGCTCGGGCTGAAGGCGAAATGAGCACGCTTCCGGAGCTTATTCCTGAGGCCGATTATCTGTTGGCGATCCTAGGGCGTTTGGGGATCACTGCCATTCCCTCACTTCGTTCCGCGCCAACTTGAGGTCTTTCGTATCGCCAACCCGCAGAGGCGACACGTACAGCTTTATATTCGGCTCTGAGGGGTAAAGGTCTTTAATTTTGGCCTCAGCCTCCTCATGGGTTGAGCAGCCAACTAAATAAGTATCTTGGTATGGTAAGCCGCCGCCAACCGGGATGTGGACCAGCACTACGAAGCCTTCGTCAATGCTCTGCGCGCTGCGCGTTTTCCAGCCCGAAAGTTTGGCATAATCAAACAAACCCACTACCTATCCAGCCTTTACCTAGACTGCGAGAACTGCAAAACCAAACATCGCGGTCTCCAGCCGAACGCGCCCTACATCGAGTCCGCAACGTTCCAGTTTGAATCATGATCGTGTCCGAGAATGTACTAAATTCCACCCAAAATCGTGTCACCCCTTCGCAACACTCGGCACGGAAATTCCAGGCGACGGTTCCATGCATCCACCTAACCAATCAACATGGGCGATGGTGCTGATTGGATTTGTGGGGATCGGCTTCATGACGTGCCGCCGCCTTCGCGGCGGTCTTTTTGTTTTGACGTGTGGGCTGGTTCACATATGCGACGCCTACTAAATAACGAACCGGACATTTCCTCCGTCCGGACGTGCCCCCAGCAAAGTCGTCTAGCGCCCGCTTGGCGGCTTTGTTTTTGTCGGATCGCTGCCACTCGCGCCCACTGTCAATCCACTATCTTTCACGCGAAGCGATTGAGACCGCCTTCGGGCATCTTCCGGTTCGTCCGGCTATTGCGGCGCCGCGCACGATCAGACGGCGGCTTAATCCGAAAATCGTCGAGCTGTTTACCGGATCTAAGCTGAGCAGTCAGCCAGCGAGGCTGCTTTCCGCGGCCCGCCCAAGTTTCGGACGGCTCCGCGGGATTCCTATACTTCGGAAGTACCTGCGGGTAAGGGCGCCGCGCGTGAGGCGTCTTCTTAACATTGGCCGGTGTAGCACCCGGCTCAACAAGCTGGCGCAATTGCTGATCAAGCCGCGACTTTTCGGCTAATATTTTGCGGGCCAACACCGAGGCAACTAGTTTTTGAAGGGACCAAAGCTGGTCCACGGACATCGATTTGAGATCATGACGTTTCATGTTCCTAACTCGGTTGGTTTGTCCTTATTGCAGCGCGTGATTGGCCGTCTGCGGAATGCCAAGTCAGCAGGTCTAATTGCCTGACGGTGGTGACAGCCGCACCGAGGACAGCGATTCCAAATGCAATCGATAGCGCTGCAAGGACGATACGCGGGGCCATGTGGCGCTCCCGTATTCAATCGTCGGCCTAGAGGCTTGTTTAAGCCCTCCCTGTGGCCGCTTCAACGGCCGAAGAAAGCCCAAACGGAGTACCCCTCCCAACGTTCAATCCACTACAAACACGCTGCGTCTGATGCCAGAATGATACCCCGGATTGAAGCGTGGAAAATCGGTCGTACTGGCGAGATCTCTAACGCAATGAATTCATTCGGTGAAGTGGTGCCCAGGGGCGGGTTGTCGGGCGATGCCTCGGAAGCAAGCAAATCAATAACTTAACGTCACCGCGGCACAGCCGTTTGTATCAAGAAAATGTACTTTGTCGATTGCGAATGATGGGGACGTCAAATCTGAACTTTATGGCCCGCCTTCGCTAACCCGAAAATGGCTGAGAATCCACACGGCATACCGCTCAAGGATGGAGAACACAGCATCTGGCGTGGTTATTCTGCGGTTTATCGGCTCGCTCCGTCTTCTTCGATAACCCATGGAGCGATCCACAGGGCGAGATCGGCATAGGCGTTGCTGAAACGGATCAGAATTTTGACGATGAACGTTCGGGTCTTCCTGAACGAGTAGACTTTCGATGCGGGCGAGCTTGATCCGAAGTTCCTGGTATGCATGACGGGGATCTCTCGCGCTTGATGCGCAGTGTTTCGCTAGTTTGGAAGGCCTCGATGACCAGATTTGACTGAGGAGCGCGGTCGGTTGCCGGGCTCATCCACAGGCGGTCGCCGAGTCCTAACTCGCCAGTGATCGGTTTCGGAGCCCAATCCGGCAGGACTTATCCAAAATTGTCAGTCCACCTTTGCCGTCCGAGAGACAGGCGCCCCATCGCGTAAGCTCTCAGGCAGTGATCCGAACACGTGTGCAGCACCTCCCCCGGATGGCCAAATCATTCGACCGTCACCGACTTAGCGAGATTGCGCGGTTGGTCGACGTCGGTTCCCAAGACAAGCGCAGTGTGGTACGCAATAAGCTGCAACGGCAACACGAAGACGAGCGGTGCTACCAAAGCCGGCATGTCTTGAAGGGCCAGCATTGCCCAGGACCCAGGCGCCGCAAGTGACGCCCCTTTATGATCCGTAATGAGGATCGTGCGGCCCTCGCGAGCGATCACTTCGTGCATGTTCGACATGGTTTTTTCGAAGGTCATGTCACCCGGCGCGATCACGACGACGGGAAGATTTTTCTCGATGAGCGCGATCGGCCAGTGCTTGAGTTCTCCGGCAGCATAGCCCTCGGCGTGAATGTAGGTTATTTCCTTGAGCTTGAGCGCGCCTTCCAGCGCCAGCGGGTAGTTGGTTCCGCGGCCGATGAACAGCGCGTTGCGGGACGCTGCTATCTTGCGAGCGAGCTGGCGAATCTTCGATTCTAGCTCGAGCGCGCACGTCATGTAGCTTGGAACACTGACGAGCGCCCGCACCAGCGGCACCTCGCCGTCGGTCGAGAGCACGCCCCGAGCGCGCCCTGCCGCGATAGCAAGACAGGCAAGCGTCGCCAGTTGGCAGGTGAACGCCTTGGTGGAAGCCACGCAGACTTCCGGGCCTGCGAGTGTCGGCAATACGATTTGGCGCGCGCGCCATTGTCGAGCTTGGCACGTTGACAACCGAAAGGACGCGTTGCCCATGAGCTTTGGCGAATTCCAGCGAGGCCAGCGTGTCAGCGGTCTCTCCGGATTGCGATACAAAGATCGCCAGATTGCCGGAATCGAGCGGCACGTTACGGTAGCGAAATTCGGACGCGATATCGATTTCGACCGGAAGCCCTGCGTAACGTTCGAACCAGTATCTGGCAATCAGCCCGGCGTAAAAGGAGGTGCCACAGGCCGTGATCGACACTCGATTGATATCCTGAAAATCCAATTCCACGACTTTCGGTATGTTGATCGTGCCGCTGGCGACATCAATGCATTGTGCGAGCGTCTGGCCGACCACACCTGGTTGTTCATGAATTTCTTTGAGCATAAAGTGCCGATGCCCGCCCTTCTGAACGAGGACGGCCGAGCCGGCGATTTTGGCCGGCGAGCGTCGCAGGTGTTCGCCCTCCGCATTGAAAAAGTCGATTCCCTGCCGCGTGACGACAGTGACGTCACCGTCTTCCAGGTAGCCGATCATGTCGGTAAGTGGCGCAAGAGCAATCGCGTCAGACCCAAGGTACATTTCGCCTCGGCCGTACCCGACCGCAAGTGGCGATCCTTTGCGCGCTCCAATTATCAGGTTTTCGTGCCCTTCGAACAAGAACGCAAGTGCAAACGCTCCTTCCAGCCGCGGTAACGCCAGGCGTACCGCGTCGACTGGCTTGCATCCTTTCTTCAGCTGTCGGCTTACGAGGTGCGCGATCACCTCGGTGTCTGTGTCCGTGGCAAAACGCACGCCAGCCAGCGTGAGCTCATTGCGCAAATTCGCGATGATTTTCGATGATGCCGTTGTGAACGACCGCAACGCCGTCAACCGCGTGCGGATGCGCGTTCTTTTCGTTTGGACCGCCATGCGTTGCCCAGCGCGTGTGGCCAATGCCTATGAGACCGACGAGCGGCTCACAAGTAAGCTTGCTCTCGAGGTTCTTGAGTTTACCGACTGCACGCCGCCGCGCGAGGTGACCGCGTTCAAGCCTGGCGATACCGGCAGAATCGTATCCTCGATATTCAAGCCGCCTCAGCGCATCCATAATCGGAGCGGCGGCTGGCCCTCGACCCAGGACACCGACGATTCCACACATCTTCTCCTCCGATTCATCTACCATACGCCCCGTGAGGCATAACGGCGCTCTGCGCTGGAACGGGATATTGGACCGGTTGTTACAACCGGTGGAATGACGCAAAGATTTTCGTGGACCAAAGGCATGGACGCCTTTCTTTCCGCGCAACGCCCAGAGCTGATCTCTTGCCGGCAGCCTCCTTTCTCGAATACTGCTGACAGCAAGGCGGCAAGAGGCGATCTCTTCCTCAGCGCATCAAGATCGATGACACGAATAGCATGTCGGCTTTCTCGTTCGATCAAGCCGCAATCGCAAAATCTCATCATTGTTCGGCTCAACGTATCGCAGTTAATGACGAGATAGTTGGCGATGTCGGTGCGCGACATCGGAAGCTCAACGGTTATTTCTGGCGTGTCCTCACGGACATGCCTCAGCGCGAGGCCCAGAACAAACAAGGCGACGCGCGGCTCCGTCTCAAGACGACCAATCATCAGTTGATGAAGGTTTACGCGAGCCAATTGATTCAAGCACTGCGCGATCAGAAACGTCCAATAATCATGAGCCGGCACTGTCCGGTCGACCGCAGGAGGATCCAACGAGACCAGCGATGCGCTGGTGATTGCTCGTAACGAGACCCCGGGTGTGGGAAGAACGGTCGACGCCGATACGACATCTCCCGCCACCAGGAAATCCAATACCTGCAGTTTTCCTTTTGTAGGCATCGCATCAATTGCGAGCATACCTTCCCGCAGAACCAGCACTTTGCCCGCCGGAGGAAGCGGAACGCGTTGTTGCGGGCGCAGGTGCAAACAGTCGCCCTTCCCACAAATCGCTTCAACAAATCGGGCGACCTCCATCTCATCTGGCGCCGGAGTTGCTGCGGATTGAAGTAGTAATGTTCGTCGTGACGTGTGCCGGGGGTCATTCGGGATCCCTCTTACGCCGCAGCGTAGTCATGCCCGAATATGCGGGTCAAGAACGTTCGATCAAATGAGCGCGTGATCTACTTAATTGCGGCGATTGGTACAGCTACTCCCTTTTGACTACCTCAATCGCGACATCGACAAACGACCGGTGAAGGCTGTGTCATGAGAAATTAACTGTGCCCTAAGACCCAATTCTGAGTTATCGCGATGGGCTTGCAGGCAATTGAAGCGGGACCCAAGTACGGAAGCCCGTTTTTCCTGGTGAACCAAGATACCGGTGACAAGACCGCTGCTCCTTGGGCAGTGCGCCATGGCGTTTCGTTTCAAAGGGTGGGCGCGTCGATTGCTTTGTCCCCGGCCCATTCGCTACCGGAATCCAAAACGGTCGAGGGTTCACGCGGAAAAAGCAGAGTCGTTGCACGTGCGTCTGTTGCGGTAACAGTGTGTGTTCTGTGGCTCTTCATTGGAGCTGTGGGGGACAATGCGCTATGCGGTGAAAGCGTTGCAACCGAAAATGGGATCGCGCAGGCCAACGCCGGGCGGGACGAATCCTTGGTCTTGCAGGTTGTTGAGACGACGGTCGTCGAGCAAAAGCAAATTCTCGAACGCGGTCGTGAGAAGGTCGACATGCTTGCAGGTCGGCGCCCCCCCACTCAGCCGTTAGATGCGCCACAGGGCAACGCGGCGCAAGCCCCGCAATCCGCCCCGGCGTGGGAGCCAACGCAGGCGCTTGAACACGAACAGGAGTGGGACAGGGCTGACGCCCTTGCGCGTGCACTTACCGCGTCGCTCCGAAGAGAGCTCGATGCGGTGCGGTCTGCGGCTGAAGCGGAGAGGATCAAGCAAAAGCAGTCGCTCGATCAGGAGCGGGACAGGGCAGACACCCTTGCGCGTGAACTGACCTCCCTCCAAGCGGAATTCGATAAGGCGCGGATCGTAGGCCTGGAAGCCGTGCAAGCCACCGAGGCGGAGATCAAGCAAAGGCAGGCGCTCGAACGGGAGCGGGACAGGGCAGACGCCCTTGCGCGTGAGCTTACGTCCCTCCGGGCCGAACTCGACGCGGCGCGGGTCGCAGGTGCGGAAGTCGCCCAAGCCGCCGAGGCAGAGATCAAGCAAAGGCAGGCGCTGGAACAGGAG
>WNFF01003271.1_pt1 | contig 13332 bp, 13 predicted proteins | sample 5400441 | NCBI WGS metagenome assembly WNFF01 (sample SAMN13153345, study PRJNA577476) | soil metagenome | isolation source: 120 cm saprolite under Douglas fir tree site 2 hole 3 replicate 1 | place: USA:California | collected 2015-04-18
TCCGGGGCAACCATGCCGGCGCGGGCGCCAGCTTCGATCGACATGTTGCAGATCGTCAACCGGCCCTCGATTCCCATGGCGCGGATGGTCGAGCCGGCATACTCGATGACATGGCCGACCCCGCCCGCCGCGCCGATCCGCGCGATAATGGCGAGGATCACGTCTTTGGCGTGGATGCCATCGGCAAGCGTGCCGTCCACCACAACCCGCATATTCTTCGGCTTGCGCTGCCACAGCGCCTGGGTCGCCAGCACGTGACCGACCTCGGACGCGCCGATGCCGAACGCGAGCGCGCCGAGCGCGCCATGGGTCGCCGTATGGCTGTCGCCGCACACGATGATCATGCCGGGCTGGCTGAGCCCCTGCTCCGGCCCGACCACATGCACGATGCCTTGCCGCCGGTCGCGCAGGGAGAACAACGTCAGGCCTGCGGCCTTCGCGTTCGCTTCCAGGTCCGCGACGACGCCGCGGCGGTGCGGCTCATTGATGGAAGCAAGATCGTGGCTCAGCGTCGAGACGTAATGGTCGGGCGTCGCGAAGGTCCGGTCCGGCCGCCGCACCGCGAGGCCCTTCTCGTGGAGCATGCGAAACGCATTGCCCGAACCGTCGTGGACGAAATGGCGATCGATATGCAGGAGCGTAGCGCCATCCGGGCGAACCAGGATGGCGTGCGACGACCAGATCTTGTCGAACAACGTTGCTGGCGCGGCCACTGACCTCACCCTACTCTGCCGCCTCGACCGGCGGCGGCTTGGTGGCGCCGAAGCGATCGCTGATCGCATCCCACTCGTCGGCGCCGACGCGCCGGAACGCCTCCCGCACCGTCATGCTGTGCATCGGAACAGGATGGCGGCCGGTGCGGCGCAATTCCGAAAGCGTAGCGTCGCAAACCCCGATGACGGCCTTGAACAGCATGCCGGGCACGATCGCGAACCGATAACCCATGCGCTCCGCATCACCGAATGCCACCTCCGGGGTCTTGCCGCGCCAAACCACATTGAGAAGACATGGCCCTTTGACGAGGCGGGGCACCGCGGCGACCTCCTCGAGGGTCTGCGGGGCCTCCACGAACGCCATGTCGGCGCCAGCCGCAAGCGCCGCATTGGCGCGACGGACCGCTTCCTCGAAGCCGAGCACCGCGCGGCTGTCGGTGCGCGCAATGATGATGAAGTCCGGATCGCATTTCGCCGCCACCGCGGCGCGGATTTTTGCCAGATATTCGTCGAGGGGTACGATCGTCTTGTTGTCGAGATGACCGCACTTTTTCGGGAAACCCTGATCTTCGATATGAAGGCCGGCGACGCCCCGCCGCTCGTATTCCCGTACCGTACGCGTCGCGTTGAGTTCGTTGCCGTAGCCGGTATCCGCGTCGGCAATGACCGGCACATCAACCGCAGCGGCGATGCGACCGGCATTGTCGGCCATCTCGGACATGGTGAGGAGCCCGTAGTCCGGATAGCCGAGCGTCGCCGCAGTCCCGGCGCCGGTCATGTAGACGGCGCCGAAGCCGGCCTCAACGATTGATCGGGCCGTTATGCAATCATAGGCGCCGGGCGCGATAATCAGGCTACCGCGCCGCAACAGGTCCCGGAATTGGCGTCCTCGGCTCATGATTTGCTCCATACCGCCGCTCGCCGCACAGGATACCGGAATTCCGCGGGGGCTCAAATCGGCCGCAGGCGAGCCGCTAATGAAAAAGCGCGAAGGGCAGTCATGCCTACCAGCGGTCAGCGTCCACGACCGTCGCCTGGACATTGACTATCAGCTGATCTTGCGGCTGTGGAACGCCTCCACACGGGCCCCGTCGAGATCGACCAGATCGTGATCGCCGACCGACCGATCCGCGTGGGCTTCCTGCTCGAAATAGATGGCCTTGTCCGCGGGTATCTTGCCAAGCTCGCGCAGTGCGCCGCCAGAGACGATACGGCACGGCCAGTAGAAGCGCTCGCCGTCGAGCGTGAACCGATAGGTGCGATCGCTCTCGACGATCACAAACCGGCCTTCCAAATCACGCAAATCGACCACCTCGCCGGGCCGAATGCCCTCCAGCTCGCCATTGGCATGAACCTGCAGGACGATCACGCCCTGCACCGGCTTGAACCCGGCCGCCCTGGCGAGCTGCGCACCATTCGGCGTCAGGTGGTGGATCTGCACCGCCCGAAAGGTCCGGGTCTGATCCGCCACCTCGATCGTGTGGCGAGCCTCGCCGCGCTTCAGCGCGGCCTCCGAAACATCACTCATGTTTGTATCAACGTCGCCGGCCCAATGCCGTGTCGCTAATTTCATGATGCTAGCTAAGTTTGTCAAGCGTATACTTAGCGCGCTTGACAAACTTAGCGATCGGGCTTTACCATCGACGCTTGTCGGACTCTGCGTCCGACCCGCAGCAAGGAGGCGCGATGAGTGGTGCGAAAAGTAAGGACGCCAACAAGCCAGGTGCTTTCGGTCTTTACCTGAAGAGCGTCCGCCTCGGTCTCAACATGTCGCTTCGGGAGGTCGAGGAAGCGACCGGAAAGGAGGTGTCAAACGCTTATCTCAGCCAACTTGAAACGGGCAAAATATCAAAGCCCTCGCCGCATATCCTTTACGCACTGTCGACGGCCCTCGGGGTTACTTATGAATCCTTGATGGAGCGCGCTGGATATATTGTCCCCTCCGGGCAGCGCGCAAAGGGCGCCAAGCACGGCAAGGCCGCCACCTTCGCGATCGAAAATCTATCCGCAGAGGAAGAGAAGGCGTTGCTGGACCACCTCAACTATATTCGCTGGCGTCGCGGTCGATCATGAGCCGGCCGGACGATTGCCGCCTGACGCCCGGGCAGTTGGCCCGGGTCCGAAAGGAGGCCGAGCGCGCGCTGCGCGAAGCGGGCGCGCTCGGCGTCCTGCCCACCCCGGTCGAGCGGATCATGACGGTCGCCAGGGTCGAGGAGGTGAAGGACGAGGTCCTGAGCCCTGGTTTTATCGCCAAGCTCCGCGGCAAAGCGGAGCAAGCTGGTCAAGCGCTCAAGCGGGCCGTCTCGAAGGTGTTAGGCATCTTCCAGGTCACTTCGGGACTTGTCTTTCTCGATCGGACCCTGATGGCGGTGAAGAAGCGGTTCGTCAGGCTGCACGAGTCCGGTCACGGCTTCATGCCGTGGCAGCGTTCGATGTATGCGCTGGTCGAAGACTGCGAGAAGGCCCTCGATCCCGAGGCCGCCGACATCTTCGATCGAGAAGCCAACGTCTTCGCCTCGGAAGTGCTTTTCCAGCTCGACACATTTCACGAGATGGCGGAAGGCGAGCGCTTCGAAATCTGGACGCCGATCAGGTTGTCGAAGAAATTCGACGCGTCGATCTACGCGTCGGTCCGGCAATATGTCTCGAAGAGCCACCGCGCTTGCGCCGTCGTCGTGCTCAACGCGCCTGAGCTGATTGAAGGCGATGGGTTCCGAGCCACGCTCCGGCGAGCGGTCCAGTCGCAGGCCTTCACAGAATTCTTCGGCGCCCATTCGTGGAAGGATGTCTACACGCCCGATGACCAGATCGGCGCCTTCATCCCGTTGCATGGCAGGCGTTCATCGGGAAAGCGCTCGCTCGGCTTGGTCGACCGCAACGGCGACCGCCACGAGTGCATCGCGGAATCCTTCACGCAGACCTATCAAGTCTTCATCCTCATCCATGCGGTGAAGACGCTGACGGCCACGAGAATCATCCTTCCTGCTTCCGAATGTCCACGGTCAGGACCGTCAGCAGATCAGGAATACAAGAATCCGCGAGGGGACATGCTCGCTTGTTGACGACCTGATTGGCCAAGTGCATTATCGACGCTGCGGATGTCGGTTGGCGACGGGGTGGGGGTGCTGAGGGTTTCGCCATGGCCCCCCGAGCCTATTGGAAAGGCTACCTCAAATTGTCGCAGGTGTCGTGTCCGATTGCCCTGTACCCAGCGTCTTCGGACGCCGAGCGCATCTCCTTCAGCCGCATCAGCAGAAAAACCGGCAATCGGCTGGAGCAGCAACTTGTTGACTGCGAGACCCGGGAGCCGGTCGAAAAGGAGGACGTCGGTCGCGGGTATGAGATCGGGAGCGATCGGTACATCCAGGTGGAGGATGATGAGCTAGAGCAGATACGGATCGAGAGTAACCACACCATCGAGATCGACGGCTTCGTGCCAAGGGCCGAGATCGACGACCGGTACCTGGAAAAGCCTTATTACATCTCGCCAACCGATCAGGTCAGCCAGGAAGTGTTTGCTGTCATTCGCGACGCTATCCAAGAAAAGGGAAAGGTTGCGCTGGCCCGCGTGGTGCTCGCCCGTCGAGAACACGTCATCATGCTTGAAGCGTTCGACAAGGGCCTGCTGGCGATTACGCTGAGATACCCAAACGAGGTGCGGGACCAGACCGCATATTTCGAGGACGTGCCGGACCTGACACTGCCTGCCGAGATGAAGGATCTTGCTGCCCAAGTCGTCGACAGCAAGGCCAGTCATTTCGATCCCTCGAAATTCCAAGACCACTACGAGGCCACGCTTGTCGAGATGCTGCGGGCTAAGCAAGCAGGGCGAACCTTTCAACCGCCAAAAGAGAAACCGGCACCTCATCGTGCGATCAATTTGATGGATGCTCTGCGAGCGAGCATCGGTGCCGAAAAGAAACCCGCCGCGGTCAGCATCCGCGGGCGCGGCGCCGCCAAGAGGACGACTGGGCGCTGAGGTGGCACGCGGACGTGCAAGTTCGATGATCGTGGCCGTGCTGCTTGCCGCAGCGCCGCCGGTCCCCACCGCCTTCGCACAAAACGTACCCGAAGGCGCGCGTGCAGCCGATCAGCCCGCCCCCGCCGCGAACGCGGGCGCATTCAGGCATCTGCGGGCGTTGCAGGATATCGCCACCGCAAGCGGCGGCAATCGCGCTGCCGGAACGCCCGGCTATGATCGTTCCGCCGAATATGTGTCGGAACAGCTGGCGAAGGCGGGCTATCAGGTTCGCTTTGAAGAATTCGAATTTCCGTTTTTCCAGGAGCGCTCGCCTGCCGTGCTGGTCGTGAACACGGCGGGCGGCGCGCAGCAGCCCGCGTCGACCGCCGCCGTTCGTACCCTTTCCGACTCGGGTTCGGGTGATGTGACGGCGCGGCTGCGCGCTGTGAATCTCCAGCTCGGCGCCGAGCCGCCGGCCGCCTCAGCGAGCGGATGCGAGGGAGGCGACTTTAAGGATTTCGAACGCGGCGCCGTAGCGCTGATCCGACGCGGGACCTGCCAGTTCCAGACCAAGGTCGAGAACGCCGTCGCGGCCGGCGCGGTCGGCATCATCATCATGAACGAAGGCACCGACGGCCGCAAAGATGCCTTTTCGGGTCAGCTGACGAAGCTCGTCCAGGTTCCGGTGGTCGGCATCCCGTATGCGTTTGGCAGCACCCTTGGCATAGAGGCGCAGGCCGGCGGCGTCACCGTCCATCTCGCCGTCGATGCCGTCGCCGGAAAGCGGCCCTCGCGCAATGTCGTCGCCGAAACCTCCGGCAGCGGCGACGGTTCCTGGATCATGGTCGGCGCGCATCTCGACAGCGTCCCGGAGGGTCCCGGCATCAACGACAATGGCAGCGGCACGGCGGCCGTGCTCGAAGCGGCGCTGCAACTGGCGCAGGAGCCAGCTCAAGGGAGCCGTCACGTGCGCTTCGCATTCTGGGGCGCCGAGGAACGCGGCCTCATCGGGTCGCGGCACCATGTCGACGCCTTGTCCGAGGAGGAGCGCCGGCGCATCGCGCTCTACATCAATCTCGACATGGTCGGCTCCCCTAACTTCACGCGCTACGTCCAGGGCCCGGCGGCGACCGACGACGGACCGGCGGCGGTCGCGCGGCGTGAACTCATGGCCGAGTTCCGCGGACGCGGCCTGAACATCGAGGAGCGCACCGGCACGCGATTCGGCAGCGACGACTCTTCGTTTTCCCAGAAGGACATCCCGACGGTCGGGCTCTACACCGGCGCAAGCGGCGCGAAGTCGGAGAAACAAGCGAGCCTGTTCGGCGGCACGGCAGGGCGCCCCTTTGATCCGTGCTATCATCAGGCCTGCGACACGATCGAAAACATCGATCGCGATGTCCTGGAGCAGAACACGCGGGCGCTTGTGCGTGCGCTCAAGGCGGTGGCGGTCCCGGCGGGAGAGCCTGACCGGCGCACCGTGCCGTAGTGCGACAGTCGTAGGGTGGGCAAAGTCGCCTGCCCCAGCTTGCGATATCGCGCACTGGATTTGCGCGACTTTGCCCACGCGGTCAAACGGCGAGGCCGGACAGCGTGGGCAAAGCTTGTCATCGGGCCGGCCAAAGGCCGGACCCGTTGGGCGCGGGAGAAGCCGCGCGAGATGCGCGGTCAGCGATGCGCCTTTGCCCACGCTACAGTCACTTCGCGGCCCATTCGGCGCTGCGCCGGGCAAACGCGTCTTCCCAATTTTTGCCCTCAAACAGGCGCCGCGGCCGCATCGTCTCTGGATCGTAATTGTCGAGACAACGGGCGTTGACGCTGTAGTTCTCGGGATCCGAGCGCGGCTGATAAAACGGATGGATGCCGCAATACCGGCAGAATGTGTGCTTCGCGACGCCGGTGTTGAATGTGTATGTGTTCAACGCCTCGGCGCCACTCAGAATTTCGAGTCGCTCATACGCCACTGGCAGATGGAGGATGCCCTTCTTGGTGCAGACCGAGCAGTTGCATTCGCCGATGATGCTCTCGTCCAGATCGACTTGGATGCGAAACCGCACGCGCCCGCAATGGCAACCACCTTCATAACTTTGGAGCATGGTTCGCCTCCTTCGCCTCCAGACCGCCTCACTGCGCCCCGCCGTCCAGAAAATCCCGATAAGCCGCTGCTATTCCGTCTCGCAGTTCCGTGCGCGCCGTCCAGCCTAGTTCTGTCAATCGGCTGACATCCAGCAACTTCTGCGGCGTGCCGTCGGGACGGGAGCTGTCGAAGACGATCTCGCCCCTATAGGCGACCACATCGGCGACCAGTCTGGCAAAATCCGCGATCGTCACGTCGCGGCCGGTGCCGACGTTGAGGAAACGGCCGTCGGAATAGTTCTTCAACGCAAACACGCAGGCATCGGCGAGGTCATCGACCGCCAGGAATTCGCGCCGCGGCCGCCCGGTGCCCCAGACCGAAACCGATGGGGCCTTCGCGAGCTTCGCCTCGTGAAAGCGGCGGATCAGGGCCGCCGGCACGTGGCTGTGTTCGGGATGGTAGTTGTCGCCGGGGCCGTAGAGGTTGGTCGGCATCAGCGAAATGAAATCGGCGCCATGTTGCCGGCGATAGGCGTCGACCAGCTTGATGCCGGCGATCTTGGCGACCGCATACCATTCGTTGGTCGGCTCGAGCGGGCCGGTGAGCAGCATGTCCTCGTTCATCGGCTGCGGCGCGAGCCGCGGATAGATGCAGGACGATCCGAGAAACAACAGCTTGCGAACCCCGATCGCAAACGACCCAACGATCAGGTTCAGTTCGATTGCGAGGTTGTCGGCAAGAAAGTCGACCGGAAAGGCGTTGTTGTAGGCGATGCCGCCGACGCGGGCGGCCGCCACGATCACCACGTCCGGTCGGTTGTCGCGCAGCCAGTCCTGAGTGTCGGCTTGCCGGGTCAGGTCGAGCACGCGGCGGTCGGCGGTGAGCACCTCGCAGCGCTCCGACTTAAACCGCCGCACCAGCGCGGCGCCGACCATGCCGCGATGCCCGGCGACGAAAATGCGCCGTCCGGCCAGATCGAACGGCAGCGCTACTGCGGCGGGCTCGCGTGTCATGAAGGGATATCCGAGGTCGCGAGGACGCGTGTATTGGAGCAGTTCGCGATTACCTTGAGCCATTTCTCAGGAGTCATGGCCGGGCTTGTCCCGGCCATCCACGGCTTGCTTGCCGCATCTCCGCAAGAAAGCCGTAGATGCCCGCGACAAGCGCGGGCATGACGGTGAGGCGCTGATTCGGTCATATCGCAAAACAGTCAATCATGCCGGTTGGCGCGTTCCCTCTCCGACCGCACCTCGCTGCGGTCGCCCTCGACCATCTCCCTGACGAGATCCGCAAAGCTCGTCTTGTGGCGCCAGCCGAGCTTTTGACGCGCCTTTCCGGGATCGCCCAGCAGAAGGTCGACCTCGGTCGGGCGGAAATACCGCGGATCGATCTCGACAAGGATTTGTCCGGACTTGGCATCGATCCCGGTCTCGTCGACGCCGGTCCCCCGCCACGCGATTGCGCGGCCCACATGGTCGAAGGCGCGCTCGACGAATTCGCGCACGGAATGCTTCTCGCCCGTGGCCAGCACATAGTCGTCCGGCTCGTCCTGCTGGAGCATCATCCACATGCCTTCCACATAGTCGCGGGCATGGCCCCAATCCCGCTCGGCGTCCAGATTACCGAGATAGACCCGGTCCTGCAGGCCGAGTTCGATGGCAGCGACCGCCCGGGTGATCTTGCGGGTGACGAAGGTTTCGCCGCGGGTCGGCCCTTCGTGATTGAACAGGATGCCGTTGGAGGCATGCATCCCGTAAGCCTCACGATAGTTCACGGTGATCCAATAGGCGTAAAGCTTGGCCGCCGCATAGGGCGAGCGCGGGTAGAACGGCGTGGTTTCGCGCTGCGGCGCCTCCCGGACCCGGCCGTAAAGCTCAGAGGAGGACGCCTGATAGAATCTGATGCGGCGTTCCATGCCGAGGATGCGGATGGCTTCGAGCAGGCGCAAGGTCCCGAGCGCGTCGGCATTCGCAGTATATTCCGGGGTTTCGAAACTCACCTGCACGTGGGACTGGGCGGCGAGATTGTAGATTTCGGTTGGCTGAGTCTCCTGGACGATGCGGATGAGATTGGTGGCATCGGTCAGGTCGCCGTGGTGCATGAAAAACCGCGCGCCCTCCTGGTGGGGATCGACATAGAGGTGATCGACCCGCCCGGTGTTGAATGAAGACGAACGCCGTTTGATGCCATGGACCGTGTAGCCCTTTTGCAGCAGCAACTCGGCCAAAAATGCGCCGTCCTGGCCGGTTATGCCGGTGATCAGCGCGATCTTGGCACCACGGTTCGCTCCGTTGCCTTCCGCCATATTCGAGGCTTCCTTGTCCGGCGGTCCGCCGCGCCGTTCCGGCGATAAACGAAGAAGGGCTGTCGACTTAAGGCACGTATCCCATCAAACCGCGGTTAGGCAAGACGGTGCATGGGATCCTGCGAGGCCCGTCATCGCCCTGCCCTGGACAGCGATTGGCGCAACGCTCTGCCCTCTCCCCCGCTCGCGGGCTCTGTGCCTGGAGACTTAGGGGTCGGCGGAAGAAGCGCGGCGACGACGCCACTATGGGATTCAACGTGATCGAAATGCGGCCTAAGCGCGGCTGATCACAAGGCCCAGCAAGACGAGAGCCAGTGCGGCCTCTGTGGCAGTGAAAGCGGGTTGCAGCGGATTGTGAAATGACAATAGGACATAGGTGAACAGTACAAGGACGACCCACGCGCCTCCCACCAGGAGCCGCGGCCGGAGCGACTCCCACCAGGATGGCGCCGCCTTGGCGCGATGGCCGGACAAAACCTCCGTGCCCGCCGCTTCCACGACATCCATAGCCCGCAGGTCGGTGCGATACAGGTCGGTGCGATACATGGAACTCCAGCGCTCCGTATAGTCTAGGGGACTATACGTTACGCCCAGACGAATGCAAGTCCAAGAATGCAAGTCCAAGAATACAAGTCCGAGTCCGCGGGTCGCTTGCGCGGACGCGTGGCTTATGGTGCATCTCCTTATCTTGCCTGAGCCGGTCTCCCGGTCGTCGTCGCGCCCATGGCACGGAGGTCGTCCTGCGTCAGCCAGACGACTTGATCCTCGCGCGCAGCGAGCATTTTCTCGACAATTGAGTCCAGCAGTCCGAGTTCCTTCACGACCCGCACGATCGCAGGGACTTCACCGGCAGCGTCCTGACCAAGTCTATTGGCTGCACCCGGAACGCCGACCGTTGCGGTAGCGCTGACGAATTTCTGGTTGCCGGCGATAAACGCAATAAAACAGGCTGCCGCGCAGGTCGCCCCGCTCGCGATCACGGTCGCAATTTTTGCATTTTGAATGACGCCGGCGAGCCTCACGCCTTCGAGCAGGCTGCCGCCCGGCGAGTTCAGCCTTATCCCCGATACCGGCCGGCCGGAACTCGTCGATCCTCGGATGGTGTCCCTGAGCCGGCCCGCGTCGCCGTCCGCAAGCTCGCCATTGAGAAGGGCAATCGTCCTGCTTTCCCGGGAGAGAGTAGTTGTGAGATCGGCAGCCGACGCCGGCCAACATGCTGCTACCACACACGCGAACGCAAAGACGCCCCTCATCACCGCCGTATACCACCCTTAATCCACCCCGTTCGGACGTTTACACCCGCTAGCCGGTGCTCACAATCGCTCGTAGACGATTTAAGCGAACCGCGCGGTTCGGTCGCGGCATCCGGCAGAGAGATTGACCGTCACGCTTAGTGCAATAGCGTTGCCGCAATATCCCGCGCAAAGAGACCCGTCGTCGTGGCGCGCACGCGTTGACGCTCAAGCCGGGAAGCTGCTGGATGCCAAGAACGTCACAACCCACGTGGAGATAAAAATGGGCGCCAAGGTGCTATCGGCTTGTTACCTCGGTCCGGCATGAGCGCTGCCATGCGACACCCCGGCCTTGCCACTTCCCCCGAACAGCCTCCACAGGCTCTCGCTCGCGGCGTTGTAAGGCTCGAGATAGACGGTGCTCTCGCCGTCGGGAACGCCCGGCTCGCCGGAATAGTGCGCAATTTCGAACTCACTGGGGAACGTGAAATGCGAACTGTTCTTGATCACGCCGATGAGTCTCACTCTGTCCCAGCCGATCTTGTCGGTGCCCTCCCGCTCCAATAGGCGCACACGCAATACGACCGAAACTGCTCCCGCTCGTTTGCTGTCCACGAGGTTTCGCCAGTGATTCTCCTGCACGTTCTGCTCCTGTCGGTCGGCTTGCGCCGTTTGCGCCAGCGCCGGCACGCAACTCGCCGCCGCGAGGGTAAACGATGCGGCAAGCACCACAATTCTTCTCATACCGATTTCCTGTTCACGGCGCCGGGCGGAATGTCCATCCCTGGGCTTCGAACCCAAATCCAAGCAGACTTAACACCTTCCCATCGACATGAAATCCGAATTTGGTCGCCAGATCGAAAATCCACGTCGTTCCCAATCCACCCTTCAATAATTGCAGATGGCCTTGGCGCTCGTGCGGGGTGGGGCAACGGGGGCCGACTTTGGTGGCCACTCCTGCGGATGTGAGGTCGAAGCCCCAGACCCAGGAATCGTATACGGTGACACGTTTTTCGTTCACGACCGCAATGGAGACGATGGCCCGCCACTTGGTCGTCCCGATGCCCGCGGCAGGCGCGCCGCGACTGGCCCGATCGGCGAAGGTTTTGCCGAGGTGTACCGCAGGATCGCCGCTAAAGTCCTTGACCCATTGTGGGGGAGAGGCAACTTCGGCGTTCGTCCAATAGAAAGGCAGATCGTCGTCGGGCGTGCAAGCGTCCACACAAAACGGAGACGAATTCGGGCCGATTGGTTGGTTGCCGCGATAGACCGTTTGCACCCAGTTTATCCGCTTTCCCGGTTGGCCGTTTCGCTGCACCAGGAACGAAGCTCCGTTCGCATCCGCAGTGAGCCGTCGCGTAACGGTGTGCCACGGAATTTTCACCCACACCACGTCGTCTATTTGAAGGTGTTCCGGCTTGCCGCGTTTTTTGACTAACGGCGCATTCTTGGGGTCGTCCCAAATCTTGTGCCATTCCGTGATCCTGTATCCAAAATCCGCTCCGATTCCGGAAACGGTTTCGCCGTTTTTGACCTTTACGTCCTCGTGATACATCCGAATCGACCGTATCTACCGGAGCGGCCCCCAACCGCCTCGAAATGGAGCGCGCCGCAATGCCCGCCAACAGGGGCGACATAGCGAGTGATCGCCGACGGAAATAACGACAGCGAGAATGGGGCGGCACATAGCCTCCGCGCCGTCGCATAGCACACGCCGCCTCATTCCTGTCTTTGTCGCTCGTTTGGAAGGCGAGGTTCAATCGCGCGCACGGTTTGATGACGGTGGTGCCTAAGGGCGCGATTTCAGAGGATCTGGGCCCGGGCATGAACCGAATCTCGGCCGGCACAGCCTGGAGGCGCATGCGATGTGCCGTTCGTTGCAGTGCCCTTCCTCGGACCCGTCCTACACCGGTGGCCAGGCGTCACTGCAATATTATTAGGCAGACTAACCTGCACAACTTCTCATCAGCAGCCTATTATTTTGGCGCCCACTTCATGGCGCCACGAGTCGTGTCGCCACCGCAATTCGAAGATCGAGCCTCTCCAGATGCGTGGCACGCTCCTTGCCCCCCTCAGCGCGATGCGAGCGGTGCCAGATCGCTCGTACGAAAGTCTAGGCGTTAATCAGAGGATTCGGAGATGCTCAATTCATTCCCGGCGGTCGCCGCGCGACCGCAATCCTGCCGCTGGCTTGGTGCCGTGGCCGGGCTTGCCGTGGGCTTGGCGACGGCGCTGCCGGCCAAGGCCCAGGAGACCATCAAGGTCGGCATTCTGCATTCGCTTTCAGGCACTATGGCGATTAGCGAGACGACCTTGAAGGATGTCATGCTGATGCTCATCGACGAGCAGAACAAGAAGGGCGGCCTGCTCGGCAAGAAACTTGAGCCGGTCGTGGTGGACCCAGCCTCGAACTGGCCGCTGTTCGCCGAAAAGGCCCGCGAGTTGATCAGCAAGGACAAGGTAGCCGCGGTGTTCGGCTGCTGGACCTCGGTGTCGCGCAAGTCGGTCCTGCCAGTCTTCAAGGAGCTCGACAGCATCCTGTTCTACCCGGTGCAGTATGAAGGCGAGGAAAGCGAGCGCAACGTGTTCTATACGGGCGCCGCACCGAACCAGCAGGCGATCCCGGCCGTCGACTACCTGATGAAGGACGAGAAGGTGAAGCGCTGGGTGCTGGCCGGCACCGATTACGTCTATCCGCGCACCACCAACAAGATCCTCGAAGCCTACCTCAAGCAAAAGGGGGTGAAGGACGAGGACATCATGATCAACTACACGCCGTTCGGCCATTCCGACTGGCAGACCATCGTGGCCGACATCAAGAAGTTCGGTTCCCAGGGCAAAAAGACGGCCGTGGTCTCCACCATCAACGGCGACGCCAACGTGCCGTTCTACAAGGAACTCGGCAACCAGGGCGTCAAGGCCAAGGACATCCCGGTGGTGGCATTTTCGGTCGGCGAAGAAGAACTTGCCGGCATCGACACCAAGCCGCTGATCGGGCACTTGGCGGCATGGAACTACTTCGAGTCGATCAAGAACAAAGGCAA
>WNFF01003606.1_pt1 | contig 13320 bp, 18 predicted proteins | sample 5400441 | NCBI WGS metagenome assembly WNFF01 (sample SAMN13153345, study PRJNA577476) | soil metagenome | isolation source: 120 cm saprolite under Douglas fir tree site 2 hole 3 replicate 1 | place: USA:California | collected 2015-04-18
GGACTATTTTTATAACGATCTGCATCAGATCGTGCAGACACAAGACCAGATCATGATTCTCACCGAGATGGTGCACGACGCCCGCATCGTGCGGATGAACGCACAGCATCTTCCCAAAACCATCCGCCGCTGGATGGGTGATTCCGTGGGGCACTGGGAAGGCGACACCCTCGTTATCGACACCACCAATTTCACCGACAAAACCCGGTTTCGGGGATCGACGGAAAAGCTCCACGTCGTCGAGCACCTGACGCGCGTTGACGACAAAACGCTTCTGTACCGCTTCACGCTAGAAGACCCGGACACCTGGGACAGGCCGTGGACGGGCGAGTACACCTGGCCGGCGACCAGCAAGCCGATCTACGAATATGCGTGTCACGAAGGCAACTACGCGCTCGCCAGCGTATTACGGGGCGCCCGGCGGCAGGAGGCTGAGGAAGCAGCGGCGCAGGCCAAGAAATAACATACTCCGGCCAGGAGTCGGCGCGATCAGTCCCCGACCCGCCCCACCAGCTGGCCTACCTCGATCAGGTGGCCGTCGGGGTCGCGCATATAGCAGCGGATCTCGCGGCCCCGGTCGATCGGCGGGGTCAGAAACTTCGCTCCGCGCGCGCTCCACTGCTCGTAGATGGCGCGGATGTCGGCGACACGGATGTTGAGAAAGCCCGAGGCGCGATCGGGATCCGAGGGCGGCTCCAGCGTCACGGTCGGCTTGTCGTCGGTAGGTCCTCCGCCGACGCTGATGGTGATCCAGCCGTTCGCCAGCGCGACAATCGAAAGCTCGCCCTCAAGCACCGCCTCGCCGCCGAGCACCTCGACGTAAAAGCGGCGGGAGCGCTCAACGTCCCGCGAGACGATGAAGTGGGTGATTGCGATCCCTTCTGTGGGTGCCGGGAACTGCGCCATCTGCCTCCTCCTTCCGTTTGCCAGTGAGCTCTCTGCTGCGGGCGATCCGGCGGCTACGCGTGGGGCGAGCCGAAGGGCTCACGCGTGGGCCAATGCGAGCGGCTCCTGGCGTCGAGAGTAAAGCTGCCAAACGATCAGGCCGAGGCTCACCCAGAGCAGCGGGACATAGAAAGTCAGGATCAACCACGTGAGGCCGGACGCCGTCGCGAACAGCTGCTCGCGGGCACCGGCGATCGTCGCGTTGACGAGATCGACTATCGTTGCCGCGACGAGCACCCAGACCAGGACGGGTGCCATGCGCACACGATAGTGCAATGCAACGATCGAAATCACCGCCAAAACCATACAGGTGACATCGCCGCCCGCGATCTGATCTCTCACTCCGTCGGAAACAGCGAACCCGAATTGTTGGGCAGAGTAGATCTGCAGCGCAACGTGACGGAACGCATGAACCCACAACAGCGGGATGAGCGCCTCGGCTCGCCGCCGGGTTGCAAGCCAAGGTGCGACGTACAAGACAGCCATTATGGCGAACACGACGAAGCTCAGGACCGAGGCGAGTGCGGCGGCCGACATCGGGCTCATGGCGTTCCCCCTGACTGCACTGATTGCGACACGCCGCTCAGCCTTCCCGAAACCAGGCAAGCGCGTGCTCTCGTTCCGAGAACCAGGCGGTCGGAAAGATCGCAGGGCCTTCGAAGACCTCCTTGCCTCCCGACTCCATGGTGTTCGGGAAACCGGCCGGTACGTGAAAGGCAAATTTCTTCGCGCCCGCGGCGCCATAGCGCGGGATGATGCAATCGTCTCGCCATTGCATCACGCCCGGACCGAACTGATGACGAAACTGGGTCGCATCGATCAGCAAGAACGTCGGCCGCACCCGCTCCGCTTCCCATGCAAACAGGGCAAGGGTCGCTTTGAACGCCCCATCGGTCATTGCGGCCGGCAGCCACCGCAGCTCCAGGATCCCGTCCGACCTGTGATGGATGATTTCTCCCCAGGCATTGACGGCCAGTGTGGCGCTCATTGCGTACCCTCCTCACAGATCCGCTTGACCGCAGCGCACTTGCGCGCCGGAGCGTTATGTCGTAAGTTATTTCTAACGTCAATAAAAATTAACGCAGGCTCGATCGACTGTTGTCTGTCCTGGCAAAGATTCAAGCACTGAGCAACGAGACCCGGTTCAAGATCGTGGACCTTGTTCGCGAGCGGGAGATGGCGGCCGGCACCATCGCGAGACGCTTCAAGCTGACACGACCTGCCGTGTCCCAACACATCGCAATACTGCGCGAGGCCGGGCTTCTCGACGAGCGCCGGGTCGGAGCGCAGCGCCATTATGTGGTCAGAAGCGAAGCCTTCGACGAACTCGCCGCGTATATCGAGGGATTTTGGCGCCCTCGGCTGCGACGGCTGAAACAGGTCGCAGAGGCCGTTGAGCGGAGCAAGAGGACCAAATGAGCGATGACAACAAGGACGTTGTGCTCCAGATTCGGATCGATGCAGCCCCGGAAACCGTGTTCGCTCTCTTGACCGACCCCACTCACATGAGGACCTGGTTCGCCGAACTGGTGGAGGCCGACCCTAGGCCTGGCGGGGTGTTTCGCATCTCGGGCCCTGCCGGCGTTTCCATCGAAGGCACCTACCTCGAGGTCGTGGCAAACTGCAAAGTCGTGTTCACCTGGGGCGGCGTCGAAGGGCTCAAGCCAGGGGAAACGACGGTAGAGTTCGTGCTCGAGCCGGACGGCGACGGAACGTTGGTGCGGCTGCGCCACTACGGACTGCCGGGACCTACGGTCGAATCGCATCGCCGCGGCTGGGTCTATTCCGGACTTGCCAAGCTCAAGGACGCCGCCGAGGGACGCCGGCCGACCCGCCTCTGCCTGAGCGACCTTGCGGAGCAGCGCGGGGCTATGTGAGCACGGAGTTCTCTCCATGAACTGGTGGATGCTGGCTGCTGGTACGATGGCCCTGATCTGTGCGGTGGGCCACGTCATTGCGGGGCGGAGCATATTCTATCGGCCAATCAAGTCAGATTTGCGCAGCGAACTTCACGCCGGAGTGTTCACCGGCATGTGGCACATCATCACGATCAATTTCACGCTTTCAGCCATTGCGCTGGTCGCGCTCAACACCTGTGGTAACGGCAATGCAGTTGCGTGGCTCGTCGCGGCCCAGTTTGCAGGTTACGCTGCGGTCTATCTCATCATATCGTTGCGTCTAAGTGCGGCCTTGAAGCTGTTTCAGTGGATGCCTTTTGGTGCGACTGCGATTCTCAGCGCGTTAGGCGCAATCACGACGCCCTGACTGCGCGCTTCCATGAGGTCGCATCACCTCTGCGCCGTCATGCCCGCGCGCGTCCCGGGCATCCACGTCTTCCTTCCGGGTTTTCGGCAAGAACGGCGTGGATGGCCGGGACAAGCCCGGCCATGACTCCGGAGGACAGTTCAAATATGAGCTGAACACGCCCTAAGCTGACTGTGCAAGCGCGTGTCGTCGTTGGCGGATTGTTGTCGGACGGTTGGCTGTTGTTGCAGAAGACATTCGCGCTTATGCTTGGGTAAAATGAAGAGGAGGGGTTCGTCATGCCTGCCGTGAAGCGTCCGCTGTTGGCGGTCCTTTTCGCCCTGCTTCTCTTTCCTGTTTTATGCCGGGCCCAATCGCTTGGGCTTGCCAAGCCGGAAGATGTCGGCTTTTCCCGCGAAAGGCTTGATCGGATTGTCAGCACGCTCAACGCCGATATTGCCAACGGTGCAATTCCGGGCGCGACGCTCCTGATCGTGCGGAACGGCAAAATTGCATTTTACGAATCTTTTGGCTGGCTTGATGCGGCGACAAAGACACCGATGCCCAGAGATGCGATTTTCCGCATCTATTCCATGAGCAAGCCGATCACTTCGGTTGCGGCAATGATATTGGTCGAACAAGGCAGGCTGTTCCTGAGCGATCCGGTGCAGAAATACATTCCCGCCTTTGCGGAAACGAAGGTCGCGGTGCAAAAGCCGGACACGCCAAACGTCGATCTCGTGCCGGCGGTGCGGCCCATCACGGTGCAGGATTTGATGCGCCATACTTCAGGCCTGACCTACGGCTTCCTGCCTGGAACGCCGGTCGCGAAAATGTATCAGGACGCCAATCTCTTCGGCGCGGAGGTGACCAATGCGGATTTCGCCGAAGCCATCGCAAAGCTGCCGCTCGCCGCGCAGCCCGGTTCCAGTTGGAATTATAGCCATTCGACCGATGTGCTGGGCAGGGTCGTCGAGGTGGCGTCGGGCAAATCACTGTATCAGTTCGAGAAGGAGAACATTCTTGATCCACTCGGCATGAGCGACACCGGCTTTTCCGTTCCCTCCTCAAAGCAGAATTTAATCGCAGAGCCGCTGCCGACCGACAATAAGGTGGTCGGCACCGCGCCCGTCAGTAACCCGCGGCTCCCTGCCAGTTGGGAAGCGGGCGGCCAAGGCATGGTTTCCACCGCGTTCGATTACGCGAAGTTCCTGCAAATGCTGCAGAGCGGCGGCGCCCTCGATGGCCACCGCATCTTAAGCCCCGCAACGGTCGCCTTCATGACCTCAGACCATTTGGGCCAAATCGGCCCCGGACCAACGGCCTATCTGCCGGGGCCGGGCTACGGGTTTGGCATCGGTTTCGCGGTGCGGCGTCAAGCAGGGGTCGCCCCTAACGAAGGTTCCCCCGGCGACTACTCCTGGTCCGGCGCCGCAGGCACCTCGTTCTGGAACGACCCCAAGCAGCATTTGACGGTCGTGTTTATGATGCAGGCGCCGCGCCAGTTGTCCCACTACTCGGCGCTCATGCGAAACATGATCTACGCTGCCCTGACCGAGCCTGAGAAATAATTCGCTGCTGCCCTTAAAAATCTCGGCCGATCCGGCAACAGGTGGCTGCGCGAGCCTTATCGACATGACTTGCTCTGCGGGCACGGGCACGAGCCCGCTGTCGCTACGGGCATTTGCTGGCAATCAGGTGGTCGAAACTCCAAACCGGCTATCAAGCAACCCCCGATAGACTCCCGGCTCCGAGCCCTCAATCGGCACCGCGCCAACGGCTTTCGCATAGTAGGCCGCCGGGCCGACGCCCCCGATGATGGCATAGCCGAAGCCTTGCTGCCTCATGGCTTCGAGGCAGGCGAACAGCAGGCCAGTGCCGACGCCGGCTTTTCTCGCCTCGAGCGCAACGCCGGTCGGGCCGAAGAAATTGCGACACGTCGCGTCGTGGCAAGCGAATCCAACGACCCTGCCCTCGTTCACCGCAATGAAGCAGGAGATGGGTTGGCGCGCGAAGGCGATCTCAGTCTCGCTGGCCCAGCCCTCAGCAAAATTCTGCCGCACCCACGCGGCGATTTTGTGTTTCTCCGGAGCCAGAGCGCGCCGAATGTGAATCCCCTGTTCGCGCAGTCGCGCCAAGGCCGCACTGGAGTCAGGCAGGTCATAGAGCTTTACGAGCATGTCCATGGGTCGGGATTCACTTTGGCGATCGCAGCATTAATGATACCATCCGTGCCGGCGGAGCACCGCTGTGGGCGCTTTCGTTGGGACGTGGCCCGCGTCGCCTCAGTACGCGGGCAGCATCTGGTTTCAGGTGTGAAATCTCTATCTAGGCCCGGCGTTCCGAGCAATCGTCCTGATTATCGTCAGCCGGTCTATCTATCGGTGTTCGAAATTCCATCGCTTCGACGGCTGTTTACGGGCTTACGGTTACGTCTCAGCGTTTGGCGTCGGGGCCTGGCCGTGCGAGCATTCGCTGCAAGCTATAGGAAACACCTATGACGCGTATTGATTCAGGAATACCCGTTCCCCTTAAAATTGCCCAATATTTTTTCCGATGTAGCCCGCTTCGCAACGTCACCGAGATGGCATCCGATGAGCACCAAGCCTTCAGTCGAAATGTATCTCTGCGCCTTTCATCTCGGAAGATGGGAGGCTGACGAGAGCGTGGAGGACGCATATCACCGCGCACTCGACGTTACGCCCGCTCAGTTTCAGCGGATGCGCAGGGACGGCAACGGCGCTCTGCAAGAGAAGCACGTTGACGCCATTCATCGCATGTATGAAGCAGCTGGCGTGAACCTGAAGACAGCGACCGAGGGCGAGAAGGCGTCGCTGAAGACGCGTCTGATGAACGAGGCGCGCAAGGGCGGCATGAGGTTTCCGGCTTGACCGATCACGACCGATGACGTCGCCTAAGCAGCTTGAAGCCTCAAGTGTGCACGACAACCGTCGGCAAGCACTTCACCGTATGGCAGATCTCGCAGGACAGGGCGCGCACAACTAGCGCACGCGCCCCACGGAACGCTCATTCCTGGTATTCCGAAGTTCGGATCCGACAATGGACAACTGCTCACGGAGCGTTGCCGCCGGGTCCGCTGTTGTCATCTGGAGGCGGACACAAATGGCAGATAAGCGCCACCACCAGAGACACCGCAATGACTCCGGCTAATGCGTCTATGCTCATCAGAACAAAACGCGTAATCCCATTGATGGTTCCGCATGCCCGTCCACGTCGACGCAATAACGCCGTGGCGCTGCCCAATTTCAGTGCAATTGCATTGATGGAGCTCTTGTGGATAGCGGGACTGGCTGCTCTCCCGCCTTGCCCTAGTCACACGCGGCTGGACTGTGCTAGACAGGCCTAAAGAGGGGGAGCTGCAAAAATGAGTGCCATGCCGAGCCCCGCACAATCCGAATTCTCCGAAGGCTCGTTGCCCGTCAAGCCGTCAGTCGAGGCGCCTGCTATCCGCCCGGCCGACCTGCAAAATGACCGATCCCCGAAGAGGCGGCAGTCGCTCGGGATGCGAGTCCCGCTCGCGATCACCCGTTTCCTCATCACGTTTTGCGTCGGGGTAGCGGCCACTTTGGCGTGGCAGTCCTATGGCGATGCGGCGAGAGAGATGATCGCGAACGCGTCCCCGCAGCTTAGCTGGTTGGCGCCGCAGGCCGCCCCGGTTGAACAGAGCGCTCCCGACGCGATTGCGCCGGCCGCGACACGTGCGGCTGCTGTCGATCCGCAGCGGCTCAACCCTGTGTCGTTCGATCTCGACGCCGTACGGCAAAGTGTCGACCGGATCGTCGCCGGGCAAGAGCAGATAACGCGAACCGTCGACCAGCTTGCAGCCGGCCAGGAGCAGATGGCGCGCGAGATCAACAAACTGCAGGCGATCGAACAATACATGCTTTACAAGAACTCAGAGCCTCCGTCGCGGCCGGCCGCTGCCCCGGCTCCTGCCCCCAAGCCCGCTCCGCGGCCGGCGCAGACACCGACGGTGCGTTAGCGGACAGATTGGTTGCGCCTCGTCATGTCGCCTCATCATTGACGAGGCCCTCATCGCCGCTGCCGGTCGTGTCGATGCGCCTGGGTATCAGCCAATACTGGCAAGGCCCGCATCGGACGTCCTTGTAAAGAAGACGCCGCATCGATGGCGAGGATGATCCCCTCCTTGCACGGGTTGTCCATGCCATGGAGCAGGACGCCCCTCGCGTGAGGTCCGCGCATCGCGCCTATCCGATCAATCCGTCCTGCCTGCCGGCAATCCATAAAAATCCAGGAACTAGAACTTACCCGGCGGATTTATTCATGGCCGCTTGGTGGCCCACCGCTCGCGAACAACATGGAGTCAATCATGAGCTCGAAAATCCTGGCCGGCGCTGCAGCGCTTGCCCTCACCACTGTCCTGGTCAAGGCCGGACCGGCCTCGGCGCAGAATTGGGGCTGCTACAACGGCTGCTATCCGAATTACGCTTACGCGCCGGCGTACAACTATGCGCCCAACTATGCGCCGCTTTACGGCAACTACGGCGGTTACGGCGGTTACGGTGAGGGCCGTTGGAGCTACCGGGGAGGCCCGCATCCCTCAACGGGGCACCTTTAACGTTCTCGGGCCGCGTGCTGTTTGAGAAGCCTGCCAACGGCGCATCAGCGAGCCGGTGAGCGGTGGTTCGAGCGCGTTCCGATGAGATCGAACCACCTCTCGGGCGTCATGCCCGCGCTTGTCGCGGGCATCCACGCCTTTCTTGCGGGCTTTCAGCTAGAAAGACGTGGATGGCCGGGACAAGCCCGGCCATGACTCCGAGTAATGGTTCAATGTGATCGAAATCTGCTCTAAGTCGCCGGGACAAGCCGGATGGCGACGCAAGACGTAATTCAATGTGATCGAAATTCACCCTACCCCTGCGCGTTTACGCTCGCCAAATTCGATTCTACGGCCAAAGGGGGCGGGGAAAGAGAGGCCCGAGATGAAACCGTCAATCACATCCATTGTCGCGGGCACAATTGTGTTGGGCGGAGCGATGACCGCGCAAGCCCAATCCATCACGGACACGGAGGGGTTTCCTCGTCTCCCAAGCGTGTTCAGAAACTGTGAAGAACCGCTTCCATGGTATTGCGCAAGGCCCACAGGATTGCTGTGGTTCGGCTCGCTCGCGACGCTTCAACACACCCGCCGAGTCGCTTCATTGGGCGCCAGAGGATTTTTGCACCGATGATGATGCGGTCGCGGCAGACGGGCAGCACGGCCGGCCTAGTTCGTCATTCTTCTCGCCAGCGGTATTGCGGCGGCGCAAAGGATCGCCATCACCCAGAACGCGTGGCCTCCCAGCCACGCATAGAGCGAGCCGGACGCGAGGGTAAGGAGCGCAATTGAACTCCCGATGGCCACGGTGCCATAGAGCGCCTGGGCGGTTGCGGCGAGGTTCCTGGGCACGGTGGTGCCGATCAGTCGCATGCTGGCGAGATGGAACAACGCGAAGGTCAGGCCGTGCAGCGGCTCCACCAGCGCCAACGGAACGATCTGAGTGGTCGCGCCCAAAACGGACCAGCGCACAACCCCCGCACCGGCGGCCAGCATCGCAGCCTTTGCCGGGCCGAGCCGGTGGAGAAGCGCAGGCCCGACCAGAAGAAATACCACAACCTCCGCTATCACCTGCTCCGACCACAACAGGCTCGCAGCAGCGGTGCTGATCCCGGCATCGCGCCATCGTATCACCGCAAAGGTATCGTGCAGCGCGTGACTGCCGAGCACGAGCGCGCCGACCAGCAGTAACCGGCGAAACGTGCGGATGTGCAGGAGCGCGAGGAACCCGCCGGCACGTTCCGAACCAAAGGAGACGGCTCCCACGGATATGTTTGGCGCCGATAATGCGGCGAGCGCCGTGACAGCAAGCAGAAGAGCATTGAGCCAGATCGAAACGGCAAGTCCCAAAGACGACGCCGCTTGGCCGGCAGCGAGCGATCCGACAACGAACGCCGCCGATCCGCCACCCCGCACCCAGCCGTACTCAAACCCCTTGCCGGTTGTCGGAAGCGAGGCGGACAGCGCCATAGCGTCTGCGATTGGGGCGAGCGGAGCCAGGAATGCAGACTGTATCAAGCTTACCAGCAGAATCGGTCCGAAGCTGCCCACTGGCAGATAGGCGAGCGCCATCACGCCGGCGCCCGCCGCGCAAACCGATAAGGTTCCGCGCCATCTCCGTTGGCGGTCTGCAAGTCGCCCGATGAGCGGCCCCGACGCCAGCCGGATGGCCGTTCCCAATCCGATCACGAATGCGATTTCTTGCGACGTCAGGCCCTGATCCTCGAAGTAAGCCGGCAGGAACGGGGAAACCACGCCGAACGCGCAATAAAGCGCCGTGTACAAGATGATGAACCTTGCGAGAGACGAGAGGCGGTACAAGGGGGCTGGTCTCGCGCTTCGGGCTCAGAGCCGCGGTCATGAATCCGGGTTCAACGTTCACCGTCGAATCTAGGTCCCGTCGATGTTTCGAAAGTTGCGTCGGGGAGAAAGACCCATGCAATAACACTGTGCTACGGTGGATATCATCTGCAATGGGTCGTCAACGCCGACACAGCAAGCTTACGGGGGGACAATCATGAAGCTGCACCGCGTCAAGGAGTGCCTCAATGTGCACGACTCCGATATTTCCGGGTCGGTTTATGACGACGTGAATATGTCAGGATCAACCGTCGGCAACGTGAATCTGGCGGGTTGCTCGTTCAAGAACGTCAACATGTCGGGAGCCACCTTTGAAGACGCCAACTTGTCCGGCTGGAAGCTCAACGACGTAAACCTCGCCGGCCTCAAGATCGTGAAGGCTAATTTGGCAGGCGCATCGATTACACAGGGTCGAATGGAGGGAATGACGATTGAGGGCATTCTGGTAAGCGACTTGCTGGCGGCCTACCGGACGAGCACGTCGGCAGAAAACAAAAAAGAATGATTAAGAGCTTCGTCCTATGATCTGTCCCTTCCGTCCTCATAACGGCCGTAACAAGCCATTCAACAACCGTCGATAAGTTGACGCCCTAGCGTAGCGTCTTCCGGCGCGAGCCCTTCGGCGGCCCGCAGATGACGTCGATCGCCGCGTCCGCAATCGCTTCGAGTGCCGATCGCCCTTCGCCCGCTCGCGCATGAATCGTGAGCGAATAGAGGGTCGCGGAGGCGAGCCTGGCGAGCTTCGCCGGATCGGCGTCTGCGGGCAATTCTCCGCTGCGCTGCGCGCGAGCGATACGCGCCGCGAAGGCGTCGTCGATCTCCCGCAACGCGCCGGCCAAGGCGGCGCGTATGTTGGGATCGGTCACGGCTTGCGCCACCGCGGTGCCGATGATGAAGCAACCGCGGGCGCCGCTGTCACCCGAAAGATAAATCGAAATCGCCGTGTCGTAGACATTGCGGAGCGCTATGCGCAGCCGATGGCCGGTGCCCAGCGTCTTGGCGATCGCCTCCCGGGTGCGCGCCCGGTAAAGATCGAGCGCTTTGCGGTACAGCGCCTGCTTGTCTCCGAATGCCCCGTAAAGGCTCGGCCGGTTCATCCCCGTAGCCACAGTGAGGTCGTCGAGCGACGTCGCCGCAAAGCCCGCATCCCAGAAAGCGTCGACGGCGCGCGCAAGCGCAGCATCGGGATCGTAGGCGCGCGGCCTGCCGCGCCGCGCCGGTGATTTTTGTACCATTTCGCAAAAAATCCTTGACCGTCGATTATATTTGTACCATACGATACAAAAATCAACAGAGGAGACCGACATGGAGCTTTACTTCTCCCCGATGGCTTGCTCGCTCGCGACCCGGATTGCGCTTTACGAGGCCGGCGCCGAGGCCAAGTTCACCGCCGTCGACCTCAAGGCGAAGCGGACCGCCGATGGCGCCGATTTCTTCGCTGTCAACCCGATGGGGCAGGTTCCGGTGCTGCGCACCGAGACGGACGGCCTCATCACCGAGAACCCGGTGGTGCTGCTCTACGTCGCGGACCATTGCCGGGGTTCAGATCTCGCCCCAGGCCACGGCCCGGAGCGCTACCGCCTCCAGCTCTGGCTCAACTTCATCACCTCCGAGTTGCACAAGCTCGTGTTCATCCCGTTGCTCAGCCACAAGAGCAACGATGGCGCCAAGGCCTTCGCGCGCGACCAGATCGGGCCGCGATTCGCCTACCTCAGCGCCCATCTCGACGGGCGCGATTACCTGCTCGACCGTTTTACGGTTGCGGATGCCTATCTGGTGACGGTGCTCAACTGGACGAAGCCGACCGGCATCGACCTTACGCAATGGCCGGCGCTTCACGCGTACTTCCGGCGCATGCACAAGCGCGCGAGCGTCGCCAAGGCGTTCGCGGAGGAGATGGCGCTCTATCAGGAAGAACAGGCCCGCGCGGCCGCGGCGGCGTGAGCGGCGCGCGAGGGTGCCGACGCAGGGACGATGTAGGGGGTGCCCCCATAGGCGCTAGGTTAAGCGGGAGCCGGGCAGCCTTACCTCTCCCCGCTTGCGGGGAGAGGTAGCTGGTCGGTTCACCGGTTATCGCTGCAAGTCGCGCGAGCCTCTGCGCCGCAGATCGCCGTGACGCCGAGGCCGCCAATCTGCACTTCATAGCCGAACGGGTCGTTCACATACACGCTGAATGGGCCGCCGTCGCGCACGTTCTTGACGCCCAGGGCCGTGAGTTGTGCCTTGGCGCGCTCGCGGTCGAAATCGGCGACCGTAAAGGCGATATGATCGATCACCGCACTGGCTTTGCGACGCGGCGGCCCGCTGCCCGCCGGGCTATCGAGCGGCCGCGTGCGGCAGATGATGTGGGTCAGCGGCACATCGTCGGCGCTGACGCCGTAAGGCCTTTCGCCCTTTTTGCCGAACGGCAGCGCCACGTCGCGTGCGGTGGCGCCGACCTGGTCAAGGTTGAAGACCGTCGAGTACCAGTCGGCCGCCCTGCGATAATCCGGGCAAGTGTAGGAGACGTGGTTGACAAGCGCGGCATCGAGCCCCGATGGCTCCGCGGCGCTGGCGCTCTTTCCCGCATAGGCCGTGGTGGCGGCGAGCGTGAGGATTTCAATCAGCCAGCGCCGGCTGATCTTGCCGTTCTGGTAATCATGGACGTGCTTTGCGACGAACCCTTCCATGACAACTCTCCTCTCAGCGCCTGAACGCGTTTTCTTCGGCTGCCGACGCGATCTGCACGTCATAATCGAACGGGTCGTAGACATGCAGGCTGCCGTCGCGCCCGGTGACGTCGAGCCCTTTCGCCTTGAGTGTTGCGCGCACGCGCGCCTCGTCCCAGTTCGCAACGGTGTAGCAGATGTGGTCGATGGCGGCCTCCGCCCCTGGCTTCGCGCCGGCACTGCCGCTTGCGACGCTGCCGGGATTGCGCGCGACCAGGAACGAACCGCCTTTGCCGGGCTCCGGCCCGAACATCAGGTTCGCCCGCTTGCCGTCGTCCCGCGTGGCCTCGCTCTTCATGTTGAGGACCGAAACCAATCGCGCGCCTTGGCGTGATCCGGGCACGTATAGGACATGTGGTTGATGCCGATGATCTTGAAGCCGCGTTGGACCTGCGCCTGCGCGGCATCGCCGGCACCATAGACCGCGGCGGCGAGGGCCACGGATTTGCAGAATTCGCGACGATCGATCTTGCCGCCGTCCAAGCCTTGGACCAGATCGGCGATGAAGCGTTCCATGCGAGACCTCCTTAGTCCGGCGTCGCCCCGGCGCCGATCATCGTCGAGGCTACCAGCTTAACCGTACAGAGAGATAGAGATAGAGATAGAGATAGAGATAGGTGATCAGATTCTCCATTTTGGCCGAACGAAGCCACACGACTTTTTACAAATGAAATCAAATGAATGCCCCTGAGGCAATACCGAGCCTCGCGCAGAGCGGCGCTCACCCGCAAAACACGACCGATGGCGCCGAGCGTGGCGCCCATCGACGAGATAGTTCGTGTGTGAGTGGATTTATTCCTAGCGTTAGAACAACAGTGAGTGGGAGTCTACGGCGCTGCAGCCTTGGCCCGATGCGCCGCGCGGGCGTCATCGAAGCTGCGGATCGCGAATTTTCGCCGCGAGAGTGCTCGGCGCTCGTAACTGTCTAACACAGTGAACTCGCCGCCAAAATCGGGCGAGTCGTTCACGATTTCCGGTCGGTCT
>WNFF01003273.1_pt1 | contig 13319 bp, 20 predicted proteins | sample 5400441 | NCBI WGS metagenome assembly WNFF01 (sample SAMN13153345, study PRJNA577476) | soil metagenome | isolation source: 120 cm saprolite under Douglas fir tree site 2 hole 3 replicate 1 | place: USA:California | collected 2015-04-18
ACGGTCTGCCCGACCGAGGAACGGAGGACTACAAGTCCCGCCGCCATCGGGACCGCATCCTCTTTATACTCCTGCTCTCCCAGCATTGAACCGAGAGCAACGAATTAATGAAGAGTTAACCTTAATGCCCGCGGGCCGCCCTCAGGCGCTCTAATGGTCAGGACATGTTCACGGATTTCTTGGAGAACGGCACAAAACAGGGAGGGTGACCACATGCTACATACTGATTTCCGCCCAAGAACTGAAGCGTTGGGGACACTGACAACTTGCGCCCAATGCGGGCCGCGGTGGCCGAGTTTCGCTGTCCGGTCGCGTCGATCTCGTAAATCGTGATGACTTCGCGGGGTTTCGGTTCGGTGAGGAGGTCCCCCACCACGCAGCGGCGTTGCTGCCGAACGCCTTGCCGGCATAGGCGGGATTGACGCATGGCCGCGGCTTCACGTCCATGATCCGTACTTCGAGGATGTCTCCCAACTCGCCGCCGCGAACGGTGCAGATGTGCACGCCAAAGCCCTCGCCCGAGCCGCGTCCGAGCAGCTTGCCGTCAACGGGGCCGGCACCGCGCCGGTCCACGCCCTTCTTGTCCTTGGTCCACAGGAAGACGCTCTCGGCGCCGGGATGCGCTATGCTCGTTTCATCGTGCGCTTCGTCTCGGCGCCGCTCCTCGGGCACACGTAGCTGATGTCATCCAGTTCCCTGGTGACTGGCGCGGCGCCCTTGGGGTCCATCGGCTCTTCGCAGCCGGGACATTGAACAACAGGCAAGGGGTCTGGCGCTTCGGTGCCCATTCCGCGACCCCCCGGAATCAAGAGGGCGCGAGCTCATAACTGGTTTGTGGCGTTTTCCAGCACGATTTCCTGGGGGCGGCATTACCGTTGCACAAATGCCACGCTTTGCAAAAATCGATTCTTGCCCACCGAAAAAGGTCCGTCAGCTACTTGATTCTCGCAGTACCCTTGACGCGACCGACCTCCGGTGCCAACTCGCCGGACCCCGCGCAGGATAGTCAAGCGTCGGATCGATAAGGCCGCTCGCCGGGACAACGGGCGGCCTTTTCGTGTGACCAGCCCTCATGCGTGGGGCGGTGTTACCGTACCTCACCACCCTCAGACGGCAAGCATTTGGCTTCGCTCGACCCGTTCACTTCGCTTTGGAACTTTTCTTCCATTTAAAAAATTTTGTACCCAGGGAAGGGCAACCCCGGAGAGGGGATGCCATGAACCGCAATAACGAATACCGAGCCAAGGCCTTCGATTGCGGCGTCGGACCGGCGGCTTCGGCAACGGCGGAGCCACCACCGCAGGCACGAACCGGGTCAGCTCCCGATCGGCGCTGCCCGGAGTAGGCTGCCTCGCCTGCCGGCGCCATGTGAACACCTGCTGGGGCGTGAGCCCATGCCGTCGCGCAACCTCCGACACCACGGCGCCGGGGATAAGCGTCTCCTCGATCACGCGGGCCTTGTCATCCTCCGAAAACCGCCGACGGCGCCCCGTTCCCGTGATCACCTCCAGCCGGCGCACGGCCGTGGGATCTGGCTCAAGCATATGGTCAAGCTTAGACACAAGCCGATCTCCGATTCAGAGATCAGCACAATCGCCTATCACCCGAGTCAAAAGAAGGTGGGGGCAGCACAGCGCTTACAATAATGGCAGGAAGCGTAGCACTGGTAGTGCTAACGATATTTTCTCTCTAGAGAACGAGGACTGCTGCGACAACCGCTGTAAGCGCGACGCCGCCGGCGAGAAACAGCCAATCCGCAGCTTCGAACCCGAACAATAATCGCACTCGTTTCGGAGAACCCAACATAACTCACAGCCTTTCCGCACGTATAGCCGCTCAGCGCTGCAATAGTGTTCCCGAAGTTCGTTAAGGATAGATTTGGCCTCGGGGAATTGGGTGCCAATTTGGGTGCCAATGGCGCGAGCTTGCCGAGCAAAGCGGACAGGCAGGGCGAGCTGAACCAATTAGGTTCCAAAAATTGCGCACCCCCGCCATAAACCTTTGCAACGATAGTGTTGGGGGGGCGATTCGGGGACGCTGACCTCCCCCTACCGAGAGCGGTCCCGGTCCGCAGGGAGCCCCTCAGATCGGGACCGTTCTGCAATTTATCGATCGCTCAAAGCTGCATCAGAATTCCGACCTCCGGCGCCAACTCCCCGGACCCCGCGCAGGATGGCCAAGCGTCGGAAGCAAAGGCCGCTCGGTACGGGCGGCCTTTCATATGCCGGGCCCGCGGCCGTTAGAGCGAAATGGCCAGTTCAGTTGAGTTTGAGTATTACTTCTTTTGGTCCGGCCTTACCCAAACCGTGAGGTTCTATGCTCGCCATGGGGATAGACGAATTCGGTGCGCAGTTACCCGTATGGCACTTGAAGAGCGGGCTGGAGCACTCCAACCCCTCCGCCCAACCGAACTGGAGCGTGTTTTTGAGCAACATCGTCAAGAAATCGAGCGCATAGCGGCTGACAAGATACTGGCACATCGCTTCCAAGGCGACGGCACGATCATGATCCGAGCGGTCGATCTCAGTCCATGACGACCTCGCCTAGGGGCCCGAGATTGCCCTACCCGATCTGCGGCACGAGCTCGCGCAATGCCCGCGGCGTGGAAGCATGAGCAAGCTAGGCCGCTAGGCGGAGGGGCGCCGGTTTCTTTCATTTCTTGGCGCGAATTGCGATGTCAAACGTCGCCAGCCTGGCCCCAAGCTTGGCCACATCGATCCCGATCTCGCGCAGCCATTTGGCAAGTTGCTCGGACCGCCTCATCTGAAAGAGAACCTGACGCGCCGAGAGATAATCCCACTCCGTATCGCCCGCGGTGTGTCTTTTGCGACGCTTAATCTTGACGCTCATCGGACGCGAGGGATTGCGCTCGCAGCACCACTCCGTGCCCTCTGTGGGGCTATCCGGGATAGTAATACAATCGACCATTAGCCCACAAATGCCATGCCCAAGCGCGAGCCTAACCTGAACCGCATGCTGGCGCATCCTATAAAGCCGACACGCGGCCCGGCCGCTCAACTCGAGACGCTTGCCGATGCCGCGCAGCTGATCGCGGATCGTCAAGCAGTTTTGCCAAGCCCGACCCGATCGTTCCTGATCCGGCTTTAACCCCCCGTTTGCAGGATCAGTTTAACCTTCCGGCAGACTGGAACTTACTGCATTCGCGTGGCATGTTGGCCCATTGGGTTGGCGTTCGGGCCGGAGGCGTACTTCATGATCGAGCCGATCATGTACGTCGGGCTTGGCTTTCTGGCTGCGAGCCTGTTGGCTCTCGTGATCATCCCCTTGGTTCACGACCGAGCCGTACGGCTAACCTTGCGCCGGATCAACGCGGCAATCCCACTGTCAATAGAGGAAATTCAGGCCGAGCAGGATCAGTTGCGCGCTGAGTTTGCGATGTCTACGCGCCGGCTCGAAACCAACGTTGAGGAGCTCAGGGCTCAGACCGCAAGCCAGCGCGCGGAGCTCGGGAAAAACACCGCCACGATTAATCGCCTCAATGCCGAGCTGGCCGAAAAGGCCGCCGCGATCTTTGCCCTCGGGGTACACGACCGAGCGTTGCGAAACCAGCTGCACGCCGCCGAACAGCTTTTGACAAAGAACGGAGCCCCGGCGGACCACATACTGGCTAATAAGCTTGCCAGGATCACGGCGGATCTGGATCAGCGCTCCGCCCTTGCCGACAGTCAACGGATAGAGATCGTAGCGTTAAAGACCCAGGTCGATACGCTCAAGGATCAGCTCGCCTTGGCATACAGCACACGTGTTGGGATCGTTGCGCGGAGATGATCCTGCTCGCCGCCACGACGGGCCGGAAAGCCGATATTGCGGAAGCGACACGGTGCGTTATGGTTGCGCTTGAGAAAGAGAATTGGCTCACGGGGCGGCGATGAAAGATCTGCAAGCCCGGATCGCTACCTTCCTCAGAGGAAAACCGGGCGGGCTATACTGCGACGACTGCATTCGCGAGGAATTCCCGGACGCAACTATCGAGGACGTTGGCCGGGAAACTGAAAGCATGCACGGTCAAATCGGCTTCCTAAAGATCCCCGACATTTGCACGAGGTGTGGGCAACAAAAGCCGGTAACACGGGCGATGTAATGCCCTACGGCTCCAATTCGCTTGGGTGAAGCCGCTCGCGCCGTGCCGCAACAGGGCGATGCGGAGACGAAGCGGGCCGCGCTTTCGGTGCGGGTGTGACTGCCGCGCAACGTGGTGTGCAAAAACGCGCAAGCTGGGGCTTCCTGGCGGGCGATCCGCGCACCGGACAGGTTATGATGTCCATGCCCATCGCAATGGGTGTGCGAAGCATGTGGTGAAGGTGCCCCGGGGGGCTGGGGTGCCTTCACCATTTCGAGACTGCTGTTGACTGATCAAGCAAACCCCGGCTGAGCCTGGTCGCGCTAGCCGGGGTCGCGCCGTTCGCGGTGGCAACCCCTGGAGAGGATGATCGAACGGCACCGAATAGCGTATCAGTGTTGGCCACGCTGGCAAGCCGTCTCGGGATACCTAAAAGAAAATCTGAGCGAACCGGTGTGCAGGAAATGGCCCCCGGCCCGGTCCGGCGGCGTGCTATGCTTTCAGCGGGATGCCCCGCGGCGCGGTGATTCAACGGAAGCAGTCGGCGGGCGTTCGCACAGCGTGTGCTGGGATGGCGACGCACAAATTCCGAGTCGGCGAGAAAGTTCAGTTCCTGGCCGGACTGGGCGTTCGATTTGCGACTTCCGAGATCTATGAGATCGTTCAGCAACTTCCGGAAAGCGATGGGGAGTACCATTATAAGATCAAGTCGGTAGATGAGCCGTACCTGAGAATGGCGAAGGAAAGTCAGTTGAGCAGGGCGTAGATCTAATCGCGCAAACGCCACGTCAAAGCGGCGCCCGAGTAGTCCGTACAGCGGGAGTTTTACCCATGAGCCAGCCGTCCGTACGCGCCGAGATCGAAGCGATCGAGGCGAAGAAGATCGAACCGGCGAAGGCTGGCAGCTGCAGCTCGACGGCGCCAGTGGGCATCGTGCTCGAAGCCTTGCGGCGCTACAAAGCCCAAGCCTTGATGGCCCTGGAAAGTTACCCCTCCGCGTCGAGGAACTGAGCGCCCGCGGCGAGATCGTGCAGGTCATGGTCTACGCGGACCATCCGATGATCGCCCACGCGGCCTTCCGGGCAACGGTCCAGCAGTATCCCAAGTCGCGCATTCGGCTGCGCAACCGCGCCCTGATCATGGAAGAACACGTGCCAGACTAAAGGGGGGCACCTCGCCCCCTCCGGTGGCTCTCAAGGCGATTGACAATCCTGACAGCGATTGTTCGGCAATCCGCAGGCTCAAGGTACAGTGTGCCATCCGTGCGAGACAGCATCGCTCCAGGCACTTGCGTACATATTTCCTCTGCGATGATCTGAATTTCGCGCTCTCTGTTCATTGCCTGCACACCTCGCGGAAACGCCAGTAACGACCCCCGCCGCGCCAAAAGTGAAAAGGGCCGCCCCGGTACGGGCAGCCCTTTTGGTCCGACGCTTGGCTATCCTGCGCGGGGCCCGGCGAGTTGGCACCGGAGATCGGAATCTCAGTCATAACTGATTCGTTCGGGCTTGGTTTCACGGCACCCCATCAAAGTTTATGTGCGGTGCAATATTCCCGGTCCCGGTTTTGTTTCAAGAACGGGAACCGAAATTCGCGAACGATTGTTGCCACTGTCTACGTGGCTGCTTGGGAGGGGCGGCGCGTCCGTAGCTGGACAAAGGAGGCCCGAATGAAGACGCTTGCTTCAATTCTGGGGCTCGCGGCCGGTCTCACGGCGTTTCCTGCGCTTGCGGGCTCCATGAGTACCTGCTGATGATATGATCGCCTTGTCGGGACCAAGCTGTCAGCGACACACCTGCTGAACTCACCAATCTGGGAGGGAGGTCGGTGCCGTCCGGAATGTGGTTGGAATTTCCGCGGCGGGATCTCCAGCAACTTGAAGGTATCTGATCATGCGGCGAGGTCAATCGGCTGATCGATTGGCTTGGTGGCGAGCGTTTGCCAGCCATCGACCTTGCGCATGTTGATCTGTCCGGAAGCGAGCAATGCCCAGAACAGCATGGCGGCGGTATCGGCCGATGGCAGCACGGTCTGGGTCTTGATCCTTCGCTTGAACTCCTCGTGCAATCGCTCAATGGCATTGGTGGTGCGCACGCTGCGCCACTGACCTGGCGGCAGACGCGTGAAGGTGAAGAGCCGGTCACCGGCTTCCTCCAGGCTGTCGGCGACGGCGCGGTGCTTGAGCCGCCATTTGCGGATGAAGGCCTTGCGGCGGGCCCCGACCTCTTGGCGGGTGGCGGCATAGATCATGTCGTTGTAGTCGGCGCTGATCTCCTCGTGCAGGCGCTCGGGCGCGTGCGCCAGCAGGTTCCTGTGCTTATGGACCGTGCAGCGTTGCATCGGCACGCCGTCCCAGACGGCGGCGATCGCGTTCTCGAGCCCGGCCGCGCCGTCGACGATGAGGAACTCGGGGCGGCGCAGACCCCGCTTGATGAGATCGTCGAGGACCGCCCGCCAGGCCTCGGTGCTCTCGCCGCCCATGCTCTTGAGTGCGAGCAAGACCTTCTGGCCGTCCGCGCGCACGCCGATAACGACGAGCAGCGAGATCGAGGTCGCTTTGCGGTCGAGCCGCACGCGCACAACCGTGCCGTCGAGGATCAACCGCACGATCGGTTCTTCGGCCAGCGAACGGGCATTCCAGGCCTCCCAGTCACTCTTCACCTTGCGCCACACCCGGCTCACCGTGTCCTTGCCAACCGCGCCGCCAAACAGGGCAGCGAGCGCACGGCGCACGCGACGCGTGTTGGTGCCGGCGAGATAGGTGCCCGCGATCAGGGCATCGGCGGCCAGCGTGCGCCGCTGGTAAGCCCGCAACGCCTTGCTCTTCCACTCAGTCGTTTTGCCGTCCGGGGTGTTCAGTCGCGCGCGCGGCACCGCGATCTCCACCCGGCCAAAGCTCCCCATGAGGGACCGCGACCGGTGGCCGTGGCGGTGGCCGCTGGCGCCGGCGCTCTCGCCACTGCCGCTCGAACCGTTCAAACCCCGGCGGCCGTAACGCGGCCGTGACAACAAAACGTCGAGCTCGCCTTCGAACATGGCACGGAGGAAGTCGCGAACCCGATCGCGAAGGCCAGCTTCGATCGGGTCGAACCAGCTGTCGAAAAGATGTACCGCCGTCTCGGTTTCCGACTGCGGCAGGCAAGGCGTCGTGCTATTGCTCGTCATGGCGTGATCTCCGCCGGCGTACCAACGCCGGAATCGCTTGTTGGACCAAGCTGGAGATTACGCCGCCTTCAATTTCCAACCACTCCCGCTACGGCACCCTGTAGCTGGACGGAAAGCCCCATTCAACAGAGTGCGGCTTTGCGGCCAGTGAAAGGTAGGGTCCAAACGGATTCCAGTGGTGTGACCCCAAGGATATCTATACCTAGCCCGTGGGGTGCCCGTTCCTACCCACGCCGGTATCATTCGCCCGCGACTTGGAGGACAGCCCGTCTGACAGACGCAGCGTTTCCTGGGCGGACCTATAACGTAGACTCCAGCATTGATCTGCCGGTTGCGCGAATCGACGGCCTAATAGAGTCCCCCGAACACGATCGCCGCGATGAGGGCGACGATTGCCCAGAGGGCGAGCGGCGGCGAAAGCGAGGGCGCGGGCCATGGCTCGGCCCTCCCTCGCTATTTCAGGTTCCCAGCGGCGTCTTCTCCTCCGGAGGGCCTCAACACCTTGGCTCGCGTGTCGCGCATCGCGGTGCTCACCTTTTTGGCAAGCGTGGCGAATTCCCGCAGGCGCTCGCCAATCTTGTTCCCGCTCGCCCTTAACTCGCTGGCGAGCTGCTGGGCCTCTTTCGTAATGTCGGCCGCGATGTCCACCGCGGCTTGTGCGGCTGCCTCGATGTCCTTGGCCGTCGTTTCGCTCGCTTCGATGATCACCAGTGCTGACATGTTGCCGATTTTGTCGATACGCTCGGCCGCGGTGATTTCCAGCACCTCACTACCACCGTGCGCCCCGTGGCCAGCGAAATTGCCCAATGCTTCTTCGACACCACGTTCGACCTGATCCAAATTCCGGGGATGCGCTATCAGTGTCATAGCACGCTCCTTTCCCAACCGGGCTCAACTGAAGGTTTCCCTTGTGGCGAAAACGTGGCCACGCCCGATCGGCCCTCAAAGGCCCTTTCCAAAATGGGCGAGCGGGGCGGCTTTGGGACGAACTCCGATACGCAGTAAAATCTCCCCGCCTCCAAGTAGCGGTTCCCAGCGGATTTTTGGAGTCGAATCTAGTCGTCCCTGGTCCAAAATTGCAGCGGGAGTGAACGGGTCGGGAACCTCGATTTTGATTCTCGACACGTTCTCTTTGATGGTCCAAGGCGGTTGTCGGCGGGGTAGCCTTGCGCCCTCCAATCGAGAAAAGAAAAAGCCCCCGGACTTTACGACCGAGGGCTTTAAGCCAGCCGGACTGGGGACACGGGGGGATGCCCGGCTGGCATGGGGTGAATACCCCTGAACATTCGCATGGGTCTTGACGCCAATCACAGGGTCATGCCTCCCACACTTCTCGCACCGACGGAGTAGGAGCGGCCACGGCAAGTCGCTTATCCGTCCGCATCCCGAGCACGTCACTCTGAGATGCGAAATAGCCACCGGATTATTGACCAACTCATCGATCATCGCCTCCCGGTGTTTGCCCTTATAGAACCGGCGCATTTGATTGACGGGTGACGGGGCCTTCTTGGGCTTGGGAGGTCTTATGTCTGCCCGGGTGGTTGATGTCGTCCATTCCCCCTTCCGCAACTTAGCCTCCAATAGCTCCGGGCCCACCTTGCTCATTTCATAGATGGTGGAGACGGAGGCAGGGAGTTGTTTTTGTAGATAATTGTCTACATTTTCAAGGCAGTGGTAGATCGCCCTCAACCGTGCTGCAATCGATCTCTCAAACCCGAATTCCGCCATCAGGTCCTTATACTCGCCCGGGGTTAGATTGTCCTTGGCTTCGGAGAATATACGGCCGGTTGCTATGATATCCTCCACGGTCTTTCGCCATAACCCAGTCAACTCCGCCCGGTAATAGTTCAGGTCCTTGGGGGGTTGGATGAGGGGATTGGAATCGGAATCGTTGGTGGTGATCGACCCGGTGGTGGTGTTGGCGTCGTAAATATTGGACAAGCTGACCTCCCTGTTAGGTTAGAGCCATTGGGTTGTCCGACCGCGAATGGCACTTTTTATATTTAGGTCAGCGCGGCGAGGGGTTGAGGAGTAAATGATCGGCCTCCTGCTTCGTCACAACAGGGTCGGGATGGCTGGAACGCCCTGAAGCACTGCGCAGCCCACCTCTAATGGCTTCCCGTGAACCTCGCCGTCTGCTATCGTCCACACCGTTCCAGAGTTCATCTGGGAAATGTCGGCTAATGGCCATGAGCATGAGGTCGCCGCGTGAGTGCGGCTGCAGCGGCCTAAACCGAAGGCGCGGGCCGGGGTAGCTCCCCGTCGTCGGATGGTTTCACCGCCGTCCGACTTGCCCGCGCCGCCTTTCCCAAGGCGGTGCATGGCGGTGAATTTTCATGAAAGAGCCCCTCGTCCAGCACCGGAAAGCCATTGCTGCTTTCGATCCAGAAGGAAAACTGCCGCATGAAGCGCAGATCGAGCTTGTAGAAGAAATCCAGGCGGCGCAAGGCCGGCCGCGAGATCCCCAGGGAGTGTTACTGGGGAACCTGCTCGATATTTACGACGAGATGCGACGACGCTATCCGGACAGTGGCCCCAAGATGGCATTCAGTGAGGGAGGACCGCTGTTCCGTTTTGTCAATGCTGTGCTTGTTGGATACGGCCGGAACCCGGTAACCGATGCCGTGATCAAGGGCGCGTTTACCCAGTGGGCAGAAACCCGAAAGGGGTGTCCGGAACTATCCGATTTGGATTAGTTTCCGACACTGTCGGGGATTTTCGATTTCAGTTAATTCTCGACACGTGGAAGCGGGTCCCGACGCGGCTGGCGATAAAAGTGAGTGGGGTCAATCTGAAACCGGCTTTGCTGATCTCATCGGTTTCACCAGGGCGGGAGAAATAATCTGCGATCCGTGCATGGGCGGGGAAACCACTCGGGTTGCGGCACTGCGGCTCGGTCGCTTCTTTATTGGGGTGGAGAAGGACCCGGCCGCATTCAAAGTGGCGAAGGCGAGGATCGGATCGGCGGCTTGAGGGCTGGGGGACCGGGATTCGAGGAGGGGATTTGTTTGTTTGCTCAGAGTGTGGTAGAATGAATAACTAATAAAGGAAAGGGTCACTCCTATTTGTTTTGTAAGAGCGACCCCGGAAGTGAAGAAGACGAAGCTGAAGAAGAACCACTGAGGAAATTGAGAAGAGCCTCAACGATTCTGAGTATTTATTGTAGCGAAAATACCCACCATCGTCAACTCATTTCTCCTCATTGGCATTTGGAATTGATTGTAGGACCGGCATAGTGCTGATCCATCGAGTCATTTCCGGAAAGCTGATTTGAGAGATATGACGACCAAGCCTAAACTACCATTCATTCGCCTGTGGATTGACAATTTCACCATCGCCACCAAACATATGTCCACGTTCGATATTGGCGCATATGTCAATCTCGTCGTGGCAGCATGGCGAGCAGGTGGAAGCCTTCCTGATGACGATAAACTGCTCGCCAGGATCGTCGGTGCCTATTCCGGCCGCAGCAAGTCCCGGTGGCAGGAAGCTAAACCCAGAATCATGACAGGGTGGACGCTCAAGGACGAGAAATGGACCTGCCCGTGGATTGAGGACGAATGGGAATATGCGACCAAGAAATCGGCGGCGAATGACAAGGCGGCCCCAGCACCGGCCCCCGCTGCTGCCCCTGACGAAAAGGAGGCGTTCAAGCACAAGGTAGTTGCGACCGAGGCTCCTGTTCCTGCCACCATTCCCACCCCCCGACCGGACAAGCCTTCACCTTTCCAGCCCGAGGAACATCTTTCTTGGGAGGAAGTGAAACAGCAACGAAGGGAGGAAGTGTTGAAGTCCTTCGGTCATGGTTGTTATATGGAAAAGGAGACCGAGGAGGAATACCAGCAGCACAAGGAGCATTTTGAGAAAAGGTATGGGCAGCCGTTTAGAGCGAGGTTGGAAGGCGAGGAATGGGTCGAGAAAAAGTGAGACCTACGCCACCTGTACGCCAGTGATACGCCAGCACTACGCCACCTGTACGCCAGTGATACGCCAGTGGGGGGTCTAAGGTATTGAGAACTCTCAAAATAATTACTAGATATAGAAGAAGAATCAGAAGTAGAAGTAATAACTGATAACTGATAACTGATAACTGAATAATTGGTAATTGATAACTGATAATAGCTACATTAGTAAACAACAATGCGAAGAACCAACCAGAAACGGATTCGATCCAGTGAAGGAATCAGGAACTGTTATCTTTGAATTCCCACACATTAGAAACTAGATTTCAAATCACTCCACATTGACCTACCGGCGGGCATTTATGAATTTGGCTGTCTCCTATCCATCCACACTCCACATCGCCGTCAGTGGGCTTCCTATCGTCATGGCAAGGCTGTTTTTAGGTGACAAACTTCCTCCACATTGATTCCTGCTCATTGCCCCCCGACATGGAATAACAATCTGACTTCCACATTTCCCCCGGTTTTACCCCCGCACATTAGGAATTACTGTACTCCGCGACATTGCTCCAAACCTTGCTGGAACAAACAAGGCGAGTAAGTTACAATGGAGAATAATTACTTGGTGGATGACGGGAGGAAAAATCACATGGCTCTAGTTCCGAGGGAGGAATTTACCAGGACGGCACTGATGTACGCCCTCAAGGATTACGAATATATTTTTGGAGAGGAAGCCGCCCTTGCTGCGCTCGAATGCCTAACGAAGCTACTGAAGGATGATATGGCCAAGAACCAGGAGCAGGAGCGCAGTCGAGAGGCCCTGGAGAACGCCCGACCTTCATCCGGGGCGATTCACTGAAGAAGAGCCTGACGGACGATTCCTTAAGGTGGTTCAAAGAGATCAGGCCCGGCTATTTCAACGGGATCAGCGGCTCAAGAAGGCATCTCGGGAACGGTTAAATCGCACTGGAACTGAGAGCCCGCCCCGAAAGAAGCTGGCCGACATAGACGACACTGACGAGCCCGGGACTGAAGATTGGGGTCGTCAGGGGGCAATCATCAAGAAGGGATGACCACCGAGCTAACCATCCGCATTGGAGGTCAGCCATCGTCTTTCTTCTTTTTCCTTTTGGCGATGTTCGAAAGAAATTCCCGCAGGGCCAAGGTTCCCGCAGTCCGGCACTTTTCGGCCGTTCTATAAACACTTGCGGCGCTCTTGACCGCACGAGGCCAGCCCGCTCGATAGATCGCCCACTTATAGGGATTGAGCCCGATAAGACGGTCCTTCACCCGCACGGTGTAGTTCTGATGTTCCGGTTCGTCGCCCATACTCGGCAATATGCGCCCTGACCGTCCCGAAGACTAGCGCCCGTCAAGCCGTGGCGAGCCTAAAGTGCCATATTTCCTCCAATGGGAGGCGCCCCAGGGACGACACCACGCCCGCCAGTGCCTCGGGTAGCCGGTGGCCGGGTCAGTGGAAAAATCCTGCCCAGGGCGTTCCCATAGGGTTTATCAGGGCCATCCGGCGGGGGAAGGGGTGAAATCGCGGTGTGCCCACGAGTGGGACGGATGGGGCCGACTAAGTGATGACGGGCCGGGACACTATAACCCGGACCGGAGCGAGGGCCCCTGGGGCGGAGGAGTAATGATCCTCCACGGCGGTGCGCAATCGAGTCCGCGGCCCGACGCAGTGCGGGACAACCGTTGTGGCTACGAGGTGCGCAAAGGGCGGGTGCAAACCGAACGTCAGACGGCGCATGCCGGGAGTAGGCTTAAGCCGCTAACGATCCGGGAAGGCACCGCTTGGAAAGCCAGCCCTCCAGCCGTACTGGGGAAAACCCGCCGTACGGAATGATAGGGGGGATCGAGGAAACGTCGGCATCATTCGAAGCCCGGTCCGCGCCTCGATCCTACCCGACTCCCATTACCGGACATCTAAGTCTTGATGATGAGGTTCGTTACACGAATCATGATCGGATGCCGACGCCATGATGAGACTCGCCGCGCAACCCCGATTCTTGATGTGCCCGCCGCCGGGTCAGGCAACTCAACGTCCGGACGGCTGTTTTTTCTGCCATTCAAGGAACTGACGGAACAGCATTTCTCGATCCTCGGACTTCGCAAAGCCAGGCGAGCGGGCCTGGTTCTCGCTCAGGAACTGTTCGAACATG
>WNFF01013842.1_pt1 | contig 13319 bp, 10 predicted proteins | sample 5400441 | NCBI WGS metagenome assembly WNFF01 (sample SAMN13153345, study PRJNA577476) | soil metagenome | isolation source: 120 cm saprolite under Douglas fir tree site 2 hole 3 replicate 1 | place: USA:California | collected 2015-04-18
GGCACGTCGTTGTCGTTTTCGCCGTGCATGAGCATCGTCGGGGTGTGCGCGGCGGCAACATGCTTCAGAGCGGAGCGTTCCCAAGCAACATCCATCAAGTTGCCCTGGTGCAGGAACTGGCCGAACTCCATTTCTTCATACTGGTTGTAATAGGTCATGTAGTTGTAGCTGACCAGGTTGGCGATGCCAGCGATGGGGACAGCGGCCTTGAACTCATTGGTCTGCGTGATAAGCCAATCCGTAAGCTGGCCGCCATAGCTCACGCCCTCGATACCCATCCGCTCGCGGTCAATCCACAGATAGCGGCGCACCGCCGCGCTCACGCCGTACAGGACATCCTGGCCTTCGTTTCCGTCCTGATCGCCAAAGACGGCGTCGGCGAATTTCTGTCCATATCCGCTCGAACCGCGATAGTTGACGTTCAGCGTGGCCCAGCCACGCGCCGCGTAGACCTGATTCTTGAAATTGAATGACGGACCATTCTGGCCGTGGGGCCCGCCGTGAATGTTCACGATGAGCGGATGCTTGGATGTGGCGGTCATGCCCAAGGGTTTGGTGAGAAAAGCTTCGACTTCGAACTTGTTGTCGTTGCTGATGAAGGCGAACGACTCGACTTCCGCGATCTGCTTTCCACTGAGTAGTTGCGCGTTCAAATCGGTTAGTCTGCGCGCCGCGCCGCTACTGACCTTGAGGTACAGCTCAGACATGTCTCGGGGCGACGCGAAGCCATAGGCCAGCGTGCCGTCTTTACCCACGGACCAGCCGGCCACCGTCCCGACATCTTTCACGACGTACTCGGGCTTGCCGCTTGAAATCGGCAGACGCACAAGGTGAATGCTGCCGCGTTCCTGGACGGAGAAATATACCGCACTGCCATCCGGCGACCATTGCGGAGCACCTTGGCGACCGTCGAGAACCGCGCCGATTTCGCGGCGGTCGCTGCCGTCGGAGTTCATGAGCCAGACGTGCGTGTCCTCCATGGTGGTTTCGCGGTCGGTGAGCCCGCGCCGCGTGCCGCGATAGACGATGCGCTTGCCGTCTGGCGACCACAGGGGGTCGTACTCGTTAGACTCCGTGGCCGTCAAGCGGCGAATGCCGTTGTCGGCAACGCGCAGCGCGAAAATGTCGTAATTGAAAAACTCGTCTTGATTGGGCTCGCGATTTGAAACAAAGAGAAGCTCTTTGCCGTCGGGCGACCAGTCGATGGAGTGTTCGTCGGTGTTGCCCTGGGTGAGTTGGCGGATTTGCTTCGAGCTCACGTCCACGACAAAAATGTGCAGGCGCTGATTGTCGTTGAAGCGCGTCATGCCTTCGCCGGCGTCCGGCTTATACAGATACCGAGTGATTACCATGGGGTCGCCGCTGGCTTCGGCGGCTTCCGCGCCGGGAGTGGAAGAGATGAAAGCGAGTTCCTTGCCGTCGGGAGACCAGGTCACATCCTTGCCCGTGCCGGGAAGCGGGCTGTTGGTGTCATGCAGCGGAGCAAGAAACGTGATGTCAGAGCCGTCCGGCCGCGCCATGAACAGACCGCGCTTGTCTCCTTGGCTTCCCTGGAAAGCCAGCCACTTGCCGTCGGGAGACCACAGCGGGCCGCCGCCAGAATCTTTTTCCCCGCCCACGCGGACGGACTTCTGAGTAGCAAGCTCCATGATCCAGAGCTGACCGTAGGGGCGGCCCGGCCGGTCGCGCATCACGACGGTGTAGGCGACCCGATGAGCGTCGGGCGAGATAGCGACGCTGCCGACGTTTCGCAAGCGCGAAAGGTCACTGCTGACCAGACCTTGTGCTGTGCTCAACGGAACGATCGTGAGAAATGCCAGCGAATTAAGTACACACCCACCCAAGCGATTCAAAACCAACTGCCGTGACAGACGCATCTAGTTCTCTCCTCAGATTTTGAAAAGGCGCAATTTTCCTGCCTCGTTTCTTGCTCGCTTTTAAGTGAATCAAAGGATTCTTACTTCAAATGTTGATCAATCCAATCTACCCAACGGCGATAAACGTCCATTTGGCGGACGGGGTCGTTCGGGAAATGACCACCAACCGGGTACGCAAAAAATTGCACGGGAACGCCGTTGTCCTTCAAGGCATGGTAGAGCTCATAGGCTTGCGTGATGGGGACGCGGAAATCACCAGTGTCACACATGATTAGAGTTGGCGTCTTGATTTGCGGAGCGTAAGTGATCGGCGACTGCTCGAGAAATGCTTTTGCGTTTTCCTTGGTATAGGGAGAGCCGTTGAAGGCGTAACGAACCTGGACGCTGCCATCGCCAAGATTGTACTGATCCAGCCAATTGGTGACGGGAGCACCGGCCAAGGCGACCTTCCAGATGTGGTAGTGGCCGATAAGCCAGCTGGTCATGTAGCCGCCATAAGACCAACCTGAGACGGCGATGCGGGATTCGTCAACGAAGACAAGTTTCTTCACGGCGTCGATTCCGGCCATGACGTCGCGCCCCGGGCCGTCGCCTGCGTCGTTCCAAATGGCATGTGTGTAAGCGTTACCGAGGTTTTCGCTACCGCGATAGTTAGGCTCAAAGATCACGCAGTCGCGGGCGGCCATGAGCTGCCCAAGAAAATCGAATTGAGTGGTTGAGGCCGCGCGAGGACCGCCGTGGATGATCAATACGAATTGGTAAGGCGCTTCGGAGGGTCGCTCGGCGCAGGCATGTAGTAAAGCTCGGAAGGATGCGTTGCGGAACTGCCGGTAAAAGCGATTTCGCCACGGACCCCGACGAAGGCGTCGACCCAAAAGGACCAGGACGGACTGATGTCACCGAGCGGGAGTTTTTTGGCGGGGCCGTGGAGCGGCTGGATCCACAGCGCTGTCTGTGTTGCGTCATGTCCTCCCAGCAGCAATGATTTTCCATCCGGCATCCAGATCGCGCGCAGGACATTACGATCGATGGAGCGAGAAACGTTTTGGCCTTCTCCACCTTCAGGGGATGTCACATAGATTTCGTTTTCGTTGGATCGGCTGCCATCACGGGGATACCAGTAGGCGAGTTGCGTGCCGTCAGGAGAGAACAGACCGAACCCTTCGAATCTCTCATGATTGGTGAGTTTGCGGATGTCACCAGTCTCGACGTTTAGGATTTGCACAGTTCTTTCGTCGCCATGGCCGGTGTGGGGGTCTTCCTGGCGCGTGAAAGAAAGGAATTTACCGTCTGGAGACCAGGAAATCGGAGAAGAAGGTGAACTGGGAGGAAGGACTTTGGGGAGGCTCCAAGAACCGGAAGTAAGGCGGCGAGCCTTTCCTCCGTCTGCGGAGATGAGCCAGATGTGCGAAGGCATTGGCGCTTTTGTCTGGAGAAAATCGTTGTCGCCGACTTCGAATGCGTCGAGGTGTTTCTCAATATCCTTCTTGTTCGGTGGTTCATCCGCTGTAACGTAGGCAATTTCCTTGCCGCCGGGCCGCCACGCGAACTGTTCGACTGGTAAGGGCGCGTCCGAGATTTTCTTCGCTTCACCGCCGGCCATCGGCAACAAGAATATTTGCGCCTTCTCCTCCTTACCGCTTCCCTCGTCGGCCAGAAATGCCAGACGGTCGCCGGTCGGGGACCATCGCGGCGAACTCACTCCCTTGCGCTCGTAGGTCAGAACGCGCTGCGCTCCCGTGGCGATATCAATCAGGATGAGTTGGCGATCGCTGCGGTCCTGCTCAAGATTCGGGCGAGAGATAACGAAAACAATGGTCTTGCCATCGGGCGAGATCTGCGGGTCGGAGACCGACGTAATTTTCGCGTAGTCGTTCAATTCGATGCGGCGGCTTTGCGCGGAGACAGGTGCACCGCCGTTCAGCATTAGCGCGATCGCGAAAACAGCAGCCGGCATAGCACGATGCAACATTGGGGCGGAATTGTGGAAAGGCTCAAACCGGATTCGATTCGCTGCGCGAGATTGTGTACACATGCGGTGGGTCTCCTTCGGGAGAAAAGAGTTCGCGAGTCCCGGCAGAAGATTGATTCAGCGCGCGGTATCGTGTCATGCGGGCAGCGCCCCGGTCAAGGAAATCACTCGGAGAATGCGGCGCAACGTCATGTTAGAATCGCCGCGAGTTGACCGCCAGGCGGTCTGCAAAACTAATGACCCGACTGTGCTCTTCCCGTTTCGAGCGGGCAGCGCGCAAACTGGGCTGGACGCGCATCGCGGGCATCGATGAAGCTGGCCGCGGCGCCTTGTTTGGTCCGGTTGTTGCCGCTGCCGTAATTCTCAACCCCAAGCGGCGGATTGTCGGCCTAGATGATTCGAAAAAACTTGCTCCTGAACGGCGCGCGGAACTTGCGGAGCGCATTCGCGAACACGCACTTGCCTGGGCCGTCGCCGAGGTAGATGCACAGCGCATTGACGCCTGGAACATTTATCAGGCGTCGCGCCAGGCGATGACGGCGGCGCTCCAACAACTGGTGATTCCTCCGGATTACTTGCTCATAGACGCCATGCAGCTCGATGTTCTAATCGAGCAGAAGTCCTTGATCAAAGGCGATGCGCGCAGTGTCTCTATCGCTGCAGCCTCCATCCTGGCGAAAACACATCGGGACGCTCGCATGGAAGAGTGGGACGGCGTTTATCCGCAATACGGTCTCGCGCGCCACAAAGGCTACGCCACGCCAGATCACCTGGAAGCATTACGCCTCCACGGGCCGACGCCGCTGCACCGCCATTCGTTCGCCCCGGTGCGCGACTCCGCGTGCTGGGCCGCCGAAGCGACGCAAACTTCACTTCCTCTTCTTTGACGGCGAAGGGTTAAGATCACTGGCCATCATGCCAATTGCGCCGTGGAATGCCATCGCATCAGTGCTTTATGGAGTCTTCGACCCCTGATTGCTTGCTCCGAATTCAGCCAGGCAACCGATCAGATAACAGTTCATGGACCTTCGCCTATTCTTTGCCTGAGAACTTGCTTCGTAGAAAGGGGATAACTGCCTGCTCACAAGAGGTTCTGGGTTCGTTGACTTGGCTTTTTCCGGCCTGTTAGCGTAACCAAGTAGCGTTACAAGTCGTTCCGCTACCGCCGCAAATTGAGGAGAACGTCTGGGCAGACTCCCAGGGGGAGGTTTGTCCCCGTTCGCGCATGGCTTATAACAAGAGCAAATACGTTGAGGCCGCACAAAAGCTGCTGAACCAGGGCAAAGTCGCCCAGGCCATAGGCGAATACCAAAATATTCTGAAATACGAGCCTCGCGATCAGGTCACGCTGATGACCATAGGCGAGCTGTACATCCGCCAGGGCGAGACGTTCCAGGCCATCGACTATTTCGAACGCCTTGCACAAATCTTCGTGGGCGACGGTTTCCTGACTAAAGCGATCGCGGTTTACAAACGCATCGCGAAACTCGCTCCCGAGGAAATCCGCCCGCTCGAAAAGCTCGCCGACCTCTACGTTCAGCAAGGCGTGATGAGCGAGGCCCGTCCCCTTTTCCTCCAACTGGCCGAGATTCACCTGAAGAACAATCGCCAGCCGGAAGCCATTGGGCTGCTGAAAAAGCTGCTTCTCGCCGAACCCGATAATCTCCGGATCCAAATCCGGTTAGCCGATTTGTATCAAGCCATGGGCCAAACCCGGGACGCCATCGAGGCTTACGTTTCGGCTTCCCAGCGGGCCCTCGCTCGTGGGGACCAGGCGGAGAGTGAAAAGCTCGCGGACAAGGCCATAAAGCTCGAGCCGAATAATGTTGCCGCGGTCATTGTTAAAGCGCGTGTTTATTCTTCCCAAGGCAATCTGGCCAAGGCAGCGCAACTCCTCAAGCAGGTGCCGGATCTCGAGAAGGGCGGCGAACAAACCGAACTCCTCCTCGATCTGCATATCAAAGGCTCCGACTGGGATCAGGCAACCGCTCTTGCGCTGCGCGTTTTCGAAACCGACGAGAAAAATTTCGGGCCGATGCAAAAAGTAGTCGAGGCGTTGCTGCAATCCGGACAGGACGAAAAAGCCCTGGAGATTCTGGATCGCTCTCGCGTTCCGATGATCGACGCCGGCGAGCACGAAGCCGTCGGACGGCTCCTCAACGAGTTGGCTGTAGCTATGCCCGACCGCTTCGAACCGCGCGAATGGCTGGTCGATCTGTACGGTCGCACCAGCGACTCTTTCCACTTGACTGATGCGCTGGGGCATCTAGGTGATGTTCTGGTGGCGAATCGCCAGCTGGAACGAGCGAAGAAAACCTTCGAACAGCTGGTCGAGCGCGAGCCGGAGAACGACTCGGCCAGGCGCAAACTCGACGGCGTCATTCGCAGGATGCAGGGGCTGGCGCCGGAAGAAGCTCCGGAAGTCCCGGAACAGCCGTTATTGCCGACTGATTTTCAGAGGTCGCCGGTTGTTAAACTGCGATCGGAAGACGAAGAACCTGCTCCCGAGGCACAGTCAAAGTCTGCAGGGTTGCCAGGCGAGCCTCCGCTCGACGAAGAGACCCAAAAATTCATCTCACAGTCGCTGACCGACGTAGACCTCTTCGCCAGCTACGGTCTCACGCAGAAAGCCATTGGGTTGCTCGAGGCGATTCTTCGCCGCGCGCCCCGACATACACCCACACTCGAAAAGCTGCTCGACTTTGTGCTGGGTGCCGGCGACGATCGGCGCACTGCCGAACTTGCGGCGCAGCTAGAGCAGATCCACCATGCAACCGGCGATAAGCGCAGCGCCGAACGATTTGGCGAATTGCGCCGCCGCTTCCAGCGCGCTGCCGGCCTGAGTGACGAGGATCTGGCGATCGCAACGGCTGCGGCAATGCCCGCCTCAAAAGAAACTTCGGTCGCAGAAACCCACGAAGTTACGATTCCCGAAGTCCCCGCGGAGCCTGCTGCTGGGGCTGCTCCCGCGTTCCCTTTGCAAGGAGCGGAATCGGCACCAGTCGAAGTCAACGCCTCTCCCTCGCCGGAGGTGCAGGAAGTCGATCTCTCGGACGAATGGGCAACGCTTCTTAAAGAGTCACATCATGGCGAAGCAAAAGTGGAGACTCCCACTTCGAAGCCAGCCAAGGCGGCGCCCGAACCTCCGAGTCGCCCGGAACCGGCGCTCGTTGAAGAGTTTTCAATCAGCGGAGAATCTCCGGCCCTTCCGCCGGCCGAAGTTACCAGCAAGGCTCCCCCGATACCGTTGGAACCTGAACCTCTCGCCGAAACGTCGGGAAAGACCGCTGCGGCGAACCGAGCGAAAGGCGTCCCGGCTAGCGGAAAACCGCAGAAACCCACAAAGAGTGACGAGCCTGAATTCGAAGTCGCCCAGGACTTTGAACTTGTATTGGAGCCCGAGCCGCTGGTTCCGGCCTATGACCAGAAGCCTCCCGAAGCTCCGGTCACGCAAAATGCAGCTTCCGTGCCGCCTGCGGGCGGCGGTTTCGATTCCGATGAATTCCTGGCCGATCTTGCCAAGGAAATCGACCAGCTCGGGATGGACAAGCTCTCACCGGCTTTCTCCGGAACGATGCCGAATGCCCAGCCGGCGGCGAAGGCAAAGGCCACGTCTGCACCTTCCGCCGAATCCGGTCCGCTCAAGGAAGTGTTCGACGAGTTTCGTGCCGAACTCGGCGAGATGGGAGCCGAAGAAGAAGACCTGGAGACCCACTACAACCTGGGCATCGCATTCCGCGAGATGGGGCTCCTTGAGGAAGCCATCAGCGAGTTCCAAAAGGTCGCCAAAGCCAACGATCGCGGGCGCGCTTTCCGTTACACTATGCAATGCTGCACCCTGCTCGGCCTGGCCTTCATGGAAAAGGGCCAGCCGACCATTGCGGCCATCTGGTACGAGCGCGCCCTGAAGACCCCCGGCATGGACCCGGAAAGTACACTCGCCTTGCGGTATGATTTAGGCGTGGCTCAGGAATCGGCGGGTGAGCCTGAGGCGGCGCTTAAGAGCTTTTCCCAGGTTTACGCGATGAACATCGACTACCGTGACGTGGCCGAACGCATCGCGGCGCTTCAGAAGCCGATTCGCCGCTCCTGAACCCTTCCTGACGGGACGGGATTCTTCTCACCAATGAATCGGATTTATCGCGCACTTCTGGTGGTCCTTGCGTTCGAGATGGGCGCGCTGCTCCTCTATTTGCCGTGGACAGGCTATTGGGAGCAAAATTATTTTCTCAGCCATTATCCTTCGCTCATTCGCATTGTGCTTCATCCTTCGTTTCGTGGTGCGGTAAGCGGAGTCGGGGTCTTGGATATCCTTTTGGCAATAGGGTGGATTGGTTCGCGTCCGGGTCCTGATCATGTCCCGCCTCAGTAACTCATCTGGCGTACCGACCCTCTGCTACGTGACGGACCGGAGCAGCCTACCGGGAGTCCAAACTGCAGGGGCAACGGCGGCCCTCCGGTGCAGAGTCGCTGCCGCCGCGGCTGCCGGTGTCGATTGGATTCAGATTCGCGAGAAGAATCTTTCCGGAGGAGACTGCGTCCTGCTCACCCGTGAAGCTTTACAGCTGGCGGCAAGCGCGACAGCCAGCGACGCTACGCCAACACGGATTCTCGTCAACGATCGTCTGGACGTTGCGCTGTCTGAGGGCGCCGGCGGCGTGCATCTCGGCGAGAAGAGTCTGCCGATACAGGAAGCGAAGCGGCTTGTGGACGCCCGCGGTCATCAGAAGGATTTCCTGATCGGTGCTTCCTGCCACTTTTTGCGGTCTGCCGAATCCGCTGCAAATGGCGGCGCTGATTATCTTTTTTTTGGTCCCGTCTTCGCCACTCCTTCCAAAGCCGCTTACGGTCCGCCGCAGGGACTTGATCGGCTGCGCGAAGTTTGCCGGGCTGTTTCCATCCCGGTAGTGGCCATCGGCGGGGTCACGCTCGAAAATGCTGCGTCCTGTTACGCCGCCGGTGCCGCGGGCATCGCGGCAATCCGTCTTTTCCAAGACACACGGGAAATTTCCCCTGTCATCCAGGTACTGCGCAAACTGGCGCCTTGATCAGCGTTCCATCAATCGGCGGAGCAGCCGTATCTGCCCCGCATGGTAAACGTCATGAAAGGCGATGCCGTAGAGCTGGCGCAGCAATTTGGCTCCGCGCGGCGACCGTAAGACCTTGGCCGCTGCTTTGCGCAGGGATTGATGTTCACGCTTCAGCAGGGCGTACTTCCAATACGCCGCATGCAGCGTCACTTCCCAGATGTTGTGGCGTCCAGGGCCGGGACGCCAGGCTGCCTGCTTTGCGGACACTCCCTTAATGGATTGTTTAAGGTTCGGTCCATGCCAAGTCTTTTTCTCGTAGGCTTCATCGAGTAGCGCGAGCACAACTTGTGCGGAATTCAGGGTGACCTCCGCAACGCGAATGCGAGTGATGGCGAATTCCCGCAAAGGATGGCGCTCGCGCCCTTCCGTGTCAACGTAAAGCCCGGGACGTACGCACGCCAGAGCAAAATGAGGAAGAGGCGAAGGCGGGTGACCAGTTGCAAGTTATTTGCATTAGGTATCCGATTAAGCTAGTCTGGTTTAACTATTGCAAATTACTTGCAAGGAGATTCCGTGCCCTCTGTCTCTCGTTCCGTCCTTCTGTTTCTCTTAGCTTTTTCTTCCTTGGTTGTTTTCTACCAAGCCCCGTCCCACGCCCAGGAGAATCCTTACTTCGTCGCTTACGACCACTACCTTGAAGAGCCCGGAAACTTGGGAATCGAGTACTTCTCCACGTTTGGCACGCAACGCGGCGGCAACAGCTTCCACTCCTTCTGGACAGAATTTGAATACGGTGCCACCGCCTGGTGGACGACCGAGTTTTATCTCGACGGACAGACCACGTTCGGCGACAGCACCTTGTTCACGGGATTCCGCTGGGAGAACCGTTTCCGGCCTCTGAAACGCGAGCACTTCATCAATCCGATTCTCTACGTGGAATACGAAAACAAGAATGGCGCGGACAAAATCCTGAAAGAAGGCGAAGGTCACGACGTGGAGTCGGACTTCCTCGCCTCGAATGCCGAAGCCCGCAAGGAACACAACCACGAAATCGAATTGAAGTTGATTCTCTCCACTACCGTTAAGGGCTGGAATTTCACCGAAAACACCTTGGCAGCCAAGAATCTTTCGAATTCACCTTGGGAATTCGGCTATGCCCTGGGCGCCAGCCGCCCTCTCGCGCTGAAGGCTTCCGCGAAGCGCTGTAACTTCTGTCCGCAGAACTTTATTGGCGGGATCGAGATGTACGGCGGCCTTGGAGACCGCCACAGCTTTGGCCTTCACGATACTTCGCATTATCTGGCCCCCGTTCTCGGCTGGAATTTACCTTCCGGCTGGACGCTGCGGGTATCGCCCGGCTTCGGTTTGAACGACAACAGTCATCGCTTCCTCCTGCGCTGGGGTGTCGCCCGTGAAATCTCCGGTTTCGGTTCCATGGTCAGTCGCCTCTTTGGAGGCCGCCAGTGAAAAGCAGCATGGCGGGCCTTTCCCTCACCGTTGTTCTTCTTGGCGTTTCATCTGCGCTTTCGGTGAAAGCGCAGCAAAACAGCGCAAGAGCAGCCGTTCAAGATACAAAGGCCCAATCTGTGTATGACGAACTTTCCAAAGCGCCCCAAAAGGCCCGAGCCAAACGCAATCCCCTCGAAAAGGACCCAGACGCTGCTGCTGCGGGCCGGATTCTATTCGAACAGCATTGTGCCGAATGCCACGGCGATGCGGCGCAAGGCGGCAAGAAAGGGCCGAGCCTTCGCGTCGCAGAAGTTCAAAACGCCGAGCCCGGTGCGGTTTTCTGGATCTTAACGAATGGTGTCGTTCGAAAGGGTATGCCGGTGTGGTCGAAGCTGCCCGAGCCGCAACGCTGGCAGATCGTCTCTTATATCAGGTCCCTGGGCGTGGCACCGGCGCAAGCGGATTCCCCGCCAGCGAAGTCTCAGCCGCTCGAAACTATGGATTTGTTTTCGCGGCATCGTTGAGGATCATCGCCAATCGCACGCCGGCTTCCGCAAGACCGGTCTCCGCCGCTTTCGCTGTGCTGGCTTGATAGGCTTCGCCGACAGCAAGATGCCTTTCAAACATGCGTTTCCCCATGTGATTGTTTTCAGCGCAGCTCTTCAGTTTCAAGTCCGGTTCGATTCCAATTCTGTCCGGAAAAGCATCATAAACAGCGGTTTCCGCTCGCTCGTGGCTCTCCCAGGCCCAGTTGTCCACGCGGATCCCGACAGCCTCCCACGCGGCACTTTCGACTCGGAACTTTTCATCCAGTTCGTCGGCGTAGCGGTGGGGGTTGGAGATTTCCATGTCGCGTTCCACGATCTCGGTGTCCCAGATCTGATGAAGATTGGGCGAAAAATCCTCGCGTTCCGGGTGCAGCGGATTGGAGAGCGCTTCATGGTGGAAATATTTCACCGGGACGCAGTTTCCCCCGTTGTCGGCATTATTGATGGCATGCAGCGGTTGATGCAAATCCCCGACAAAATGGATCAAGTAGCGTATTGCTTCGGCGCGCTTCAGGAGATCGGCGGATTTGTCTTTCAGGATGGCGCGTTGCTCTTCGATCGCGCGCGTCACGCATCCCTCAGTGCCGCAGAACGGTTCGAGCGAACCGTTATGCTTTCCCCGCGGAATATCGATGTAATGCCAGGGACCGTTGTTGCGCTCGTTGCGCACGTCATCCGGCCAGGTGGATGCGTCAACCATCAGGTCTGTGGTGGCATTGCCGCACCAGCGCCTCAGTTTCGGGTCGATTGGGTTGTCGCCGAGTAGTTTCTGCACCATTTGGCGTCCTTCGGGCGTCAGATGCTTTTCCGCAATCAATGCTACCGTTTGGTGACCTTTGCAGCCCCAGGCGTTAGCGGGAGGTGCTGCCGAAGTCAGCAGTGCGAGGGAGCCCGTAAGAAACACCATTCTGTGATTCATAGATTCGGCCTCAGAGAGTTGGCTCCGGCGTTGCATTGGAATCACAACTAAAAAGAATAGACGTACGACGCGCGCTCTGTGGTTTCACGCGCTGAGCCAGCGCCCGATGGGTTTCCACGACTCCGTGTGATCGCAGATCACTCGCAATGTTGCAGTAATGGGAATGGCGAGAACCAATCCCATGCCGCCCCACACCCAACCCCAAAAGAGCAGCGAAACCGTGATCGCCACGGCATTCAGGCGCACGCGGCGGCCCACTAGTTGCGGCGCCAGAAGATTCAGGGCCAGAAGGTGGATGCCAGTTAGCGTTGCGGCAATCAAAACGAACTGCCCAATCGTCTTCCACTTCGCCAGCGCAATAACAAAGGCCGGCAGCCATGCCAGTACTGTGCCGATATACGGAACCATGTTCAGCAAACCGGACACAATCCCCGTCAAAATGGGATAGTCGAGTCCCAGCATCCAGAAGAACAGGCTGCTCACCGCAATGACCACCAACGTCACGATGGACATCCCTGCCAGGTAATCGCGAAGCACATCGCGCAAATCTTCCAGCGTCTCTTTGACTTGTGTCCGCCGCGATACTGGAAAAAGTTGCAGTGTGCCGTGCCAAACCCCGCGCTTTTCCGCCAGCATGAAAAAGACCAGGAAGGGCATGAACGTGACCTCGAGAAACAGCGCGTACAGAGAGCCAATGCCGCGCAAAATCAGGGTCCGAACAATGCCGGGTTCCAGGCGGGCTTCTGTCGCGGCCGGAGCGCCTTGCTCCGGGGCAATCTGCGAAACCTGACCTTCAATTCCCCTGATCTTGCCTTCCACCGTTCCAGCCGCCTGCTTCAGCACGCTTCCGTACTTGGGCCAATTCGCAGCGAAATCTGCAGTGCGCGTCCACAGCCCGTAGCCGACCGCCGCCAGCACCGAAACCAGGATCAGCACCATCACCATTGCTCCCAGAGTTCGCGGCACCCGCAGTCGTTCCAGGGATTCCACCGCGGGATCCAAAAAGTACGCGAGCAGAATCGAAAGCAGCAGTGTGATCACTACACCTGCGGCGTAGTAGAAGAACAGCAAGATGATGGCCGCCGCAAGCACTTTTAGACTGAAGGTCGAGCCGGTAATGCGCACGATTGATGGCGGTGTTTGCGTGGCGGACAAGAGCGGCTCCGTTTCCACCACGTTAGCACATTCTCGCAAACGGTGTCGTTCGTTGTGGTTTCGACGCCGAAGATTCATTCAGCCGTTCCAAACTTTTCTGGAGTTCGCCCGTTTATGCGAAAGACATTCGGGCATGCCCGCTGTACAGTCGTTGTTTTTCCATATGCTAAACTTTGCTGAGGTCGCCCGCACCGAAATCGGCCCCGGTCGGATCTGAACATACGTGGAGATTGACAGGCTCTCCCAATGCCCAAAGAACTCTTCGGAACGGATGGGATTCGCGGCGTGCCGGGCACGCCGCCGCTCGACGACGCCACTCTCTACGCCACTGGACGGTCTCTCGGTGCTTACCTCAAGCGCGAGCATGGC
>WNFF01009397.1_pt1 | contig 13308 bp, 14 predicted proteins | sample 5400441 | NCBI WGS metagenome assembly WNFF01 (sample SAMN13153345, study PRJNA577476) | soil metagenome | isolation source: 120 cm saprolite under Douglas fir tree site 2 hole 3 replicate 1 | place: USA:California | collected 2015-04-18
CTGCTCGATCCGCAGGAATTAGCCGAGTGGATGCTTGCGGATAACGTTCCCGCTCGCCTGGGGTTGCAATTGCACAAGTTCATCTGGGATCCCGCCGTCAAAGGGGTCTGAGGATGGTTGATTTGCTGACCGCGGTGCGCCCTGACAAATCCCGGGCAATCGTTCTGCTGAGCGGAGGCATGGACTCTTGCGTGTGCGCGACTTTGGCCGCGCGCGACTTTTCCCCCGCCGCTCTGCACATAAGTTATGGACAGCGCACCGAAGACCGCGAACGGCAATCCTTCCTGGCAATTTGCCAGCGCCTGGACATTCAAGACAAACTCCTCGTGCGCAACGAAGCCCTCCGCGCCATTGGAGGCTCAGCGCTCACGGACGAAAACATTGCTGTGCCTACCCACGCGATTAGCCCAGATATTCCCGTAACGTATGTGCCTTTTCGCAATGCCCATTTCTTATCGGTTGCGGTGAGTTGGGCGGAAGTATTGGGTGCGGACAAAATCTTTATTGGAGCCGTCGAACAAGACAGTTCCGGCTATCCCGACTGCCGTCCGGCTTATTACGAAGCGTTCAATCGTGTGGTCAAAGCGGGAACGAAAGAGGGAACTATCGAAATCGTCACCCCGCTCATCCACCTGCGCAAGGCCGAAATTGTGCGCTTGGGCCTTGAACTGGGAGCGCCATTCGATTTAACTTGGTCATGCTACAGTCGCCAGGATCGGGCTTGCGGCGTCTGTGACAGTTGCGTGTTGCGCTTGCGGGCGTTTGCGGCGGCGGGTGCCAGCGATCCGATTCCGTATGCCACAACCCACAGCCAGGTGATTCGATCCTGATTGTTGCGTGTACGTTTATGTCCATCCATCACCGAGAACTAACACTCAATAGGTTAGCTTTGCGCCGGGAGGCCACGATGAAAAAGCATTTTGCGGTGTTTATTTGTGTTCTCTTAATGCTGGGACTCTGTGCGCCTTTGGTTTTTGCGCAGGCCGCCGGAACCGTCAAAGGCGTTTGTAAGGACGCTCAAGGCAATCCCATCGCCGATGGAATCGTGGTGTACGCCAATCAGGACAATGGTCAGAAATACACACTCAAGACTAACAAGAAGGGCGAGTATTTCTCCCTTGGCATTGCGCCTGGCCACTATAACGTCACGCTCTATAAGAACGCAGACGACGCCAAAGCCAACAAAGAGCTGTTCCACTTCGGCAAATTTCCGGTGTCGCTGGATGAGAACACGCTCGACTTCGATCTCAAGAAGCAGTCGGAGGACACGGCGAAGGGTCAGGGTCTGACTCCGGAACAAATCAAGCAGATGCAGGAGGCGCAGGAGAAACAGAAAAAAGAAGCCGGGACCGTCAAGTCTTTGAATGAAAAACTTAACGCGGCGAATACTGCGATGCAGGCTTCAGATTTCGACACTGCGATCAGCACGTTAACCGAAGCCACGCAAATCGATGCAACCCGCGACGTAATCTGGGCGCGTCTCGCCGACGCCTATCGCGGTTCGGCTCTTAAGCAGACAGATCGCGCGGAGAAAACCAAACGCCTGGATGAGGCCGTCACCGACTATCAAAAGGCTCTGGATATCAAGCAAAAGGCCATGGAAACCAAGAAGACTCCCGACGATACCAAGCAACTGGCGGCATACTACAACAACCTCGGAGAGGCTGCCGGAAAGGCCGGTAAGGTCGACGACGCCGTGAAGGCTTATACCCAGGCTGCCCAGGTGAATCCCGAGGGCGCCGCAGGATATTACTACAATGTAGGTGCCGTCTTGACCAACGCGGGCAAGGTTGACGATGCCATCGCGGCCTTCGACAAATCCATCGCGGCCGATCCCAATCGGGCTGACGCCTACTATCAGAAGGGCGTGAACATGATCGGCAAGGCCACTCTACAGGGTAACAAAACGATTGCGCCCGAAGGCACCGCCGAGGCTTTTCAGAAGTACCTCGAACTTCAGCCCAATGGTCCCTACGCCGATGTGGCAAAGCAAATGCTGGCAACGATCGGGGCGTCTGTCGAAACTACTTTCGGTACGAAAAAGAAGTCCACCAAGAAAAACTGATCCTCTTTTCGCCGGGTGATTTGGAGAGGGCGGCCTGGCGGCGGCCGCTCTTTTACGTTCCACATTACGAAGGACTATGGCCTAACTGTCCTTATCTTTTGCACGTCATCCCTGTAAAGTACAGGTATAGGCCAGCTTGCTTGGCCGGTTCTCCTCCTGTGGCGTGCGCAAATCCCTAAGAATAAGTGCAGGACAGGACGAGGTGTGAATGGCAGCACCTGGCATCGCCGCAATTTCAGTTTCTTTAGAAGATTATTCTGGCAGCGGCAAAGTGGCTACCCCCGCTCTTCTTGGGGCGATGCTGCGTGCCTCGGACAAAATCAGCGATCTGATTTTTTCTCCCGGAAGGCCTCCGCAGGTGCAGGTGTACGGGCAGCTCATTCCGGTCCAGGTATCGGGACTGGCGAGTCTCACTCCCGATGACACGCGCCATATCGCCGCCGATTTGATTGGCGACAACAAGCAAGCGGTCGCCACCCTTCGCGAACACGGATCTTGTGACATCTCTTACGGTCTTGCGGGCATAGCCCGGTTTCGCGTCAACATATTCATCCAGCGCGGCAGTTGCGCCGTTGTGATGCGCGTGATTCCCACCGTAATTCCTGACTTCGCTTCGCTGCGCCTCCCCTCACACCTCGCCGATGTGGCCAAGCTGCGCGATGGAATCGTTCTTGTCACCGGGCCCGCCGGTTCGGGAAAGTCTTCCACCCTCGCTGTCCTGCTCGACTGCATTAATCGCGAGAAAAATTATCACATCATTACCATTGAAGATCCTATCGAGTTCCTGCATAACCACAAATCGTCCACCATCCATCAGCGCGAATTGCATAGTGACACTCCCAGCTTCGCTCACGCTTTACGCTCTGCGCTCCGCCAGGCGCCAAAGGTTATTCTGGTCGGCGAGATGCGCGACCGCGAAACCATTGAAATCGTCCTCGAAGCGGCCGAGACCGGCCACCTGGTGCTTTCCAGCCTAAACACCATGGACGCATCCAAAACCGTGGATCGCATCGTCGCTTCATCCTCGCTGGAAGAACAGCAAAACCTGCGCCAGCGCTTCGCCAAGTCGTTTCGCTATATTGTCTGCCAGCGCCTGTTGCCCAAGGCTGATCGCAGCGGTCGCGTCCCCGTCGCAGAAATTTTGAAAGCCAATGCGCGCACGCGCGAATGCGTCGAAAAGGGCGACCGCGACGGCAAGACCTTGCTCGATGCCATGAAGGCGGGATCCTCCGAAGGCATGCAACACTTTGACGGCGAAATCGCCCAACTCGTCCGCGACCGCATAGTCGATCTGGAAACCGGCCTCTCCTACGCCAGCAATCCCACCGTATTAGGCCAGGAACTGGCCAGATAGCGCTCTGAAAGGGCGCGGCTTCTGGCCGCGCCGTAATACCCCTAATGGGGAAGAGCGGCGCTTCAGCGCCGAAGTTTTCCCGACCACCGGGAGAATTTCTCAGGCTCCTGCCTCCTTCCGCTATCATCTCCCCATGCCCCCGCCGTCAACCGATTCCCTGATCCTAACTTTTGAAGATGCCCGCCGCGTTGTAGAGCAGCACTCTTCGAAGGCAACGCCAGGAGAGGTCGAAACCGTAGACCTCCTGCACTCCGCTGGACGAGTTCTCGCTGAGCCGATCGCTGCCGACCGCGACATCCCTCCCTTCCCGCGTTCTACGCGCGATGGCTACGCCGTGCGCGCATCCGATCTGGCCAAACTTCCAGCCAAACTGAAAGTAATTGGAGAGATCAAAGCCGGTCCGCCGCCTAGTCTAGTCTTACCTGCGCTGAACCGTGGTGAGACATTTTCCATCATGACCGGCGCTCCCGTCCCGCAGGGCGCGGACGCTGTTGTCATGGTCGAGTACACCTCGCAGCAAGGCTGTTCGGTTGAAATTACCAAAGGCATCACGCCGGCGGAAAACATCGTAGCCCAGGGTGCCGAAGCCAAACGTGGTGACCTCCTGGTCGAACCGGGCACACTCCTCAGCGAAGTGGCCATCGCACTCGCAGCGTCCGTCGGCAAATCAAAACTGAAAGTGTTCGTTCGCCCGCGCGTGGCAATCCTTACCACCGGCGATGAGATCGTCGCCATTGATGCCGAACCCGGCCCGGCACAGATTCGCAACTCCAACACTTATTCGCTCGCGGTGCAGGTGCAGCAGGCCGGCGGCGATCCCGTGTTCTTGTCGATAGCCCCCGACGAACCCCGCCGCCTTCGCCAACTCATCGAAGAAGGGCTTCAGTCCGACCTGCTGATCATGACCGGCGGCGTCTCCATGGGCCGCTACGACCTGCTCGAGCAAGTTCTCGCAGAACTGCAAGCCGAGTTCTTCTTCACCGGCGCAAAGATCCAGCCCGGAAAGCCCGTAGTATTTGGCCGTTGCCCCCGTGGCGAGGACGCCCTCGCCCGCGAAGGGGCTTCAGCCCCGGGTTCTGGCCCAAACTCGCGAACCTATTTCTTCGGCCTCCCAGGCAACCCGGTCTCCACCATGGTCACCTTCGAACTGTTTGCCAGGCCTATGCTCGAAGCCTTGGCTGGCATGTCTCCCCGTCCGCTCACCTTCCTGCATGCCCAGCTCAAATCGGAGATCCGCGTCAAAACCGGCCTCACTCGCTTCCTCCCCGCAATTGTTTCGGGCAAGTATGAAGCCTCGCAGGTTGAACTTGTGCCCTGGCAGGGATCGGGTGATATAGCAGCCCAATCCCGGGCAAACTGCTACATTGTCATCCCGCCCGCCCGCGAGCACATACTCGCCGGCGAGTGGGTCGCAGTGATGCCAAGATGATGTGAGTTTGCTTTTTTCAAACGACACGCATCCTAGATCGCCGGCAAGCTCTGGCTTTTGGGTAACGGGGTGCTTCAGCACTGCGATAAAGGTTGCAAAATCAACCGCGGCTTGGCCGCAAGGTCCCTTCCACCGTGCCACATCCCATGTAAGATAGAGATTCCGCATGGCGAGGAAGCTCTCTCACTACGATGACTCCGGCCGCGCCCGGATGGTAAACGTCTCCGGCAAAGCGCCCACCAAACGCGAGGCCGAAGCCAGCGCTTTTGTGCGCATGAATCCCGCCGTGCTGAAAGCCCTGCCCAACAACCCCAAAGGGGATCCGCTGGAAGTCGCGCGCATCGCCGGAATCATGGCCGCCAAGCGCACCTCCGATTTGATCCCCATGTGCCACGCCCTCCCGCTGTCGCACGTTGATGTTGAAATGCGCCTGTGCGAAGATGGCGTCGCCATCACCACCAAAGTCATTACCACCGCCCAAACCGGCGTTGAAATGGAAGCCCTCGTAGCGGCAAGCGTTTCCGCCCTAACCATCTATGATATGGGCAAGGGTCTGGATAAGGGGATTGAAATTCGCGAGATTGTTTTAGAGCGCAAGACTGGCGGCAAGAGCGGGGAGTACCGGCGCAAGAAGTGATTCATGGCGAACGACGTCAAGCTACTTTTGGTGGATGATAATCCGATGGTGCTGGCGATGCTGCAGCAGGCGCTAACGCCGTTCGCGCGCATTGTCATCGCGGGCGATACTGCGGATGCCTTGTTGAAGGCTGTGGACGATCCTCCGGACATGGTGGTCTGCGACTACCGCATGCCCGGCATGGACGGTCGCCAGCTCGTCGAAAAGCTGAAGAGCCGTCCGGCGACGGCTAATTTTTCCGCTGTGCTCATGGCCAGCCGGACTGACATTGATGAGCGTCTATCTCCGCAGGATGCGGCCGACGACTACCTGGTCAAGCCCTTCTTCCTCAAAGATGCCACGCGGCGCATCAAGCGCACCGTGGACCGCATCGCGCTCGAGAAGATGGCGAAGACCGCTCCATCTGACGGAGTGGTGCGTGGAAACCTCTCACAGATGAACGTCATTGATCTGATGCAGTCGCTCGAGATGGGGCGCAAGAGCTGCCAACTGAAGCTCAATTACAAGGGCGACAAGTGCGAGGTCTTCTTTGTCGAGGGACAGGTGAAGCACGCAACTTACGGAAATTTGACCGGCGATGAAGCCGTCTTCAAGGTTCTGCGCTGGACCGGCGGTAACTTCGAACTCAACTTCGAAGGCAAGACCGATCAGGAGACCACCAGGCTCAACACGCAAGGATTGCTGATGGAGGGCTTGCGCCTGCTCGACGAATCGCAGCGCGAAGGCGGCGCAGAACCCGCGCAGGACAGCGTTGCCGGCGCCAGTGCCGGCGCCGACACTGCCAGCGGCCCGCGCGCTTCCGCTGGCGGGTCAGGTGGACCCAGGGAAGAGGAGGAAGATGTTCTCCTCGATAACTGAGAACTCAGTCGAGGGATCTGCGCCTGCAGTTCTCGCGGCCGCCGTGGTCACGGTCAGTGATTCCTGCTCTCGCGGTGAACGCGCCGATGTTTCGGGGCCGGCGGTTGCCGAAGTTCTGAAGAAACTTGGCTTTCGCGTGGTGGCGACGCGAATTGTGCAAGACGATTCCATGCAGATTCAGAATGCCCTCGTCCACCTTGCTCTGGAAGCGCGATTCATCGTAACCACCGGCGGGACAGGAATTGCGCTCCGCGACGTCACCCCCGAAGCCACCGAAGCCATCTGCGACCGTTTGATCGAGGGCGTCGGCGAGCGTATGCGCCTCCAAGGCGCAATGAAGACTTCCTTCGCTGCTCTGAGCCGTGGAGTCTGCGGAGTGCGCGGCAAGACTCTGATTCTGAATCTACCGGGCAGTCCCAGCGGCGCGGTGGAATCTCTGCAAGCGGTCGCCGACTTGATTCCTCATGCGCTGAATTTGCTGGATGGGAAGACGGAACACTCGTAGAACGCGGACGACCAAAGCCGAGTCGAATTCGACGCTGGTGCCCTGCTCCGGTAGTTTCACGCAGACTCGGCCGAAAATACAACAGTCGCGGCACTCGATGAATACAAATTCGCCCCCTTCTCCGCCACGCGAACCCGTGGAGCCCTTGCACCGAGAGCAATATTGTTGCCCGAAATCCACGGCCGCTTTCATGTCGGACAGACTGTGCCGACCTTCATGGCTCGGCAACTGGAGTGCTAGAATTGGAACTTGGCTGCACGAAAATCTCACTCACTTTGAGCACGAGGAATCGCATTGGAGCAGGCAGGAGCAGGACTGGAAAAGATTGTGCTCGGCTCGCTGCGGCGCGTGCCGCCGGGCCAAGCTCCTTTGCTCGCGTGGCCCCTGGTTTGCGGCTCGGTGGTAGCCGAGCGCACGCGAGCTCTCGAGTTTGCCAATGCTGTGTTGCGAGTTGAAGTTCCAGATGCGGGGTGGAAGCGTGAGATGCAAAGCCTGGCTCCGCGTTATCTTGCTACATTGAATCGTTACGCCGGCCAGAAAGTGGCGCGGATCGAGTTCATGATTCGGAAGGAAAGGGATTGAAGAAATACAGAGCATGAAAGTTACAGAAAAAGACGTTACGTACGTCGCCGAACTTGCCAACCTGGAGCTTTCCGTGGAGGAGCGCGTCGGCATGTTGCGCGATCTGAATTCGATTCTTGATTACGTCGAACGTCTCAACGAGCTGGATACATCGAAAGTGGAAGCTATGGCGCAGGTATCAGACCGTTACGGCGTCGACAAATCCAAGCAAGGCACCGCGCGATTCGCATATGCGAGTCGCGAGGATGTTCCCGAGGGATTGCGGAAGTCTTTGTCCCGGAAAAGCGCGCTGGAAAATGCTCCCGACGCCGACGGCACGTTTTTCCGAGTGCCCAAGGTGATTGAACGATAGCTGTTACGGGTGCTTCAAGTCCTCGAGGGCTCAATATCTTCCTCTGTTATCGGCAGCGATGGAACTAACCCAACTAAGCATTGAGAACGCCCGCTCTGCCGTGCAAGAGCGCAAGATCACCGCGCTCGCACTCGCTGAGGCGCACTACGCGCGGATCCAGAAAGAAGATGGACAGATCGGTGCGTTCCTCACTCTGTGCAAGGAACGCGCGCTGGAGCAGGCCGACCGCATCGATCGCATGGCCACAGAGGGCAAACCGTTGCCACCGCCAACGCGCGGAGTGCGCACGACGGCGGGATCGAAGATTCTCAACAAATATATTCCACCCTTCGACTGCACTGCTGTGGCGCGGATGGAGGCGGCCGGAGCGGTGGTCCTAGGCAAGACGAACTGCGACGAATTTGCCATGGGATCTTCGAATGAAAATTCAGCGTTTCATCCGGTACGCAATCCGCGCGATTTAGGACGAGTGCCGGGAGGATCTTCCGGCGGTTCTGCCGCTGCCGTTGCCGCGGACATGGCGGTGGTTGCGCTGGGTTCGGACACCGGAGGATCAATTCGGCAACCAGCATCATTCTGCGGCGTAGTGGGATTGATGCCAACCTACGGGCGAGTGTCGCGTTACGGGCTGATCGCATTCGCGTCATCGCTCGATCACATCGGGCCGCTGGCGAAAACGGTGAAAGACGCGGCGATTGTGTTGCAAGCGATTGCCGGGCGCGACCCGATGGATTCCACCTCGGCTGACTTGCCGATACCGGATTATGTTGCGGAACTGGCAAAGCCCGTGCGCGGCCTGAAACTGGGCGTGGCCAAAGAATATTTCGGCGACGGACTCGATGATGAAGTCCGCCATACGGTTGAGCTCGCCATCGATAAGTTGAAGACTCTGGGCTGTGAGGTTGTGCCTGTTTCCCTTCCGCACACGCCCTACGCGATTCCTACCTATTATGTGATCGCAACCGCGGAAGCTTCGTCGAACCTCGCCCGCTATGACGGCGTGCGCTACAGTTATCGCGCCCCGGGAGTGAAGTCGATGGCGGAAATGTACCGGCGCAGTCGCGACGAAGGTTTCGGCGCGGAAGTGAAACGCCGGATTATGCTCGGTACTTACGCGCTCAGCGCCGGTTATTACGATGCCTACTATTTGAAGGCCCAGAAAGTTCGCACCCTGCTGACGCGCGACTTTGAGGAAGCCTTTGCCAAAGTAGATGCGATCGTAACGCCGACCAGTCCCACCGCCGCGTTTCGCTTGGGCGAGAAATCAAATGATCCTCTAGCCATGTACCTGGCTGACATTTATACGGTCACGGCGGATTTGGCGGGGATTCCTGGAATCTCGGTGCCATGCGGAGCAACGCGCGAGAAGCTGCCGATTGGATTGCAGATTCTCGGGAAACATTTTGACGAGGCGACGATCTTGCGCGTGGCGCACGCGTATGAACGGAGCGCTTACACTGGCTCGTAGTATCGTTCGCCCGCGCAGGCGCGGCAAAGGACTCTTTCCTTTTGGTGTACTTCTCTGCGAAAGTTGATCCCTTCACCGCACGCTTCGCACACTGCTCGTTCACCCTTGTATCCAGGAAATTCTTCGGGCGGCAAATCCACTTTTACCCATTGCGTGGTGAATAGATCGTCATCCGTAATCTCGCGATAGGCCAGCATCTGTTGCTGGTTCTTGTCGGTGATTTCGGGATGCAGTTGGCGGGCAAGCGCCTTGGAAGATTCTTTGGCCGCGATGCGGATCGCTTTCCCGGAGCTGACGTCCACGAAGGTTGCCGCGACTTTGCCCCAGTCGCGGAACTTGAGGGCGCGTTTGCCCAGGCGGCAACCGGTGACCACTGCAACCGCGTCAGTGGCGCAGCGATCAATCTCGACGAAGGTGACGAGGCGCTTACGATCTTTGCCGCGCGGATCGTCGATGCCTAGTTTGCACAGACCGAGCATCGCCAAGCGCACTCCAAGCACTTGCCCAGCGCAGAGATGCCCGTGGGCCTGTTCGGCATCTCGAAGGTATTCGTCGATGGAGTTCATAAAGCCTGTTAGGTTCAGCCACCAGATTTCAGCTTAACACCGTAAGACCTACTTTCTTCTCCAGCGTACACCGTCCTTTGTATTCTCAATAACAATGCCCGCGGCCGTGAGTTCCGCACGCAGGGCATCTGAGACTTTGAAGTTACGACCCCGTCGAGCGGCCTCCATCTCGGCGATTTTCTTTTCGATGTCGGCGCCAGAGAATTGGCTTGACTGCACGGCTTCCCGAAGTTCAGGACTGATATCTTTATCAATGCCTTCGGTCGGCGCCCAATCGAAGACTTGTTTCATCTTAAGACCATCGTCATCGTTGAGCACGGCGAAAATCTCATCAAACTTCTGCAGTGCGGTGAGCAACGGGGACGTATCGTCTTTCTTCACATGGCCTGAATCAAGCGCAGAGTTCGCCTTTCGCACCATTTCGAAAACGGCGCCCTGCGCCTGCGCCGCGTTCAGATCGTCGTCGAGTGCAGCACGCATCCGGTCGACGGTTTCGCTGGCGAGCGATTGCATTTCAGGATTGGCGCCAGCCGGAAAATCTCCCACATTTAGACGCTGCCGAAAATTGCGCAGACGCTCCACGGAGACCGCAGCCTGCCTGAGACCGTCGAAAGTAAAGTTGAGCTGATTCCGATAAGGAACCGACGTAAGCAGATATCGAATGGATGACGGTTTGTGGCCTTTCAACACAAGATCGCGCAGCGTATAGAAGTTCCCCAGACTCTTCGACATCTTCTCGCCCTCGACGAGCAGGAAGCGCACATGAAACCAGAAGCGGGCGAATGTCTTCCCGGTCAGTGATTCCGACTGCGCAATCTCATTTTCGTGATGCGGGAATACGAGATCTTCGCCGCCAGCGTGCAGATCAAAACTCTCTCCCAGTTCCTCCATCGACATGGCCGAACATTCCAGGTGCCATCCGGGTCGACCCGGTCCAATGGAGGTATCCCAGGAAGCCTCGCCCGGTTTGGGGGCCTTCCAAAGGGCAAAGTCTCGCGCGCTGTCCTTGTCATATTCGTCCAGGTCGACACGAGATCCATCGCGCATTTCGCTGAAATCTTTCTTCGAGAGTTTCCCATAGCGCGGAAAGCTGGCGATTCGAAAGTAATACGACCCGTCTTCAGTGCGATAAGCCACGTTCTTCTCGACCAGCCTGGAAACGAAGGCCGCCATCGGAGGAATGTGTTCGGTGGCCCGTACCAGGTGCGGTTGCTCAATGCCAATCATGGCGGAGTCTTCAAGAAATGCCTTCTGATATTTCGCCGTGTATTGCTGCACGCTGACTCCGGCGCGCGCTGCGTTGCGAATAATCTTGTCGTCCAAGTCTGTAATGTTCATCACATAGCGCAACTTGTAGCCGGACTGCCGTAAGAACCGCTGCAGCATGTCGACGGCGATGAAGGTCCGAAAATTGCCAATGTGCCCGTAATCGTAGACGGTTGGCCCGCAAGCGTACATCCGTACTTCGTTGTCGCGGAGAGGATGGAATTCCTCGACCTCCGAGGACATGGTGTTGTAAAGGCGTAAGGCCATAGGTTGAATGCGCGCTCAGAAATGAACCCCCAATTCTAGGGGGATGCCGGAAAATGGGTCAACTGGCCCGCGCGTCGGCGGAAGAATGCGTAGGCAGAGCGTGAGTGTGCGAGCGCAGCCGGTGTTGCACAAGAACAACATAATGCAGCGCGGAGATAATGGTGAAGAAGAAGGTGGCGCGCAAACCGACAGTGCGCACAATCCAGATCCAGCGCAGCGGACGGATGCAAAATAGCATTACGAAAAACACCGCTGCAATCTGCGAGAAGGTGTTCGCCTTACCAAAAATGCTGGGCCGGAAATTGCGCAATCCCGCGATGGCAAACAGTACCGCGCTGGCCGCGAGGATGGAGAGCACGGGGAACATCGTGCTCAACAGGAGCTTGTCCGCGATGGGGTCAAGATATTGTCCGAGCAGAGTCTGCTGGTGCAGCTTGCGGGCTAACAGGCCATCCAGCCCGTCGCTAAACCCGGCGATCACAAAGAGAATCAGAGCCTCAAGATAGCGGCCCTCGACCAGTTGGATCACGATAAATGGAACGAAGATCATCCGCAGCAAGGTAAGTTGGTTCGGCGCAGTGAAGATTTGTGACAGTTTCACGCCGGTTCCTTAGTCTGACGAACGACGGAAGGCGTTGACACACCTGGGTGGCCGGGTTGCCCGTCAGTTCCGCGAGAACCTAACAACGCGACGGGATCAAGCCCGGTCTTGGCAGAGAAGCGCTGCGAAAGAGAAGGCAAACTGCCATCCGGAAGGTCGAGGTCGATGCGTTCAATTCGATGCATCGGGAAAAAGACGACCGCGGGGCTGAACGCTTCTCCATCCCTCACCATGACAACGAAATCTTCGAAGGATGCCAGCTCAATTCCCGTGAGGCTCAGCCCTTCCGGAGCCAGCGCCAGGATCATACCCCAGAACTTGTCCCGAGGGTTGCCCAGTGTCACCACGACCATGGATCGAGGCAAAAAAGGGGCAGAGATGGCTCGCTGCGCGGTAGAGCCCTCCTGCTCGCGCTGAGAATATTTCGGCATGCAACGATTGTCGCCGCCCGGAGTCCATCTTTGCAACTGCCAATCGCAGTTCATCCCACCAACTCCGCCGCCAGCATTGCGGGAACGCGCCAACGACATTAGAATAACTGCAGTGTAGGCGCGTAGCTCAGTTGGTTAGAGCGCTACCTTGACACGGTAGAGGTCGCTGGTTCGAGTCCAGTCGTGCCTACCATTTTTCCCTACTTCCCGACTTCATCATGTCCAATCCTCGCATTCCAGAATCTCAAGTTGCTGCTGAGTCTCCTAGCGAATCCGACGCGTCATTTGGGGAAATGCTGTCCCAGTATGAGAAGACTCATTCGCGCACGGCTGAGGACGGCGGCAAGCAGCTCGTAGGCACAGTCATTGTTGTCACCGGCGACTCGGTGTTTCTCGACATCGGATTCAAGAGCGAAGGTATTCTGCCGCTCGCGGTCTTGCAGGGCGAAACGGTGAAGCCCGGCGACAGGCTGACGGTTTCCGTCAAGGGTCGCGATCCCGAAGGCTACTACCAGCTTACGCGCGCCAAAGTTGAGCGGCCCAAAGACTGGGCCGCGCTGGAAAAGGCCTTCGCGGAAAAGGCGACCATTGTGGGTACGGTGACGGGCCTGATCAAGGGCGGTCTTAGCGTGGATGTAGGAGTGCGGGCGTTCATGCCGGGCTCCCGCAGCGGGGCGCGCGACGCTGCCGAAATGGAGAAGCTGGTGGAGCAGGAGATTCTCTGCCGCATTATCAAGCTCGACGTGGCCGAGGAAGATGTGGTGGTGGATCGCCGCGCCGTGGTGGAAGAGGAAGAGCTCTCGGCGAAGGAGCGCCGTTACTCGGGGATGCATGAAGGCGACACCGTGAGTGGAACGGTGCGCAGCCTCACCGATTACGGCGCGTTCGTGGATATTGGCGGAATGGACGCCTTGCTGCATGTGAGTG
>WNFF01005610.1_pt1 | contig 13304 bp, 10 predicted proteins | sample 5400441 | NCBI WGS metagenome assembly WNFF01 (sample SAMN13153345, study PRJNA577476) | soil metagenome | isolation source: 120 cm saprolite under Douglas fir tree site 2 hole 3 replicate 1 | place: USA:California | collected 2015-04-18
AGGAGGAGCTGAACGCCGCCCAGGCCGAGGTATTCGAGCGTATCAGCCGGAAGATGCAGGATGTTCTCGACCGCTATGCGCGGGAGAACGGCTACACGGTCGTCTTCGATACCTCCATACAGCAGACGCCGGTTGTCTATGCCTCCAGCCAGGTCGACGTCACTCAGGACGTGGTCCGGCTCTATGACCAGGCCCATCCGGTGAAGCCCGGCGCACAGCCGGCAGCAACGCGCCCGCAGCCGAGTGCCCCCAAACCCCAGCCCCCGGCGCCGAAGCCTCAGCCGCCGGCACAGAAGCCGCCGCAAGACTAGGTGCACTAGTTCGTCCCGGCTAGGGCGTGTGAAAGCGGCCGGCGCAAGCGGCTATCGAGAGAATGATCGGCCTCCCCGGCAGACGTGCTTGGGGGGCCGTTTAGTCTTATGGCGGGTGATCTTAGGTGGTGCCGGGGCGCCAGCGGGCTCAAGGGAACTAGAATTTTGTCTTCTTGGCCCCTTCGCCCGAAGGGTAGTTCCGGTGCAGCGGTTGGGGCGGGCCACAAACACCTCGGCCCGCCCGCTACACCGGCCACCAGGACTGAATATCACGGGATGTGGCTTGCTTTTGACAGGCTCGGCGGCTATACTCGGCGTGCTCTGAAGCCGGTCGCATTCTAGAGTGGGCGCGAGCCCACTTTTTTGTTGGCATCGTCAAGGCCGGGGCAGGCGGGCCTCCGAGCGTCGCATGAAGGGTGCCCCGGCGAACCGGGGAGCATGGCCGTGGAAATTGAGAAGATCCGGCAAGCCGCTGAACGCGTGGCGCGCTCGGAGGGCATCGAAGTCGTTGATGTCGAATGGAAGGTGGGCCGGCAGCGCTTCCTGCGGGTCTATATTGACAAACCCGAGGGCATCAGCCACCGGGACTGCGAGCTGGTGAGCCAGCAATTGAGCGTGATCCTCGACGTCGAGGACCTGGTGCCGGGGCCGCGATATATCCTGGAGATCAGCTCGCCGGGGCTGGACCGCAAGCTCATCCGGCCCGCCGACTTCGAGCGTTTCGTGGGGCGGCTGGCGCGGATCTCGACCCTCGAGCCGGTGGAAAACGCGAAGTTTTTTGAAGGTCGACTGGCGGGCTACGCCGACGGTATGGTGCAGATCGAGGTGAAAGGGCGCGTGATCGCGCTGCCGCTCGGAGGCATTCGCAAGGCGAATCTGGTGGTGGAATTCTAGGGGTGACACGCAATGGCCAGTCTGCTTTACCAAACGATTGAGCAGATCAGCCGGGAAAAACACATCGAGCCGGAGATCATCGTCGCGGCGATTGAGGACGCGATGGTGGTCGCCGCCCGGAAGTACTACAAGACCGAAGAGGATCTCCGCTCGAAGTTCAACCCGGAAACCGGCCAGGTGGACGTGTATGCGGTGCGCACGGTGGTCGAGGAGGTGGCCGACCCCAAGCGCGAGGTGACCTTGACCGAGGGCCGCAAATTCGATCCGGCGGTGGAAGTGGGCGGCGAAATCTTGATTGTGAGGCCCACCGACGTGCTCGGGCGCATCGCGGCGCAGACGGCCAAGCAGGTGATCATGCAAAAGGTGCGCGAGGCCGAGCGCGACACCATCTTCAATGAATTCAACGGCCGGGTGGGCGAGCTGGTGAACGGCATCGTGAAGCGCACCGAGGGCCCCGATGTGATCGTGGACCTGGGCCGCACCGAAGCGCGACTCCCCAAGCGCGAGCAGTCGCGGCTGGAGGCCTACAACCTGGGCGACCGGCTGCGCGTGGTGATCCGTGCGGTTGACCGCGCTTCGAAAGGCCCGCAGGTGATTGTTTCGCGCGCTGATCCGATGCTGGTCCAGCGGCTATTCGAAATGGAAGTGCCGGAGATCTACGACGGCACCGTGCAGATCCGCGCCGCGGCCCGCGAAGCCGGCGAGCGCACCAAGATCGCCGTGCAGAGCCGCGACAAGGACGTAGACCCGGTGGGCGCCTGCGTGGGGATGAAGGGGATGCGCGTGCAGTCGATCATCCGCGAATTGCGCGGCGAGAAGATTGACATCATCCCGTTCAACGAAGAGACGATCACCTTTGCCCAGAAGGCCCTCAGCCCGGCCAAGGTGACCCGGGTGCAGATCATCGACCCCGAGCAGCGCCACCTCGAGGTCATCGTCGAGGATACGCAGCTCTCGCTAGCCATCGGCAAGAAGGGGCAGAACGTCCGCCTGGCCAGCAAGCTGATTGGCTGGAACATTGACATCAAGAGCGAGGAAGAAAAGCGGCAGGAGATCGAGGCACAGATGGCCGCGCTCACCGCTCCGGGCACGCCGCTCGCGGAGCTGAAGGGCGTCGGCCCGAAGACCATCGAGAAGATCGAGACGCACGGCGTGAGCTCGATCGAGAAGCTGGCCGATATGACCCCGGAGCAGCTGATGGAGATCCCGGGCATCGGCGAGAAGATGGTCGAGAAGATCCAGGTGGCGGTGAAGAGCTACTTCGAAGCGCTCGACGCCCAGCAAACCGCCGCAGCAGCAGAAGCAGCGGCGGGCGAGGCCGCGGCCGCTGGTCAAGTGACCGAAGCCGCCGCCGAAGCTCCGGCCGCTGGCGAAACAGCCGAAGCAACCGCTGAGGTTCCTCCGGCCGCCATCGAAGAGGCCCCGGCAGAACAAGCCGCCGCGGAAGTGCCCGCGGTCGCGGGCGAAGCGGCCGCCGAAGCGCCTGCAGTCGCAGACGAAACCGCCGCGAAGCCGGAAGGCGATGCGTCTGCTGAGCCGCCTAAGGGAGAAGAATAAGCCGCAAGCTCAATGACCGAGCCCAACCAAATCCGCATCAACGAGCTGGCCCGGGAACTCGAGGTCAAGGCCAAGGCCATCATTGACTACTTGCCGGAGGCCGGCGTCAGCGAGAAGAAGACACACTCCAGCTCGATTGAGGTCGCTGCGGCCGAAAAGGTGCGGAAACACTTCCGCGAACTGGCGGATGCCGAGGCACCTCCGGCGCCGCCGACCCCTGCGCCGGCCGCCGGACCCGCAAAACCCGCCGCGCCCTTGGCTGGGCCGCCGGGCGTGAAACCTGCAATCGGTGGCGTTCCTCCCGCCAGGCCTGGGATCCCCGGAGCTGCAGCGCCCGTGGCAGCGAAGCCGAGTGTCGCCTCTGCTGCCAAACCTGCTGCACCGGGAGCCGCGGCGCCCAAGCCCGGCGCTCCGGCCGCAAGAACTGCTCCCCCGCCGCCTGCGATCACCAAGCCGTGAACCACCTCGACACATCTGACAGCCAAAACTCCGTTGCGCCCCGGGCGGGCGCACGCGCCGGCGCTGCGCGGCCGAGCTCGCCCGCCACGGCGGGGGCTCCAGCGTCACGTTTGCCGGCGCGTCCCGGCGCTCCGGGCCGGCCGATGCCCGTGCGGCCCGGCCAGCGGATCGGCCGCCCAGGTCCCGGGCCTCTGCCCGAGAAGCTTCCGCCCAAGGCGGAGCCCGGTAAACCCATCTACGAGCGCAAGCCCGCGGCCCGCGCACGGCCCACGATGGAGAAACGCTTTGAGGAGGGCGAGCGCAAGCTGCATCCGGTGCGCACCCGGCCCGGCCTGGGCGAACGCCGAGCGGCCCGCATCGAGCCGGCGCCGCCTCCGGTGCCCCGCGAACCGCGGGAGGTCACAATCACCGAGGGCATCACCGTCCGCGAGCTGGCCGAAAAGCTCGACGTGCGCGCCAAAGACGTGCTGAGGACGCTGCTGGACCGCGGCGTATTCGCCAGCATCAACCAGGCACTCGACACGCAGACAGCCACCACCCTGGCCGAAGCCTTCAACGGCATTGTCCACGTCATCTCATTCGAACAGGAAATGGTCCAGGAGGTGGCCAAGGAAGAAAAGGCGGAGAACCTGCAGCCGCGGCCGCCGGTGGTGACGGTGATGGGCCATGTGGACCACGGTAAGACCAGCTTGCTCGACGCGATTCGTGAGACGGATGTGGCCGCCGGCGAGGCCGGCGGCATCACCCAGCACATCGGCGCTTATCAGGTGCCGGTGGACGGCCGGCGCGTGGTCTTCGTGGACACGCCGGGCCACGAGGCCTTCACGCGGATGCGCGCCCGCGGCGCCAAGGTGACCGACATCGTCGTGCTGGTGGTGGCTGCCGACGACGGCGTAATGCCGCAGACTCAGGAGGCCATCGATCACGCCAAGGCCGCCGGCGTGCCGATCATCGTGGCCATCAATAAGATCGACAAGCCCGAGGCGCAGGCTGAGCGGGTCAAGCGGCAGCTCTCCGACCGCGGGCTGATGCCCGAGGAGTGGGGCGGCGACACAGTGGTGGTGGAAGTCTCCGCGAAGCAGAAGAAAAACCTCGATAAGCTGCTCGAAATGATCCTCTTGGTCGCGGACCTGCGCGAGCTGAAGTCCAACCCCGGATCGCCCGCGACTGGAACCGTCCTCGAATCGCGAGTGGATAAGGGCCGCGGGCCGGTGGCGACCGTGCTGGTGCAGACCGGCACGCTGCACACCGGCGACGTTTTCATCTGCGGCGCCGTGTACGGAAAAGTGCGCGCCATGTTCGACGACCACGGCCGTCCGGTGAAGGAAGCCGGTCCTTCGTCGCCGGTCGAGGTGCTGGGTCTGCAGGGCGTCCCGGGAGCGGGCGACCACTTCCAGGTGGCCGACGAAGCCAAGGCGCGGCACATTGTGGAATACCGGCAGACGAAGCTGCGCGAGGCTACGCTCGCCCGCAGCACCGGCGCGCGCATCACGCTCGACCAACTGCACGAGCAGCTCAAGGCCGGCGACGTCAAGGAGTTGCCCATCGTCATCAAGGCCGACGTGCAAGGCTCGGTGGAAGTGCTGAGCGAGATGCTGCCCAAGCTTTCGACCGACCAGGTGAAGCTGAAGATCATTCACGCGAGCGTCGGCGCCGTGTCGGAGACCGACGTGCTCCTGGCATCGGCCTCGAACGCCGTCATCATCGCCTTCAGCGTGCGGCCGGACCGCAAGGCTGCGGAGCTGGCCCAGCAGGAAAACGTGGACATTCGCCCGCACACGGTCATCTACGAGGTGTCCGACGAAATCAAGAAGGCCATGGCCGGGCTGCTCGCGCCGGTGTTCAAGGAGACTTATCAGGGCCGCGCCGAGGTCCGCGATACCTTCCGCATCAAGGGCGTCGGGATGATCGCCGGCTGCTACGTCCAGGACGGCACGCTCAAGCGCGACGCCGAGGTGCGCGTCGTGCGCGATGGCGTGGTCATCTACACCGGGCGCGTTCAGTCGCTGCGCCGCTTCAAAGAGGACGTGAATGAGGTGCGCGCCGGATTTGAGTGCGGCGTCGGCATCTCCAACTTCAGCGATGTGAAGGTCAGCGACATCCTGGAATGCTTCACCATGCAGAAAGTGGTCGTGGCGGAAGCCACCGCCTAGGCTTGTCCTGAGACTGCCAGAGGCTTCCGCGAAGGCCACACGTGCCTGACAGGCAAGAAAGAATTCCGGCCGGGGGCGCACATGCCGATCGGTCTCCTCACCCTGGAAATCCACCTTCCCGATGCCCGCTCGCTCAAAGACAAACGGCAGGTGCTCCGCAGCCTGAAAGACCGGCTGCGCGGGCAGTTCAACGTGGCCGTCGCCGAGCTCGACCATCAAGAGTTGTGGCAGCGGGCGCTGGTAGGCGTGGTGAGCCTTTCGGGCGACGCCGGGCATCTCGAGCAATCGCTGCAGGCCGTCTTCGCCGAATCGGAGCGGCTATTGGGACGCGACCTGATCGGCCATGAGATCGAATTGCTTTGAGCCGAAGCCGCGCCCCGTTCGCAGGACATAGAAGGTAGAGCACGAGATGACCATTGCGGGCCATCGCCACGAGCGGGTCGCCGAAGAGATCCGGCACGAGGTCAGCACCATGCTGGCGGGCGAGCTGAAGGACCCGCGCCTTGCCGGGCTGGCCACCGTGACCGAAGTCCGGGTCACGCCCGACCTCAAACACGCCCGCATCTACGTCAGCGTGATGGGTACCGAGGCCGAGCAGGCCTCCACGTTGGCTGGCCTCACGGCTGCCGCGGGCTACGTCCGGCACGAGTTGACCGAGCGGCTGCGGCTGCGCCGCGGTCCGGAGATCCATTTCGTGCTCGACCGCTCGGAACAGTACGGCCAGCACATCGAAGAACTCCTGCGGCAGGCCAAGCAATCTACAAAGCCTGACGCCGAAAACTGACAACGGAAGACTTTCCTTCTACGATGGCGCGCAAGCCACAACCGGCGCCGTTTGACGGCGCACTGGTGATTGATAAGCCGGCGGGAAAAACCTCGCACGACGTGGTCGAAGCCGTGCGACGCCTACTCGGCTTCCGCCACATCGGGCATCTGGGCACGCTCGACCCGCTGGCGACCGGGGTGCTCGTGCTGCTGCTGGGCCGGGCGACGCGCCTGGCGCAGTTCTATGCCGGGCGGCGCAAACGCTACACCACGACCGTGCGCTTCGGCTTTGCCACCGATACTTACGACGCCGACGGCACGCCGCTCGGACCGGACACCGCGCCCGAGCTTCGCCGCGAAGAGGTCGAGCGGCTGGCGGCGCATTTCGTGGGGCGCTTCGCGCAGATGCCGCCGGCATTTTCGGCCAAAAAAGTGCACGGCCGGCCGGCGCACGAGCTGGCCCGGAAGAAAAAACCGGTGGAGCTGAAGCCGGTTGAGGTGGAAGTGTACGAGTTCCGCCTGACGGGCGTGGACGGTTCGCTCGCACAGTTTGTCATCGAGTGCGCCCCGGGCACCTATATCCGGTCGCTTGCGCACGAGATGGGAGCGCAGCTCGGCTGCGGCGCGCATCTCGCCGAAATCGTGCGCACGGCCGTCGGCGAGTTCACGCTCGACCAGGCGGTGAAACTGGAAGAGCTCGAGCAGGCGGCCCGCAACGGGCGGCTCGCCGAATGGATTCTCCCGCTCGAGCGGCTGCTGCCCAATCTGCCGCGGGTGACGGTGCTGCCCGTGGTGGAGCGGCGCGTGCGCCACGGCTCGCGGTTTAATGTCCAGGTGACCCACATCCAGCCGGGCCGCGTCTCGACGGCGCAGGGCGCCCCGGCGGAGCTCGATGCCGGCGACTGGCGGCCCGCCCGGCTGCGCGTCTTCAGCCAGCAGGAGAAGCTGATCGCCATCGCCGAAGCCGTCGTGCCGCGCACCTATCAGCCCGTGGTCGTCCTCGATGCCGAACCCTGATCGTACCCCGGCCGAGACCATTTTTACGCGTTCTCCAAAGGCTTCGCTCGGGACAAGTAATGCCGGAGCCCGCAACCGGAAACTGTGAACTCTCGACTGTCGACTGTGGACGGATTCTCTATTGCTGGACTGCCGGCCTTTCGACGCCGGGCGTGCCGCTGCCTCGTCCGGCGTAGATCGAGCGGTCCGTGCGCGGCGCCAGGCGAAGCTGCCGCGGCGTGACGAGAATCAACAGCATCGTATCCCGCCGCTCGGTATCGCGTCGCCCGGCCAGGTGACCCGCAGCGCGGGCGAATCCCGGCAGGCCAGTGATCGTCCGCGTCTCTTCCGGTTGGACAATTCCGCTAAGCAGGGTGGTCTCGTTTTCGCGGACGCGCACAGTCTGGTCCACGGTGCGGTTGCTGATCACCGGGATGCCATTGATGGTTCCCCCGGAGAGGCTGCGGATCTCGAATTCCAGGTGGAGCGTGACTTCACTGTCGGCATGGACTCGCGGCGTGGCGCGGACTTTCAGGCCCAGGTCTTCGTACTCGGCACCCGGGTAAGCGATCTGCGGGATGGTGGTTGAAGCGACTGAAGCGGCTGGGTTGAGGATCGTCGAAACAATACTCGCGCCCCGATCGGTGACGGCCAGGTCGGGCCGGCCATCGTTATTCAAGTCGAGTGTGACGATCGCGCTCGGCCCGGTGCCGACCGCCACCTCGAGCCGCGCGCCGAAGCTGCCGTCGCCGTTGCCGATGAGCAGGGAGACCGTGTTGGAGCCCTGGTTGGCGACGGCCAGGTCGAGCCGGTTGTCACCGTTGAAGTCCGCGATGGCGACCCCGACTGGGCTCGTGCCGGTCTGGAAATCAGTCTTGGAGCCGAAGGTGCCGTCGCCATTGCCGAACAGGATGGAGACGGTATTCGACCCCTGGTTGGCTACCACCAGGTCCAACTTGCTGTCCTGATTGAGGTCGGTCACGGCCACGGCGCTCGGGGCCAGTCCGGTGCCCGAATCCTTGTGCGTCTGGAATGTGCCGTCGCCGTTGCCAAGCAGAATGGAGATATTATTGGAGTCCTGGTTGGCGACCACCAGGTCCAGCTTCCCATCCGCGTTGAAATCGGCTGCGACAACCGCGACCGGCTTCGTGCCCGTAGGGGAATCCATGTGGGTTTGGAACGTGCCGTCGCCGTTGCTCAGCAGGATCGAGATCGTGCTGTCGGTGGAGTTGGCGACCGCCAGGTCGATCTTCCCATCGCGGTCGAAATCACCCGTGATCACCGATTGGGGGCCGCCGCCCGTGGCAAAGGTTTTCTGGGGCTGAAAGGTGCCGTCACCGTTGCCCAGCAGGATTGAGACCGTCGCGTCAGCCTCGTTGGTCACGGCCAGGTCGAGCTTCTGATCCCCGTTGAAGTCGCCGACGGCGATCGAGCTGGGCTGCGTTCCGACGACAAAAGTCGTCTGGGGCTGAAACGTGCCGTCGCCGTTGCTCAGCAGGATTGAAACCGTGCCCGAGTCGCGATTGGCGATGGCAAGGTCCACGCGGCCGATGCCCCGGAAGTCGCCCGTGGCCACCGCCGCCGGGCCGTTGCCGGTGGCAAAGTCGTTCCGGGGGAAGGCGATCTGATTGGCGGCGATAAGTTGAGGCGAAACCAGGCTGGATCCAAGCAGCGCCAGGGCAACGGGGAAGCGGTCTCCGATGAAAAAGGTGGCCGGCTGCCCGTCCTCGGCGCGCAGCAGCACGCGCCGGCCGCTGCGGACCAGATTCAGCGTTTCGGAGAAATCGGCCGCGGCGCCGGGCAGGTTGGCCAGGAAGATGGTCCGACCGCCGCCGATTGCGATGACCGGCGGCACCGACGCGCCAAACACGCGCTGCGCAATCGCAATCAGCGACGCGATAGTTTGCGCCTGCTGCAGGGCCTGAACGTCGGAGGGGCTTATGGTGATCAGCCGGCCAGTTGAAGGCGGGGTGATTCCGAGCCGCCGAGCGGCATCGCGGCTTACTTCCAGAATCTCGATCTCCAGCAGGATCTCAGCGGGGGCCTGTTCGAGCTCACGGATGAGAGCCGCGGCCAGGGCGACCGTCGCGGGCGAGTCCCGCAAGGTGAGGGTATGGCTGCGCGTGTCGAGCTGGGTGTGGGTTGCGCCGGCAATCTCGCGCACCAGGCGCAGCGTCTCGGTCATTTTGTCCGGCGTCGCCGACGCCGGCAGCACCATCGTGCGCACCACCACCGGGGCGTAATCGCGCCGCTTCTGCGGCGTGTCTGCAGCCACAAAAAACGTGTGCGGGTCAACCGCGCGCCAGAACGTGGCGGTCTGCTGGCCGAGCACGTTCATTGCGGTGTCGAAATCCACGCCCGCCACGCGGAAACGCACCGTGCGGGTCGGCAACTCGTTATCGAACATCACGATCAACCCGAACTGGCGCGCCACTTCGAGGTACGCGCCGCGGACATCGCCGCGATAGTCGAAGTTGCGTGTGCCAGGTTGTGCCTGGACACGGGCAGGGCTTGCCAGAGAAGGAAGCTCCTGCTCCTGCGGCGGCGCCCACGGACGCTCAAACTGCGCGAGTCGCTCACGCGCCACCGAATAGCTCGGGTCGACCTGAAGCGCAGCGCGCAGCGCGTCGCGGGCCTGGTCCAGCCGCCCCGCCACAGCCTCGCGTTCGGCACGGTCGGTGTGCTCGCGCACCATCTGGAAACGCGCCGCCTCGCGCCTCAGCAGCGACTCCGTGTCGCCGGGCGCGTTGCGGGCGGCTTCGACGTACGCCTCGAAAGCGGCGGGCCAATCCTGGGCCTGCTCGGCGCGCAATCCTCTCGCGAAAGCCTTCCTGGCTTTCCGCGCATCGGGTTTGGGTGAACTCGGGGCAGCGGAAGACTCCGGCAGAGCTGGGGATTGCGGCCGCGCGGGGCCCGCGGCGAGCAGGCCGGCCATGAGGGCCGAGCTCCAGGCGAAGAAAAAGCGACGGTGGCGCGCATGCCGCAGCATGAGAAGATGTCCGGCGAGTATTGTACTGGCAGGCGGGGCGCCCGCGAGCTAATTTCCTTGACGCGGTGCCCTGCCTGCAGGTAGACTCAAATCTCCAGTTGCGACTGAGTTTCAACTGGCGAAGGCCCTCTTGCTCTCCGCTCTGCTGATTGCCCTCCGCGAAGGTGTTGAGGCCGCCCTGGTCGTCGGCATCGTCTTGGTCTATCTGAACCGCACAGGGCGCGCAGGCCTGGCGCGCTACGTCTGGGCCGGTGTGGCCACAGCCGCGGCCTTGAGCCTGGCGGTTTCCGTGGCGCTCGAGCGCTGGAAGCTGAATCAGGAAGGTTTCGAGGGTCTGCTGTTACTGCTGGCCGCCTTCTTCGTGGTCACCATGATCGTCTGGATGAATCGCGTGGCGCGCCAGCTCAAGAAGCAAATTGAGCGGCGCGTCGAGACTTACGCGCAGCAGGCCACCCTGGCCGCCGGGGTGGGACTGGCCACATTTGTCTTCCTGATGGTGCTGCGCGAGGGCGTGGAGCTCGCGCTGATCCTGCGTGCCGTGCAGTTATCGAGCGAGGGTATCGGCACGTGGATCGGCACGGCGCTGGGGTTGGGCGTGGCCATCGCCGTGGGCCTGTTCTTCTTCCAGGGCACTCTGCGGATTCCCCTCGGCCGGTTTTTCTCCGCCACCAGCACGATCCTGATGATTGTGGCCTTCCAACTTGCGCTGACCGGGGTGCATGAACTCAGCGAGTCCATGTGGATCGCCTCGGGGCGGCGCGAGATGGCGATTATCGGCCCGATTGTGCGCAACGACGTCTTCTTCTTTGTCGTGATCCTGGGTGCGGCGGCGCTGCTGGTTCTGCGCGAGTGGTTGGCGCTGGCGCACCCGAGTACACCCGATGCCGGGGCGAACGACGCGGAACGTCGCCGGTGGGAGTGGGTGCGGCGCAAGCAGCGCCGGTGGATGTTCGCTGCCGCGTTCACCTGCCTGGCCGTGGTGTTGGCGCTGACCGCCGACTTCATCTATGCCCGGGCTGCCGCGGCGCCGCCGCAGGCCCGGCTGCTGGCCCCGGAGGGAGACCGGGTGCGCATTCCGCTGGCCGAAGTGAGCGACGCAAACCTGCACTTCTTCACTGTGGAAGCGAATGGCACCTCCGTGCGCTTCATGGTGATCCGCAAGGCCGGCGGCTGGGGGACTGCGCTCGATGCCTGTCTGATTTGCGGCACGGCCGGCTACCGGCAGGATGGCTCGAACGTGATCTGCCGGAATTGCGCCTCGGCGATCTACATCCCCACGATTGGCGAGGCCGGCGGCTGCAACCCGGTCGGCGTGGGCTCGCGGGTCGAAGGCGATCAGCTCGTCGTTGATCTGGCGGCGCTGGCCCAGGCTGCCACTCGAGTCCCGCGGTAGTTCCCAAGAAAAATGTTCCTCCGCCTCGTTGGTGAGTCGTTTTCGCGGAAGCCGCGACGTAAGGCGCTGACCGCCGCGGCCCTGGCGCTCGGCATGGCCGTGGCCACTGCCACGCTGAGCGTCGCGCTGGATGTGGGCGACCGGCTGGCGCGAGAATTCCGCAGCCTGGGCGCCAACCTCTTGGTGACTCCGCAGGCCGATACGCTGCCGCTCGAAATCGGCGGCGTGGACTATCGCCCGGTGGATGCGGGCGCCTACCTTCCCGAGAGCGAGCTCGGCAAGCTGAAGACGATATTCTGGCGCAACAACATCGTCGGCTTCACGCCGTTCCTGGAAGTGCCGGTGCAGGCGCAGGCTGCCGGCCGATCAGCTTCTGCGCCGGCCACACTGCTGGGCACCTGGTACCGGCACGCCGTGCCGGTGCCGGATGGCACGACGTTCACCACCGGCGCCGCGACCACGCATCCGTGGTGGCGGGTGGACGGCCGCTGGTTCGCCGATGGCGCGGCGGAGTGCGTCGTGGGCGTGGCGCTTGCTCGCCGTACGGGGATCAAACCCGGCGACAGCCTCGAGGTGCGCGCCGGAGAACGCACCGCAACTTTGAGAATCACTGGCATCGTCTCCACCGGCGGGCCGGAGGAAGAAGCCGTGCTCACGCCGCTCGCGGTGGCGCAGGAGCTGGCGGGCCGCCCGGGGAGGTTCCGGCGGCTGCTGGTGAGTGCGCTGACCAGACCCGAGGACGATTTTGCGCGGCGCGACCCGTCCACGATGAGCGCGAGCGAGTACGACCGATGGTACTGCACCGCGTACATCTCCTCGATTGCGCACCAGGTGCAGCAGGTGCTGCCCGGTGTCGAGGCGCGGCCCATCCGTCGCGTCGCAGAGAGCGAGGGCCGCATCCTGACGCGGGTCAGCGGGTTGATGTGGTTAGTGACGCTGGCGGCGCTGGTGGCGGCGGCGCTGGCGGTGGGTGCCACCTCAGCGACGACGGTGCTGGAGCGCCGCGCCGAAGTCGGCCTGATGAAAGCGCTGGGCGCGGGTAACACGCTGGTGGGCGCCTTTTTTGCGACCGAGCAGATGCTACTGGCGCTGGTTGGCGGTGCAATAGGCTACGCCCTGGGGCTCGGGCTGGCGCGGATTCTCGGGGAAAGCGTCTTCGGCATTCCACCCACCGAGCGGCTGATCCTTCTGCCGGTGATCCTAGCGCTCGCGGCAGTGGTGGCGCTGGTGGGCAGCCTGGTGCCGCTGCGGCGGGCGGCGCGCCTGGACCCTGCGCCCGTTCTTCGAGGGGAATGATGTTCTGGCGAATCCTTTGGAAGCTGTTTCGCGCCAGCCGCGGTCGTCTGGGCGTGGCGCTGCTGGCGCTGACGAGCGGGGCCACGGTGTGCGCCGCGCTGATCAACCTGCAATTCGACGCCGAGCGCAAGCTGACTCGCGAGTTTCGCGCGCTCGGAGCGAACGTCGTCGTATCGCTGGCGCGCGTCCCGGGCGCGGCGGGGAATGAGCCGCCGCTGATGGACGCGAGCGTGATGGAGCGAATCGCCGCGATGGCCGCGGAAAACGCGCAGGTGGTGGCCGCTGCGCCGTATCTCTATGTCATCGCGCGCTCGCCGTTGGCGGGCGGTGAACAGAGCCTGATTGTGGCTGGCACCTGGCTCGACCAGGCGCAAAAAATGGCGCCCTGGTGGAAGCTCGAAGGCCAGTGGGTGACAACCCGCGGTGACCTGGCGCGGTGCCTGGTGGGACGAACCGCCGCCCGGCAGTTGGGGGTTGCGCCGGGCAGCCCG
>WNFF01005302.1_pt1 | contig 13303 bp, 9 predicted proteins | sample 5400441 | NCBI WGS metagenome assembly WNFF01 (sample SAMN13153345, study PRJNA577476) | soil metagenome | isolation source: 120 cm saprolite under Douglas fir tree site 2 hole 3 replicate 1 | place: USA:California | collected 2015-04-18
CAGTCGATCAGGATCTTCGGCGCCTTGCCCGCGGCGGCGAGCACGCCGTCCCGGCCCAGCGTCACCTGCTTCAGATCGTCGGATGCGGACACCATGGTGAAGACGATGTCGCGGTCGGCGAGGTCGGCGGGACGGTCGACGAGGCGGATGCCGCTCTTGGTCAACGGCTCGGCCTTGGCGCGCGTGCGGTTGTAGACGGTGTCATCGGCGCCGGCCTTGGCGAGGCGCTCGGCCATCGGATAGCCCATGCGCCCGACGCCGATCCAGCCGATCTTGTGCCTGCCCAGCTCAGCCATGCTTCACCCTCCGGCAAACCCTGCGCATTGCCTTTGCAATCAGGGACGGAGCCTGTAGCCTATTTGGCCGTGCTAGGCAACGCGTTGCCGGCTGCGCGGGTCGATACGGCAAGCGGGCCAGGAGGCGAGGAATGGGCGGTCGTCAGGGCAGCAACGAGTTCCCGATCCCCGACAGGATGAAGGCGTGGGTGCTCGGCGATCCGGAACAGCTTTCCTACACCGAAAAGCCCGTGCCGCAGCCGGGTCCTGCCGAGGTGCTGGTGCGCGTCGACGCCGTGGCGATCTGCGCCACCGACCTCGAGATCATCAGCCACGGCCTGCCGGCGAAGATCCAGGGCGGGTTGCCCTTCAACAAGAACTTCACGCCCGGCCACGAATACATGGGCACGGTGGTGAAGCTCGGGCCCGCCGTCGACGAGTATCAGGTCGGCGATCGCGTCACCGTCGAGGTGCATGCCGGCTGCGGCCGGTGCGAGCGCTGCCGCCAGGGCATGTACACCTCCTGCCTCAATTACGGCGAGCCCCAGAAGGGCCACCGCGCCAACGGCTTCACCACCGATGGCGGCTTCGCGCAATACGCCGTCAACAGCATCAACACGCTCGTCCACGTGCCCGACGACATGAGCGATGCGGAGGCGACACTCGTGGTCACCGCGGGCACCTCGATGTACGGGCTCGACGTGCTCGGCGGCCTGGTCGCCGGCGAGGGCGTGGTGGTGTGCGGGCCGGGTCCCATCGGCCTCCTCGGCGTCGCGGTCGCCAAGGCGCTGGGCGCCGATCCCGTCATCCTCACGGGCACGCGGGATGCGCGCCTCGAGCTCGGCAAGAAGCTCGGCGCCGATCACGTGGTCAACATCCGGAACGAGAACGCGGTCGCGGCGGTGCGGCGCATCACCAACGGCAAGGGCGTCCATTTCGTGGTCGAGTGCTCGGGCGCGCCCGAGGCGATGAACGAGGCGGCGCAGATGGTCAATCGCGGCGGGCGCATCTGCCTCGCCGCCTTCCCGTCTGCCTCGCCGCCTTCCCGCAGCATCCGGTGCCCGTCGACCTCGCCTATCTCGTGCGCAACAACATCTATGTCTTCGGCATCCGCGGCGAGGGCAGAAGCGCGACGCATCGCGCCATGGCGCTGATGAAGCAGAAGCGCTTCGACGCCAAGCTCATCCACACCCACACCTTCCCGCTCGACGAGCTGCCGACCGCGCTCAAATACGCGCGCGAGCGCATCGAGGACGCGATCAAGGTGGTGGTGAAGGTGCACTGAGAATCGGGAGGGCGGCGTGAGTTCCTCGGCGGCGGTCAAGGGGCACAGCGCGGCCGCGGGCGCCGATGATGGGACGCGCCGGCCGCTCTACCAGAGGCTCTACCTGCAAGTGCTGGTCGCGATGGCGGCGGGCGCGGCTCTCGGCTACCTCTATCCCGACCTCGCCGCCTCGCTGAAGCCGCTGAGCGACGGCTTCATCAAGGCGATCCGCGCGGTCATCCAGCCGATCATCTTCGCCACCGTCGTCGTCGGCATCGCCACCATGGGCAATCTGCGGCAGATCGCCAAGATCGGCGTCAAGGCGCTGATCTATTTCGAGGTGGTCTCGACGCTGGCGCTGCTCATCGGCGTCGCCGTCGGCAATCTCTATCACTTCGGCGCCGGCATCAACGCCGACCCCGCCGGCCTCAACACCAAGCTGGTCGCCGGCTATGTCGAGAATGCGAAGTCGCTGACGCTGGTCGATTTCCTGCTGAATATCGTACCCGACAGCTTCATCGGCGCCTTCACCCGCGGCGACATCCTGCCGGTGCTGTTCCTCGCGGTACTGTTCGGGCTGGCGCTGTGCCAGCTCGGCGAGCGCGCCAAGCCGCTCGTCAACGTGCTCGACATCGCCGTGCACGGGCTGTTCGGCGTCGTGCGCATCATCATGTATTTCGCGCCGCTCGCCGCGCTCGGCGCCATCGCCTTCACCATCGGCAAATACGGCATCGGCACGCTGCTGCAGCTCGGGCAGCTGGTCGCCGGCGTCTACATCGTCAGCATCCTCTTCGTCATCATCGTGCTGGGCGGGGCACTGCGGCTCGCCGGTTTCGGCCTCTGGCCGGTGCTGGCTTATTTCAAGGACGAGATCCTCTTCGTCTTCTGCGCCACCTCGGCCGAGACGATGATCCCGCGCGCCATGGTCAAGCTCGAGAGGCTCGGCTGCCCGAAGGAAGTCGTCGGCCTCGTCATTCCCGCCGGCTTCTCCTTCAACATGGACGGTACGGCGATCTACATGACCATGGCCGTCCTGTTCATCGCCCAGGCCACCAACATCGATCTGGGCTGGGCGCAGCAGCTCACCATCCTTTTCGTCATGTTGTTCACCTCGAAGGGCGCGGCGGGGGTGACCGGCGGCGGCTTCATCGCGCTGGCGGCGACCATGCCGGCGATCGGCGTCCTGCCCATCGGCGGGTTGGCGCTGCTGGTCGGCATCGATCGCTTCATGGCCGAGATCCGCGCCGCCACGAACCTCACCAGCAACGTGATCGCGACGCTGGTGATCGCGCGCTGGGTCGGCGCCGTCGACATGGCCCAGGCCGCGCGCGCTCTCCGCGGCGACATCGAGGACGCGCCGCCACAGCCGGCGCTGACGCCGGCCGCTCAGTAGGGGTTGGCGATCGGCAGCTCTTCCGCCGGGTAGAGCGTGATCACCTTGGCGCCCCTGGGCGTGACGATGACTTCCTCCTCGATGCGCGCCGCCGAGAAGCCGTCGCTGGCGGGACAATAGGTTTCGAGCGCGAAGACCATGCCCTCCTTGATCTCCATCGGATCGTCGAAGGAGTTGAGCCGGCTGATGATCGGTCGCTCGTGGAGCCCGAGGCCGAGCCCATGCCCGAACAACAGGCCGAACGCCTCCATCTCGCTGGAGAAGCCGATCTCCTCCGCCTTGGGCCAGCACGCCGCGATCTTGTCGGTGGTGACGCCCGGCTTCACCAGGGCGATCGACGCGTCGATCCATTCGCGCGCCCGCTTGTAGGCGTCCCTCTGCGAGTCGGTGGCGCGGCCGACATTGAATGTCCGGTAGTAGCAGGTGCGATATCCGACGAAGGACTGGATGATGTCGAAGAAAGCCTGGTCGCCGGGGCGGATGAGCCGATCGGTGAAATTGTGCGGGTGCGGGCTGCAGCGTTCGCCGGAGATGGCGTTGATCGCCTCGACATCGTCCGAGCCCAGCTCGTAGAGCCGCTTGTTGGCGAGCGCCACGACCTCGTTCTCGCGGATGCCCGGCTTCAGGTGCTCGGCGATGGTCTGATAGGTGCCGTCGACCAGCGCCGCCGACATGTTGAGGAGCGCGAGCTCGTCGGCGCTCTTGATCTCGCGCGCGTCGAGCATGACTTGCTGGCCGTCGCGCACGTCGATGCCCGCAGCCTGCAGCTCGAACATCATGGCGGGCTCGACGACGTCGACGCCGACAGGCATGTCGCCGACGCCGCTCTCGTCGAGGATCGACTTTAGCTCCTGCGCCGCCTTGCGCATCAGCCCGATCTTGGGATGCACGGCGCCGCGCAGGCCCAGCATGCCGGCATGGCAATTATGCGCCGGCAGCCACGGCGCGTAGAGGCGGTGGTGCTTCGCCGCCGAGCCGAAATCCCAGACATGCGGCTCGCCGCTGCCCGGCAGCAGGGCATAGCGCGTGAACTTGTCGCGCGCCCAGTTGCCGATGACGGTGCTCGTCATGTAGCGGATGTTGTACTGGTCGAAGACGAGGAGCGACCCCAGCCCCGACTCGGCGAGCGCCTGGCGCGTGCGGGCGAGGCGGTAGCGGTGCAGCCGGCGGAAGTCGACGCGCTCCTCGAAATCGACCGCGGTCGGGCCCAGCGCCATGATCGGCCGGTCCCACTGATGCCGCGGGTTGATGTCCTCGGCGTTGATGATCTTCGGCTCCGGCGGGCGCTTCGCCATGTGTCCTTCCTCCCGTTCGTTGCGCGATGTTACCCCCCACCCCTCCCTCCCCCTCAAGGGGGGAGGGGAATTGGGAGCTGCGGAATTTGACCTGCCCCTCCCCCCTTGAGGGGGAGGGTAGGGAGGGGGGTCACCGCGGCAGGTCGGACCGGCCCATGAGGAATTCGTCGACGGCGCGTGCGCATTGGCGGCCTTCGCGGATGGCCCAGACGACCAGCGACTGGCCGCGCCGGACGTCGCCGGCGGCGAACACCTTGGGCACCGTGGTCGCGTAATCGCGCTCCGTGGCTTTGACGTTGCCGCGCGCATCGAGGGCCACGCCCACCGTCTTGACGGCGCCGGCATGGATGGGATGCACGAAACCCATGGCGAGAAGGACGAGATCGGCCTTGATGTGGAAGCCGCTGCCGGGCACCTCGCGCATCACCATGCGCTCGTTCTCGCTGACCCATTCGACCCGCACCGCGTCGAGGCCGGTGACGCGGCCGTCCTTGCCGGTGAAGGCCTTGGTGGCGACGGCGAAATCGCGATCGACACCCTCCTCTTGCGAGCTCGAGGTGCGCAGCTTGAGCGGCCAGTTAGGCCAAGTGACGAGCTTTTCCTCATGTTGCGGCGGCAGCGGCAGGATCTCGAGCTGGCTCACCGAGCGCGCCTTGTGACGGTTAGACGTGCCGATGCAGTCCGAGCCCGTGTCGCCGCCGCCGATCACCAGCACGTCGCGCCCGGTGGCCATGATGCCTTCCGTCTCCGGCACCTTCTCGCCGGCGACGCGGCGGTTCTGTTGTACCAGGAAATCCATCGCGTAATGGATGCCCTTGAGCTCGCGCCCGGGCACCGGCAGGTCGCGCGGCGCCTCGGCGCCGATCGCCAATACCAGCGCGTCGTAGTCGCGCATCAGCCGCTCGATCGGCACATTGACGCCGATATGGCTGTTGGGATGGAACTCGACGCCTTCCGCCCGCATCTGCCCGATGCGGCGGTCGATGACGTGCTTTTCGAGCTTGAAGTCGGGAATGCCGTAACGCAGCAAGCCGCCGATGCGCGCCGCCTTCTCGAACACGGCGACGTCGTGGCCGGCGCGGGCGAGCTGCTGCGCGCAAGCGAGCCCGGCCGGGCCCGAGCCGATCACGGCGACGCGCTTGCTGCTGCGGCGGGTGGCGATCTGCGGCTCGACCCAGCCCTCGGCCCAGCCGCGCTCGATGATGGCGTGCTCGATGGTCTTGATCGTCACCGGCTGCTCGATGAGGTTGAGCGTGCAGGCGGCCTCGCAGGGGGCCGGGCACACCCGGCCGGTGACGTCGGGGAAATTGTTGGTCTGATGCAGCACGGTGAGCGCGCGCTGCATGTCGTCGGCATAAACCAGATCGTTCCAGTCCGGAATGATGTTGTTGACGGGGCAGGCGTGGTGGCAATAGGGCGTGCCGCAATCCATGCAGCGCGCGCCTTGCCGGCGCAACTCGTCCTCGGGCAGCGCGCGCGTGAACTCGCGCCAATGCTGGACGCGGTCGGCGACCGGCGCGTAGACGCGCTCGCGCCGCTGGAACTCCAGGAAACCGGTCGGCTTGCCCATGTCAGTCGTCGCCCACGGCCACGCTGACTTCCGGGCGCTCGGTGACGCGTGTGCGCGCGTGGAGCTGCTGCAGGGCGCGCCGGTACTCGATCGGCATCACCTTGACGAATTTCGACCGGTAGTCGTTCCAGGCCGAGAGTATCAGCTTGCCGCGCGGGCTGCCGGTATAGCGCACATGGCGGGCGATGAGGCGCCGCACCAGCTGCTCGTCGCTCTGCGTCAGACTGTGCGCGATGTCGACCAGGCCATGCGAGTCGAGATCGCCGCCGCGGTGCTCGAGCGCGTCGAGCGCGTCGTCCTCGTCGGCGACCGGCTCGAGCTCGACCATGGCGAGGTTGCACCGCCGCGCGAACGCGCCGTGCTCGTCCAGCACATAGGCGATGCCGCCGCTCATGCCGGCGGCGAAATTGCTGCCGGTCTCGCCGAGCACGACGACCGTGCCGCCGGTCATGTACTCGCAGCCATGCGCGCCGACGCCCTCGACGACCGCGAGCGCGCCCGAATTGCGCACGGCGAAACGCTCGCCGGCGACGCCGCTGAAGAAGCATTCGCCGCTCATCGCGCCGTAGAGCACCGTGTTGCCGACGATGATGCTCTTGTCGCGCTCGAGCGGGCTGTCGTGCGGCGGGTAGATGACCAGCCGGCCGCCGGACAGGCCCTTGCCGCAATAGTCGTTGGTGGCGCCTTCGAGCTCGAGCGTGATGCCGCGCGCCAGGAAGGCGCCGAAGCTCTGCCCCGCCGTGCCCTTGAAGCGCACATGGATCAAGCCGTCGGGCATTCCCTCGTCGCCATAACGCTTCGCGACTTCGCCCGAGAGCATGGCGCCGACGACGCGATGGACGTTGCGGATCGGCATCTCGATGGTGACCGGCTTCTTGCGCACCAGCGCCGGCTTCGCCTTGGCGATGAGCTTGTGGTCGAGGGCGCGGTCGAGGCGGTGGTTCTGCTTCTCGCACTGATAGGTCGCCGTGCCCGGCGCCACCGCGGGGCGATAGAGCACGCGCGACAGGTTGAGGAGCCGCGCCTTCGGGTGATTGAGGCCGCGCCGCATCTCCAGCTTGTCGGTGCGCCCGATCATCTCGTTGACCGTGCGGAAGCCGAGCCGCGCCATGTATTCGCGCACTTCCTCGGCGATGAACATGAAGAAATTGCTGACGTCCTCGGGCTTGCCGACGAAGCGGTGGCGCAGCTCGGGATTCTGTGTCGCCACCCCGACCGGGCAGGTGTTGAGGTGGCACTTGCGCATCATGACGCAGCCGGCGGATATCAGCGCGGCGGTGGCGAAGCCGAACTCGTCGGCGCCCAGCAGCGCGCCCACGACGACGTCGCGACCCGAGCGCAGGCCGCCATCGACCTGGACCGCGATGCGGCCGCGCAAGCCGTTGAGCACCAGCGTCTGATGCGTCTCGGCGAGGCCGATCTCCCAGGGCTCGCCGGCATGATGGATCGAGGTGAGGGGGCTGGCACCCGTGCCGCCCTCGTGGCCGGCAATGGTGACGTGGTCGGCATAGGCCTTGGCGACGCCGGCGGCGATCGTGCCGACGCCGATCTCGGAGACGAGCTTGACGCTGATCCGTGCCTGCGGGTTGGCGTTCTTGAGGTCGTGGATGAGCTGCGCCAGATCCTCGATCGAGTAGATGTCGTGATGCGGCGGCGGCGAGATCAATCCCACGCCGGGGGTGGATTGGCGCACCCGCGCGATCCAGTCATCGACCTTGTGGCCGGGCAGCTGGCCGCCTTCGCCGGGCTTGGCGCCCTGCGCCATCTTGATCTGCAGGTCGCTGGCGTTGACGAGATATTCGATGTTGACGCCGAAGCGGCCCGAGGCGACCTGCTTGATCGCCGAGCGCATGGAATCGCCGTTGGGCAGCGGCTTGTAGCGCTGCGGGTCCTCGCCGCCCTCGCCGGTGTTCGACTTGCCGCCGAGCCGGTTCAAGGCGATCGCCAGCGTGGTGTGCGCCTCCCAGGAGATCGAGCCGAACGACATGGCGCCGCCGGAGAAGCGCTTGACGATCTCCGACGCCGGCTCGACCTCGTCGAGCGGGATGGGGCTCTCGGCGAGGTTGAAATCGAGCAGCGCGCGCAGCGCGATGATGCCGGCATCCTGCTCGCCGACGCGCTTCGTATATTCCTTGAAGCCGCGGTAGTCGCCGGTGCGCACCGCGTGCTGCAGCAGCGACACCGTCTCGGCGTTCCAGATATGCGTCTCGCCGTGCACGCGGAACAGGATCTCGCCGCCGGGATCGAGCGCGTCGCGGTAATTCGGCGCATCGCCATAGGCGAGCCGATGGCGCCGCACCGTCTCCTCGGCGATCTCGTCGAGGCCGGCGCCCTCGACCGGCGAGACGGTGCCGGTGAAATAGCGGTTGAGGAAGGCGCTCGACAATCCCACGGCGTCGAAGATCTGCGCGCCGCAATAGGACTGGAAGGTGCAGATGCCCATCTTGGACATCACCTTCATGATGCCCTTGGCGACCGCCTTGATGTAGCGCTTGTGCGCTTCCTCGGGCGCGACGTCGCTGAGCTCGCGGCGCAGCGAGGAGATGGCGTCGAAGGCGAGATAGGGATTGATCGCCTCGGCGCCGTAGCCGGCCAGCAGGCAGAGATCATGCAGCTGCCGCGCCTCGCCGGTCTCGACGACCAGCCCGACTTCGGTCCTGAGGCCGCCGCGGATCAGGTGGTGGTGCACCGCCGCCACGGCGAGCAGCGAGGGAACGGCGATGTGCTCGGCATCGACCGCGCGGTCGGAGAGGACCAGCAGGTTGTGCCCGGCGCGCACGACCTCCTCGGCGCGGCGGCAGATCTCGTCGAGTGCGCGCGCCATCCCGGCGCCGCCCTCGGCGGCCTCGTAACAGATCGACAGCGTGTAGGTCCTGAACTTGCCGCCGGTGTTGTCCTCGATGCGGCGGATCTTCTCGAGGTCGACGTTGGTCAGGATCGGCTGCTTGAGCTCGAGCCGGATGTGCTTGCCGCCGGTCTCGAGGTCGAGCAGGTTCGGGCGTGGTCCCACCAGCGACACCAGCGACATCACCAGCTCTTCGCGGGTCGAGTCGATCGGCGGGTTGGTGACCTGGGCGAAACGCTGCTGGAAATAATCGAACAGCATTTTGGGGCGATGCGACAGCACGGCGAGCGGCGTATCGCGCCCCATCGAGCCGACCGTGTCGTCGCCGACCAAGGCCATCGGCTGCAGGAAGAACTTGAGATCCTCCTGCGTGTAGCCGAAGGCCTGCTGGCGGTCGAGCAGCACGCCCGCCGGCGGCGCCATCGGCGCGATCTCGTCGGGCAGCGTCTCGAGCCTGATCTGCGTCTCGTCGAGCCACTTCCGATATGGCTTGGCCTCGGCCATGTCCGCCTTGAGCTCGTCGTCGTCGATGATGCGCCCGCGCTCCATGTCGACGAGCAGCATCTTGCCGGGCTCGAGGCGCCATTTGCGGATGATGCGCTGCTCGGGGATGTCGAGGACGCCGGCTTCGGATGCCATGATCACGAGGTCGTCGCTCGTCACCATGAAGCGCGCCGGCCTGAGCCCGTTGCGGTCGAGCGTGGCGCCGATCTGCCGCCCGTCGGTGAAGGCCAGAGCCGCCGGCCCGTCCCATGGTTCCATCACCGCCGCGTGGTACTCGTAGAAGGCGCGCCGCGCCGGATCCATGAGCTCGTTGCCGGACCACGCCTCGGGGATCAGCAGCATCAGCGCATGCGGCAGCGAGTAGCCGCCGGCGATCAGCAGCTCGAGGCAATTGTCTAAAGTCGCGGAGTCGGAATTGCCGTCGCCGATCAGCGGCCACAGCTTCTCGAGGTCGGCGCCGAGCAATTTCGAGGTCATCGAATGGCGCCGCGCCATCATCCAATTGATGTTGCCGCGCAGCGTGTTGATCTCGCCGTTATGGGCGAGATAGCGGAAGGGATGCGCCAGCTCCCAGGACGGGAAGGTGTTGGTGGAGAAGCGCGCATGCACCAGCGCCAGCGCGGATTCGAAGCGCTTGTCGCCGACATCGCGATAGTAGAGCGCGAGCCGCTCCGGAATCACCATGCCCTTGTAGATGATGGTGCGGGCGGAGAGGCTGGCGATGTAGAAGGTGCTCTGCTCCGGCAGCCCCTGCGCGCGGATGCGCAGATGCGTCTGCTTGCGGATGACGAAGAGCTTGCGCTCGAAGGCATCGACGTCGGGGCAGTTGGCGCCGCGGGCGATGAAGACCTGGCGGATCACCGGCTCGACCGGGCGGATGCTGTCGCCCAAGACCGAATTGTCGACGGGCACGTCGCGCCACCCGAGAAGACGCTGGCCCTCGGCGGCGATGAAATGCGTCAGCGCTTCCTCGCACGCCCGGCGCGTCCCCGCGTTGCGCGGCAGGAACATCATGCCGACGCCGTATTCGCCCGCCGACGGCAGGGCAAAGCCCAGGCGCTTCGCCTCGGCACGGAACAGCTTGTCGGGGAGCTGCAGCAGGATGCCGGCGCCGTCGCCTGCCAGCGGGTCGGCGCTCACGGCGCCGCGATGCGCCAGATGGAGGAGGATCTGGATGCCGTCGGCGACGATGCCGTGGCTCTTGCGGTTCTTGATATGGGCAATGAAGCCGACGCCGCACGCATCGTGCTCGTTGCGTGGGTCATAGAGGCCTTGCGGCGGTCTTCCTACCAGGCCAACCATACGCCCCCTTACCGATCACGCGGCCTTGCGTTCGTCTCCGAACATGGCCCATCGGCGCCGGACAGGGGCCCACCCCGACAGCCTACGCCGTGGCGATCTTAACCAATCGCGCCATCGCCCGGCCAGCTTGCCAGCCAGTCTCGCGCCATAATCACTAACATAATCACTAAAGAGCATTGCGGGCGCGACCCTTCAAGTCAAGCGCGCTGCCGCAATCTGGCGGCGCCTAGAACCGCTGCCCGGCGAAGGGGTGCGTGCTCGACAAACCGCCATCGACGGCAAAGGCTTGGCCATTGACGTAGGACGCGTCGTCGCTCGCCAGGAACAGCGCCATGGCGGCGATTTCCTCAGGTTCGCCATGGCGTTGCAGCGGGTTGAGCTGGCCGATCTTGCCCTCGCTGCCGCGTTCGCGGGCGCGCTCGAAGATGGGCCGGGTCATGCCCGTCTCGATCAGGCCGGGACAGATCGCATTGACCCGCACGCCCGTGCCGGTCAGCGAGTTGGCGGCCGTCTGCACCAGGCTGATGACCCCGGCCTTGCTGGCGCTATAGGGATGGCCGCCCGCATTGGCCCGCAAGCCGGCGACCGACGCCGTGCAGACGATCGCGCCCTGGCCCTGCTTGATCATGTGCGGCGCCGCATGGCGGATGGCGAGAAAGGGGCCGATCAGGTTGACGCGCAGGATCTCCTGCCACATCTCCACGGTCTGCTCGAACAGCGGCACCAACCCGCCGCTGACGCCGGCATTGGCATAGACGATATCGAGCCCGCCGAGGTCGCGCACGGCCTTGTCGATGAAGGCGCGGACCTCGGCCTCGACGCCGGCATCCGCGGCCAGCGCAATGACCTTGGCGCCAGCCGATCTGATCTGCGCCGCCGTCTCCTCGACCGCTGCCGCGGTCTTGTCGACGATGAGCAGGGCCGCGCCCTCGGCGGCGAACAATTTGGCGCTGGCCCGGCCGATGCCGCTGCCGGCGCCCGTCACGACCGCGCGCTTGCCTTGAAGCCGGGCCATCGCGTCCTCCTCCCATTCCGCTCGTTGGCGTGATGGTGCGCCGGAAGCTCGCGCGATTGCAATCGCCGCCGAAGGCCCCACAATCGGGCGAAATGAATAGAAACCCAACGCCTGATCAGCGGCTGCTCACCGCCATCGGTCAGAAGCGGCTGATCGGGTTGCGTTTCAAGGGATCCGTCAGAGTTGCCGAGCCGCACGACTACGGCATCCGCGACGGGCGCGAAACGCTGCTGGCCTATCAGCTCGAGCCGGTCGAGAGAATGTCCGATCTCAGGGTGCTGGAACAGACTTTCCCCGGCAGCCGATCCGCGCCTTCGGGGAAGCACCACAAATGGGACCGGCTTTTTGCCCGGGTCGGCGCGAGCAGCGAGAAGTGGCCGGGCAGCCCGCTAGATTAGATCGCAATCCGAATGCGGCGCGCCAAATACCCCTCTCCCGCAAGCGGGAGAGGGAGGGACGGTGCAGACCGGGTACATAGGTGACATGGTAGACCGGCGACATGGGTAACAGGTTGATTATTCGGCGAGGAGGATCTCGCCGATGGGAAAACCGGAGACCCGTGCGGTGGACAAACGCATGCGCTTTGTGACGGCGGTGGAGGCGGGCGAAGAGACGGTGACGGCGTTGTGCCGGCGCTTCGGGTTCTCGCGTAAGACCGGCTACAAGTGGTTGGAGCGATATTGTTGCGGCGGCATCGAGGGGCTGGCGGACCGCTCGCGGGCGCCGCACGAGCATCCGCAAGCGGTGGCGACAGCGATCGCCGAGCGCTGCCTTGCGGTGCGCCATGCGCACCCGACGTGGGGGCCGGTGAAGGTGTGCGCTTGGCTCGAGCGGCACGATCGCGCGGTAGATTGGCCGGCAGCGAGCACGATCGGCGTGCTGTTCGACCGCGCCGGATTGACGGTCCATCGCAAGCTGCGCCGCCGGGCGGTGCCGTCGAGCGCGCCCTTCGTTGCGTGCGGCGGTCCCAATGACGTGTGGTGCATCGACTTCAAGGGCTGGTTCTTGACCGGCGACGGCAAGCGTTGCGAACCGCTGACCGTGAGCGACGCGCACAGCCGCTATCTCCTGCGCTGCCAGGCGCTCGGCCGCAACGACACCGAGCATGTCTGGCCGGTGCTCGATGCGGCATTCCGCGAATATGGCCTGCCGGTGCGGCTGCGCTCCGATAATGGGCCGCCCTTCGCCTCGACCGGCGCGGCCGGGCTGTCGCGGCTGGCGGTCAAGGTGATCAAGGCGGGCGTATGGCCGGAGCGCATTGCGCCCGGCAAGCCGGAGCAGAACGGTCGGCTCGAACGGTTGCACTTGACGCTGCTGCGCGACACCGCGGCGCCGCCGGCGCGCACCCTGCGCGAGCAGCTCGACCGGCTCCGCGCTTTCCAGCGCGTCTACAATGAAGAGCGGCCACACGCGGCGCTCGCCAACGGCACGCCGGCCGAGCATTACACGCTGTCGCCGCGGCGCTGGGATGGCGTGCTGCGCGAGCCCGAGTATCCGGCCGGCCACGCTTTGCGAGGAGTTCGCCCCAACGGCGCCATTCGCTGGCGCGACGCCGAGATTTATCTCACCCAGGCGCTGGCCGGCGAGACGGTCGGCCTCGCCGAGCGCGCGGATGGCGGCTGGGCCGTGCGTTACGGCCCGATCGAGCTCGGCATCATCGACCATCGCGGCCAGCGCCTGCGCAAGCGCAAACCCGAGGCCTGTGGCCTTGGGGATAACCCTGCCGGGTTACCCACAACCCCACAGGCCCAACAACCGCAACACACGTCGTGAACGTTCCAGGAAAACTGTTACCCATGTCGTCGGTCAGACCTGTTACCTATGTTGCCGGTTGCACAGG
>WNFF01008610.1_pt1 | contig 13296 bp, 12 predicted proteins | sample 5400441 | NCBI WGS metagenome assembly WNFF01 (sample SAMN13153345, study PRJNA577476) | soil metagenome | isolation source: 120 cm saprolite under Douglas fir tree site 2 hole 3 replicate 1 | place: USA:California | collected 2015-04-18
TCATTCACCACGATGGCGTCGAGATTCTTTCCCACTAACTTTTGGCGCGCGTTTTCGAGGACGTTTTCAGTTTCCGCGGCAAAGCCCACCACGATCTGCGATTCTTTTCGCTGCGCAAGTTCTTTGAGAATGTCAGTCGTAGCTTCGAGTTCCAGCGTCATCGGGCCTTTGTGCTTAATCTTCTGACCTGCCGTGGCCTTTGGGCGGTAGTCCGATACGGCAGCCGTTTTGATGACTATGCTGGCTTGCGGAAGAAGCTTAAGAACTGCTTCCCGCATCTCTTCCGCGGATTCAGCTCCCGTGACTTCAGCGGCGCCGGGCGGAGTAAGCGTTGTCGGGCCGGTCACCAGGAGCACGCGGGCTCCACGGCGCAACGCGGCTTCGGCCAGGGCGTAGCCCATGCGTCCGCTGGAGCGATTGGTGAGGTAGCGGACGGGATCAATCTTTTCCCGGGTCGGTCCGGCAGTGATCAGTACCGTTTCTCCCGCGAGATCCTGCGAAGCGCCAAGCGCCTGCATTACCGCCGCGACGATCGCTTCGTTGTCCGCAAGCCGTCCCGGCCCGGTCATGCCGCAGGCGAGATAGCCAGCATCCGGCTTAACCACTCGAACTCCGCGCTGCCGCAAGATTTCAAGATTGGCCTGTGTGGCGGGATGGTTCCACATGTTGACATTCATCGCCGGAGCCACGACCACCGGAGCAGTGGTCGCTAGATAAAGCGTCGTCAGGAAATCTGTGGCGATGCCCTGTGCGAAGTGAGCGAGGACGTCCGCCGTGGCCGGGACCACAACCAAGGCGTCGATCGACTGCGCCACCGCGATGTGCTCGATGGCAGAATCGATATTGGGCTGATGCTCATCTCCGGACGAGAACATGCCGGTGATGACTTTTTCTCCGGAGAGTGCGGCGAAGGTGAGAGGACGAACAAACTCCTGGGCGGCACGGGTCATGACGACCTGCACGCGAATGCCGCGGTCTTGCAGAAGGCGGACGATCTCGGCTGCTTTGTAGGCCGCGATGCCGCCGGTTACGCCCAGAGCAATCTTCATGACATTTTTGATTGTTGATTTTTGATTGTTGATTCAAAACCACGACGCTGGGTCAGCGCTTCATCAATCAACAATCAATATTCACGAAATCAACAATCGCCCCTAGTCCTGGCCCAGCGCCTTGTCCAGCGTCTCGCTGGCCTGCTGGGCGGCGCTGCGGGTCTCGGGAATCTCCCATTTCACCTTGCCTGCGCGAATCTCGTCTTGCGCAATCCGGCAGGGTTTGCGGGAACTGGTGTCGACCACTGGGGGAGCGCCGGACTGCAGTTGGCGGGCGCGCCGTGCGGCCACCAGGATGTAGCGGTAATTGCTGTCGAACCCTTCGATCAACTTCATAGGGACTCTCCCTTGAAAACCGATGTCGAGCCTTTTTCAAACCCGAGCGATGGTACGCGTTCTGCTGCCCTACGATCATACCGCGAACCAGCCACTTCCGCCGGTTACCGTTGGCATAGCGAACGAAGCCAGGATTGGCTGGACGCGGGCACGAGTATTGGAAAGACGACAACGATCGGCCGACGCCAAGATTTGCTTCTGCTCGTCCGAGAACGGCCCACCCGATCGGAGCAAACGCTCCGAGCGAACGATGTCCTGCAAGCTCTTGATCGATTCGTCCAGGCGATCGTTAACCAGAATATAGTTGTACTTGTCGTAATTCTCAATCTCACGACTGGCCGTGACCAAACGACGCTGGATGACCTGTTCGGAGTCCTCCCCCCGTGCGCGCAGGCGCCGCTCCAGAGTTTGACGGTCGGGAGGCAAAACGAAGATGCTGATGGCATCGGGCAACTTGCGCTTGATCTGCTCCGCGCCTTGCACGTCGATGTCGAGTAGAAGGTCGTGTCCCTTCTGTGCCGCCTCGTCCAGGAAGCGGCGCGCCGTGCCGTAGTAGTTACCGAAGACGTTGGCGTGCTCGAGGAACTCGTCGCGAGCATTCATCTGCTCAAACTCATCGCGTGTGATGAAGTAGTACTGCTTGCCATTCTGCTCGCTCCCGCGGAGAGGACGGGTGGTGTAGGAAACCGAAAAGTCGAGGTCCGGGACCAGTTTCATCAACTTGGAGACGAGCGTGGATTTGCCGGAGCCAGACGGCGCGGAGATGATGTACACCAGTGGCTTGTGCGTCGAAGGACTCATTCCAAGTTCTGCACCTGCTCGCGCGATTTTTCGATCTCGGATTTCATCGCTAATCCCGCTTCCGTAATTTTCAAGGCTTCTCCCGCCAATCCTGACGTCTTCGAGAGCAGGGTGTTGGACTCACGATTCATCTCCTGCAGGAGGAAGTCGAGTTTCTTGCCGACCTCGCCTCCCTCGTCGAGCAGACCCAGAAAGTGTTGCACGTGGTTTTCCAGGCGGACAAGTTCCTCCTGGATATCGCTGCGATCGACCAAAAGTGCGGCCTCCTGCAGAACACGCTCTTTGTCCACGATTGTGCCTAGCAGTTCCTGAATGCGCGATTGGAGTCTCTCTGAATAGTTCTGCAAGACCGCGCGGCGATGCTGCTGCACGCTGCGGCCGGCTTCGAGAAGGTGGGTCATGCGCTGGCGCAATTCGCGTTCGATGCCGCGTCCTTCCTCTTCGCGCATCTGGTTGAGGCGGGTGAGGGCCTCGCCGATTTTGGCCAGGACTGCGGCCTCAATCTCTCCATCGGCGGCGTCGTTGGCCGACTCCAGAGCTCCGGGGATGCGGAGGACCGCGTTGAGATCAGGATCCGCTGCCAGTGAGAACTCGGAGGCGGCGGCGCGGAATGCAGCGATATATCCGGCGACCAGTTCGTGGTTGAGCGCGAAGCTGTCGCCTGAAGAGCGTTCCAGACTTAGGGTGACTTCGACGTGGCCGCGAGCGACTGCATCTTTGAGGGCCCGCCGCAGCTGCATCTCAAGCGAATCGGTTCCGGAAGGAAGGCGAAAGTGGATATCCAGGAAGCGATGGTTGACCGACTTCAGCGAGAGGGAAAATGCCAGGCGGCCATTCGTGGGCGCAGTCCTGGCCGCGTTTGCGCTCGCGGGCGCGCGTTGGACCTCACCTTTGACCTGGGCGAAACCCGTCATGGAACGTAGGGGCATAGGGGCCTGAATTCCTCAAGAACCTGCGACTGCCTTCGGCACTTCCATGTTCGCGAACTGCAAATCGTAAAGACGCCGGTACGTACCCAATTTCTGCATCAACTCTTCGTGTGCGCCAATGTCGGCAATCGTGCCGTTCTCAATGACAACGATGCGGTCGGCGCGGCGCACCGTTGACAGACGATGCGCGATGACGAATACGGTCCGGCCCGTCATCAGGTTATGCAGCGCGGACTGCACCAGGGACTCCGATTCACTGTCGAGCGCCGATGTGGCCTCGTCGAGAATCAGGATCGGTGCGTTCTTCAGAAGCGCGCGGGCAATCGCAAGCCGCTGGCGCTCTCCGCCCGAGAGGCGCACGCCCCGTTCTCCAATCACTGTATCGTAACCCGCGGGCAGCGCGAGGATGAAGTCGTGAGCGAGCGCAGCGCGGGCTGCCGCCTCGACCTCCTTCTGCGGGACGTGGGGTTGTCCGTAGGCGATGTTGTTGCGGACAGTATCGTTGAAGAGCACGGTGTCTTGCGTCACGATGCCCACCTGGGCGCGAAGCGAAGCCAGGGTTACATCCCGGATGTCGTGGCCATCGATGAGCAGGCAGCCTTCGGTCACATCGAAGAAGCGCGGGATGAGATGAACCAGGGTGCTCTTGCCGGCTCCGCTGGAGCCTACGATGGCGAGGATTTCTCCGCGGTGCACCTCGAGATTGATGTTGCTAAGAACTTCGCGGGACTCGTCCCCGGCCGCATCGCGCGAATAGGTGAAGCTCACATGCTCCAAGCAAACACTGCTGGAGAACTTGGGTAGAGTTTTGGCGCGCGGCTTTTCCCTGACGTCATCTTCGAGATCCATGAATTTGAAGATTTCTGAGGAGGCGCCAAGGGCCTGCTGAAAATTGTTGTTGAAGAGCGCGAACTTGCGGACGGGATTGTAGAGGCTGAAGACGGCCGTGATGAAGGCCACGAAGACGCCGGGGGTCATCAAGTTGTGCGCAATCCGGTCGCGTCCGAGCAACAGCAAGAGAGCGACGCCGATCATTCCCACGATATCCATGAGTGGCGAGCTGATGGCTGCCGCGGCGACGGAGCGCAGATTGGCACGAAAAAGACGTCGCGCCGCGCTCCGGAACCGAGAGATTTCCCAATTCTCGGTGTTAAAAGCCTTCACGATGCGGTTGCCGGTGATGGTTTCGTGCAGAATGTTCTGAATCTCTGCGAGCTTGTCCTGGCCATGCCTTGTGGTATGGCGTACGCGAGAACCGATCTTGCGCGACGAGTAAACGATGATGGGCACGAATAGCAACAGCACCCAGGAGAGATTCCCTCCCAGAACCACTACAACTCCAGCGACAAACAGGAAAGTGAAAAACTGCTGGAGAAATTCCGCGAGCACCGAGGACATGGCATACTGCACGCGCTCAATGTCATTGATGATTGTCGATAGCAGCGTGCCCGTAGTGTGTCTGGAAAAGAAAGCGGCGGATCGCCGAAGAATGACGTTGTATAGATCGTCGCGCAAGTCGGTGATCATGCCGAACCCGGCATGGTTCACCAGGTAAGTGCCAAGGTAGTCGCAGAGCCCCTTCAAGATGGTGGAGGCGACCAGCGCAAACGCGACGACGATCCAGGCGTCAGTGAAATACGACGGGACCAGTTGCTGCAGGTACAGGGAATAATGAGTGCCGGGGATGCTGAACAGCTGTATGTCTTTCGATCCCGTCGAGGGATTTAGAACCCGATCGAATACCGGACGAACGAGAAGATACTTGAACGCATCGAGCGCGCCCACGGCCGCCATGAGCACGACCGACGACAGGATCTGCCACCAGTACGGCAGGGCGTAGCGCAGAAGCCGCGTCAGTTGCCGCATAGGGCTCCCGGACGGGATGGGCCGCAATCGCTTGCTGCCGGAGCAGTGGACATGGGACGCAAGCCATTATTCTACTTGAGTTACAGCCATTGGAATGGCGTTTCAGCTTCCTGTCGGGCTTCCAGCCGTCCCCGGACTCTTCCTATTCGGGACTATCGCGGTGCACCACCTTGACGCGATATCCGGCGCTGCGGAGCTGTTTACCGACATCCTCCGCGATCATGACGGAGCGGTGCTGGCCGCCGGTACAACCGAAGCCGATGGTCAAGTAGCTCTTGCCTTCGTGAATGTAATGGGGCAGCAGGTAGACGAGCAGATCGGAAATGCGCTTGATGAACTCTCGTGTCTGCGGAAATGAGCGGATGTATTTAGCCACGCGGGGATGGCGTCCGGTAAGCGGCCGGAACTCGGGCACGAAATGGGGATTGGGCAGGAAGCGGACGTCGAAGACCAGATCCGCATCCTCAGGAACACCCTGCCGAAATCCGAAGCTCACCGAAGATACGAGGATGCTCTTTCCAGACGCCTTCTCCTGGAAGCGCTGGGTAATATGGGCGCGCAGTTCGTGCACGTTGAATTTCGAAGTATCGATCACGAAATCAGCGAGGGCACGAATCGCTCCGAGGTGACGGCGTTCAGCCTTGAGCGAGGACTTGACCGGTGCGTCTGTGCCTAGTGGATGGGGACGCCGAGTTTCGCTGAAGCGCCGCAGAAGCACCGCATCTGACGCCTCGAGGAAGACCACCCTGGTGGGAATCATGCGCCGGACAGAATGCAAGATCCCCGGGAGCTGGTCGAGCTTGGAGCCCTCGCGTACGTCCACAACCAGGGCGGTGCGGCGGATCTCGCGGGATTGAACGGCCAGTTCGGCGAAGCGCGGGATGAGTTCAACCGGAAGATTGTCGACGCAGTAGTATCCCAGATCCTCGAAGGCCTTGAGCACGGAGGCCTTTCCGGAGCCGCTCATGCCCGTGATGATCACGAGCTCCGCGGATTGCTGGCCTTTGCGCACCGTGGAACGGGATGCTTTCTTGCTTCCCCGTTTTGGCTTCGTGCGCGCTGGGGGCCTCGAAGGTTTCCGGGGCGTCATAAAGTGGATAGTAGCATCGAAGAACCTGCCGTCGATTTTAGATTTTCCCTCCCGGGTGCCAATCGAGGTGCGTCAGTGTGTCTTTCTCGAGCTGGAAACCAGAAACCGGAAACTAGAAACTTCTTTCCGAGAGGCATTTGTCTCTGACATCGTTGGGAATGTAAGCTAGGGCGCCATGAAGAAATTTGATGATTTGACGGAACGCGAAGTGCTGGCTCTGGCGATCTCCTCGGAGGAGGAAGATGAGCGCGTCTATGCAGATTTCGCCGAAGGCTTGCGGCAGGACTATCCCGCGTCGGCGGCGATGTTCGAGGGCATGCGCGAGGAGGAAGCGGGACACCGACGGCGGCTGATCGAGCTCTACCGGCAGCGTTTCGGAGAACATATTCCGCTGATCCGGCGGCGCGATGTTCGCGGCTTCGTCGAACGCCCGGCGTTGTGGCTGATGCGTCCACTGCGGATCGAAGCGGCGCGGAAGGCAGCCAGCACAATGGAGGTGGAAACCCGCCGCTTTTACGAAAAAGCGGCGGCACGCACCCAGGACGCCAGCATTCGACAACTTCTCGACGACCTCGCCTACGAAGAGCGGTCGCACGAAACCCGCGCGGAAGAGCTGGACAAGGAGAAGCTTCCTGCGACTGTGAAAGCGCAGGAAGAGCAGGCGCAGCGGCGGCTCTTCGTGCTGCAGATTGTGCAGCCAGGACTTGCGGGGCTGATGGACGGCTCAGTTTCCACGCTTGCACCAGTGTTTGCCGCCGCCTTCGCCACGCACGATAGCTGGGATGCTTTCCTGGTGGGTCTGGCCGCCTCGGCCGGGGCGGGCATCAGCATGGGATTCGCCGAAGCGCTCTCCGACGATGGCAGCTTGACCGGCCGCGGGCATCCGTGGGTACGGGGAGTGATTTGTGGTGCAATGACGGCAGTTGGCGGTATCGGTCATACGCTGCCATTTCTGATTCGCGACTTTCACCTGGCATTGTGGGCCGCGGGCGTGGTTGTGCTCGGCGAGCTGGGTGCGATCACCTGGATACGGCATCGCTACATGGATACGCCGTGGGTCTCCGCGGCCTTGCAGGTAGGACTGGGCGGAGTGCTGGTGTTTATCACCGGTGCCCTGATCGGGAGCTCGTAGCGCCGGCATTCCTTCGACTTCGCTCAGGGCAGGCTTTGCCGGCTGTCCCGAGGGCGTCTTGCCCCCGGCGCGGGGAACCGGATTAGACTCGTCAGCTTCTGTCGTGCTTTCAGCGCGGCGAGCGAGGACGCCCGCGGGACAGCCGGCAGGATGCCGGCGTTACGGCTGGGTGTCCAGAGGGTGCTTGCTCTTCTCGTAGAACTCATTTTGCAGCTTTAGACTTACATCGTCGGCCTTCACGGCCTTGATTGCTTTTACGACCTCATCAATCCACCACTTCATCTGATATTCGCCCAACTCTTTCGAGGCGGCGGAGCCTTCGCCGGAGTAATGGAAGGGGAAGCGCGCGTACCACCAGATGCCGGTGTAGACGCCTTCGGGAAGATTCTGGTGGTGCTGATCGGCACCGGATTCGCTGGTGGCGCGATCGAGGTGCACGGTGTCGGGACGGGAGATCATCATCTTCGACGTTTCGCTCTCTCCGGCGTGCATGTCGAACTTCGTTTTCCGTGGAGGACCTCCGGTTTGCGGCGTGCGTTCGTCAAAGACATAGACGACATAGTCATGTGGCTTGTCGAGTTGTGACTGCGCGAAGAACGGTAGCAGACTGTCATTGCCGCCGTGGCCGTTGACGATCAGGATTTTCTTGCAACCGTTGCGCGCCATCTCGTCGGTGGTCTCCTGAAGGAGCGCCAGCTGCATGTCGCGGCTGTAGGCAATCGTGCCGGGCTCGTGGCGGGCTTCGGCGATCTGCCCGAAATAATATTCAGGGAAAACGACCGCGTATTCCTGCTCGGCGGCGTGCAGCGCGGCATAGCGCACGTCGAGCAAATCGGTTCCGAGGGGAAGATGTGGGCCATGCTTCTCGAGAATTCCGAATGGCAGCAGGCACGTTCCCTGGGAGCGGTGGATGCCATCGCGAAAATCTGAGGCTGTTAGTTCTTCCCAGTGGACTGAGAGCTTCGCTTGCGCCTGGAGGCGTTGAGGCAAGGCCAACGTGATCCCGAGCAGCAGGAACGTCGTAACAAAAAGGGTCTTACGGAAGGTGTCAGTCATGGCGAAAGTCTCCCTCGGCGGCGAATTCTAGCACGTGGGGTACCCTATTAAAACGTATGAATAGAGGATGTCTCCGCTCTTTCCGGCCGTCGGGCGGGCGAGGCGCCCGCCCCACATTCGCAACGGCCATGGGCTGCTTGTCGCGTGTGGCCTCGCCTTTTGCTGCCAGGCCATCCATCGCGGCGTGATTCTTGTACTCGATGGCCACGCAGATATCCCAGTCTTCCGGATTAGCCTTGGTCTCTTTCAGGAAGATCTTGTAGTCCATGATGATCCCCTGCTTCTTCTGTTCCTCGATCAGGGGCTTGGTGGATTGGCGCAGGCTGGTGAGGTAGGCGTCAAACTGCGTGGGCTTTACGCGAATCAGTTGAATCCGCCAGACGGGACCTTCGGTGTAGTGCTCCTGGGCAAACAGCGCAGGGGTGAGCAACAGCAGGAATGCAACGACGCGGCAGAAGCTTTTCATTTGATCTCCTGAACAAGAGTGATAGAGACGGCTGGAGGATCATACGCTAGACGGAGCGGCCGTCCTCGGGCTTTCGGCATTGCGACCACTCAGGCGTTGGATCCCCCGATCGAATGAGCCAGCATGCTTTGTTCCCGGTTTGGGAACGCTTGCTGGGATGCGGGGCTACCCCTTCCCCCTGTGCCTCTGGATACCTTGCTAGGCTTGAGGTCTTAGCAAGGACACTATTGCCGGAGTTTTTCGGAAAACCGTAAAGAGTTCCCTGCCGGGGCCGATGAAGACCAGAGGGCGCTTCCTTCCTGCGGCCTGACCATGACCTCGTCCAGTAAAGCGATTGCCGCGTGTGCGCTGATCATTCTGGCTTGCATTGGCGTGCTTTCCTTCTGGAGTCAAGTCCGGAATGACGAAGATCGGGAGTGGGTCCGACACACGTACCTTGTCGTCGAGAAACTCCAGACGGTCCGTATCTACATCACCCAGGCTGAAACCGGCCAGCGAGGTTACATGCTCACGGGGCAGGACAGGTACCTGGAACTGTACCGGGCGGGTTTCGATCAGGTGCGCCGGGACATGAAAGGGCTGCCGGAGCTGGTGGCCGACAATCCCACGCAACGGGCAGCGATCAAACGGCTGGATCCGCTCATCGCAGCCAGATTGGCGGAGCTTGCTGAGGGAATCGAAGTTCGGAAGCGCAGCGGACTTTTGGCTGGAGTCGAGGCCGTGACCCGTGCGAATAACGGCGAGAAGTGGATGGGACAGATCGCCGCACAGATCGCCGAGATGCGTCAGACGGAAGCGCAGCTACTAAGCAGCCGGCTGGATACAGCGGCGGCCAGTGCGCGGGAGATAAAGGTCGTCATTGTTTGTGGAAACGTTTTGGCCATTCTAATTCTGCTGGTGAAGGGCTTTGTGATTCACTGGGAAATTGGTAAACGCAATCTGGCGGAACAGCATTTGAGGCAGGCGAATGAGCGGCTGGAACGCCAGACGGCGGAGCTGTCGGAGACGAATATTGAGCTGGAGAGTTTCGCTTATTCCGTAGCCCATGATCTGCGGGCGCCGCTGCGTCACATCGCCGGATATTCCAGTGTCCTTACCCAAGACTACGGGTCCTACCTTGATGCTGAAGGTCTCGCCTGCCTGGGAAAAATCGCGGCCAGCGCTGAAAAGATGGGACACCTGGTGGATGACTTGCTCCGTTTGTCGCAGATTGGGCGGCAGGAACTCTCGTTTCAGGACACGTCGCTGGATTCGCTGGTAAAGCAAGCGGTCGAGGACATTGCGCCGGAGTGTGCAGGGCGGGAGGTGGAGTGGCAGATCGGAGACTTGTTCAATGCGAACTGCGATCCGGGATTGATGAAGCAGGTATTCGCGAATCTGCTCTCGAATGCCGTGAAATACACACGGAGGCAGGAACATGCTGTGATTCAAGTGGGACAGACCAGGCAGAACGACGAGCGGGTCATATTTGTCCGCGATAATGGGGTGGGCTTCGAGATGCAGTATGTGGAGAAGCTCTTCGGAGTTTTTCACCGGTTACACAAGGCTCGCGATTTCGAAGGCACGGGAGTGGGCCTGGCGATTGTGCAGCGCATCATTCGGAAACACGGCGGCAGGATTTGGGCGGAAGCGAAGCTCGATCAAGGAGCGACTTTTTCCTTCACGCTCGGTACGCCCGGGAACAGCACAAGCAAACAACCGGAACTTACGATTCAGGAGGAGATATATGTCGCACGAAGTTGAAATTCTGCTGGTCGAGGATAGCCCGGAGGATGCGGAATTGACGATTCGCGTATTGCGCCGCAACAAACTGGCCAATGAGATTCAAGTCGCAGAGGATGGGGCCGAGGCTCTGGACTTCCTCTTTTCCCGCGGCTCGTACAAGGATAGACTGCCTTGCCATTACCCGAAACTGGTGCTGCTCGATCTGAAGCTTCCCAAAATCAGTGGCGTGGAAGTGCTGCGGGCTATCCGGGCCGACGAACGAACCAAGGCGATCCCGGTCGTGGTTCTCACTTCGTCGAAGGAAGAAAGAGATCTGATCGACAGTTACAAGTTGGGAGTGAACGCTTACGCTCAGAAGCCGGTTGACTTCGAGCAATTCAGCGAGACCGTCCGGCAGATCGGGATGTTCTGGATGCTGGTCAATCAGGGGCCCCCGCCGGGAACATTTGTGGCCAGCAAGGCGCAGGGAGCGTAGACCACGCTGCCGGTTGCTGCCAAAACCTGCCGAGCTTCGCTCGGCCGGACAGCCGAGGGCGGCTGTCCCCACATTAATTGTCGCCAGCATTTCGGCGGGCGAGGACGCGCACCGGACAGCCGCCGAGACGGCGCTACATTTACGGGGCTTCGATTAGTTCCATCTTGCCGTCGCGGGTGCGGTGGAGGACCATTACTTTGCCTTTGGGATCTTTGAAGACGAAGACGTCGCGGTCGCGGAAGTGGGCTTCCTTGATGGCTTCTTCCAGCGTCATGGGGCGCATGGCAACGGCATCCTCGGAGCGTACTACGTGCACTTCCGTGCTCTTCGCAACTGCTGGATAGCGGTGCACGAGCACTGGCACCGCGGTTTTTTCCGACAGTCCCACCGCGGTTCGGACGTCCGTTTCATCACCCCGCACAGAGTGGCCATTCCACTTGTTGACTTCCTCGCTCTTGCGGGCAGAACGCTTCTTCGATTCCCAGCGCGACTTGTACTTCACGGCCTGCTTCTCGAGATGATCGAGCGCTTCGTTGACCGCGATGCTCATGTCCTTGGCCTGGGCCAGACCGACGAGCGGACCGTTGCGGGGGCTGATGGTGATTTCGGCTTTGTGACGGTGTTTTTCGACGGCGAGGATGACCTTGGTTTCGAATCTGTCGCCGAGAATCTTTCGGATTTTTGTCAGGCCGGTCTCTACTTCTTTGCGGATGGCGGGAGTTACGTCGTAGTGTCTTCCGGTGTATTCCACATTCATGAGCGCCCCTCCTAGGAATTCTCTCGTTGAGCAAAATCGGGCACTGCATTTGGAACTTTTAGTATGCGTCTTCGCTGGCTCGGGCGTGGGCGAGACGCCCACACTACAGCCAGCGGGGTTCGCCGGCGCTACTATTTCTTTACCCGGCGTTGGTGCGTGCTCGGGATGCGCATGTCTTCCCGGTATTTGGCTACCGTGCGGCGAGTGACCTGGATTCCCTGGGATTGAAGGATCCTGGTGATCTGCTCGTCGGTCAGCGGACGGCTGGGATCTTCTTCATCGATGAGCTTCTTGACGCGGCGCTTGAGGATCAGCAACGACGTGTTGCCGCCCTCGGGGCCTTGCACGCTCTCGCTGAAGAAATATCGCAGCTCGAATACGCCCTGCGGAGTGTGGGCGTACTTGCTGGCCACGGCACGGCTTACGGTGGAAGGATGCACGCCGATTTCTTCGGCCACCTCCTTGATCATCATGGGTTTCAGCTGATCGATACCTTTTTCCAGGAACTCGTACTGACGGGCGACGATGGAGTAACAGACCTTGGTGATGGTCTGCTTGCGTTGCTCGATGTTCTTGATGAGCTGGATGGCGCTCTTGTAGCGTTCTTTGACGTAGTCGCGCGTGTTCTTGTCGTTGCCGTCGCGGGTCAGCAGTTTCTTGTAGGCAGGATTGAGTCGAAGCTGCGGCAGGTCTTCATCGTTCATGATGACCAGCCACTCGTCGCCGTGTTTGACGAAAGCCACGTCAGGTTCGATTAACCGCGCCTGGACTTTGTTGTAGCGCAGGCCGGGACGGGGATCTAGCGTGCGGATGTAGTCGAGCGCCTGCTGCACGGCTTCCAGCGGACGTCCAATCGCTTTCGAAATTTCCTTGTGCTGCTTGTTCTGCACGGCACGCAAGTGCTGATCGACGATGGCCGAGGCGTCCTGCAGGATCTGCGCCGTGCCGTTGCCGTTCTTGTGAAGGGCCAACTGCTCCTGGTGGTAGCGCAACTGGGAGAGCAGGCATCCGCGGAGGTCGCGACAGCCCACGCCCGGAGGATCGAGTTGGCGGACGGTTTCGAGAGCTTCCTGCAGGTCTGCCGCGCTAAAGTCGCCTTGTAGATTGGAGGTGCTGGCTTGGGCGCTTCTGGCGCAGGGGCGACAGCCGCAGCTGATTCGATCCCCCCTGAGGAAAAGGAAGCCTCGGCGTGCCGATGACTGTCGTCGCTGGCTGAAGGCGAAGCGGTGTAGTCGAGACCGTAACTTCTGCTCTGTCCGGGTGCAATCTCGAAGGCAGCAGGCGATTCGGAGGCGGATGTCCCCAGTCCATCCGCTGTAATTTCAGGCAGGCTCTGCGGCAGGCTTTCTGCCAAGCTTTCTGCCAATCCCAGGGCTTGCGCTTCGCTCACAATGTTCTTGGCCGTCACTGCGTCGGCTTCGGGCGACGCCGGCGGGGCCACGCCGAGCAATTCGTCGTCGCTGGCAATCAGGTAACCGTCTTCATTCAGGTTGCCGATGATCAGGTCGGCAGCCTCGCGTACTTCCTTGCGCAGGCTCAGCGCACCTAATTGCCATGAGAGATGATCGGTGAGATTGCTTGGCCTGGAGAGGAAGTTCTCAAACGACGGGCGCT
>WNFF01005766.1_pt1 | contig 13295 bp, 23 predicted proteins | sample 5400441 | NCBI WGS metagenome assembly WNFF01 (sample SAMN13153345, study PRJNA577476) | soil metagenome | isolation source: 120 cm saprolite under Douglas fir tree site 2 hole 3 replicate 1 | place: USA:California | collected 2015-04-18
ACCGCCGGCACGGACTGCTCGGCGGGGCCGCCCACGACGTTCTCCCAGCCGTTCGCGCTGACGTGTTACATGACGACGAACACCTGCAACTTGGTTCTGTGCAACGTTCAGAACAGCGCCGCGACCGGCCCTTCCGGAACCTACGCTTGCCGAAGTTGGAATCCTTAAGACGTGCAGCCGATGCTTTGCGCGAGCGGCCCGAACGTCAGCCAACGCGGATCGGTGTGGTTCCGGTCGAGGATGAAGTAGTGCAGCACCTCGTGTGAAAGCGCAGTCGCTCCCAAGCAGGGGAAGTCTCGCACGGCGACCACGATCGTAGTGTCGTCCGGTCGATACGCGCCGATCTTCTCCCCGGATAGCCAGTCGCTTTGCAGGACTATGCGCAGTCCGGCCAGCTCGGCAGGGTCGTGGCCGAAGTAGCGCGCCGACAGTTCGAGGTCGCGCTTGAACCGATCGTGGAAGTCCGGTGCCGAAACGAACGCCGGCATTCCAGGGTCGGCGTTCACGACGAGCAGCACGCCAAAGAGTTCCGGATCCCCGCTCCAGTGCGGGCGCCCGCCGCACGCGGCGCAGAGCAGGAGCGCAGCAATCAGGACTCGCATGGTTTCCTCCGGGGGCGAGGTGGATCGTACCGCAGCCCTCCGACGCTGGCAATCCGGCCGCATTAGCCGGTCGGAGAGCGACGCGGCGGGCCTCGGACGTACCGTAGGTACCCCCGAATCCGCACTCGCGGTGCGGGTCTCTTGAACGCTGGCGGGAGGGGCGTACCATGCGCCTGCGCGGTTCCGCTCGGGAGCCGGGCACCCTCTCCGCGGCCGGGCGCCTGCGGCGAGGGAAGCGGGGCCGGACACCGTCGTAAGCGGCATCCGACCCCTGACGCGCCCCTCGACGGAACCGAGGAACGCGCTATGGGCAAACCTAGCAGCAGAGCCCGACGGGCACGTATCGCACTCGCAGCGCGGCTGTACGCGCTGGAACACAGAGTCTCCGCGCTCGAGGCGGACCTGGCCGAAGTGTTCGACTGGTACAAGCGCGAGCTGGCGCACCGGGCGGGGCGGTAGATGGCCATGCCGCGCCACAAGGGGGACAATCCGGGCCACGAGGCGGTCAAGGATGTGGTGCGCCGCTACCGGGCGCTGCAGCCTCACGAGAAGCTGATCGCGCTCTACGAGATGGGCTTCACCAAGGCCGACGCCGAGGATTCGGTCATGCGGGAGATGCGCCGAGCAGCGAAAGAGGCGATCGAGACGTTCCAGTCCGAGGAGAAGCAGGAGCGCCTGAAGCACCGGCCGAACGCACCCGTTCTCGCCCTGAACGGAGACCACAAGAAAGGCGACGGGGATCTCGTGGTCAAGGACCCACCGGACAACGACGACTCCGAGGAGCCGGAGGAATGAGTGCCAGGGTGGCACCGGAATACTTGCCTGGAGGCAAGGAACCTCACCCGGAGTGCGGATCCGGTGCCATCCTGTCCCCGTAGGTACGCGATCGCGTAGTGCCAGCACTACATCCGTCCGTTTATTCGGACGCAAGCCGCACTCCGGGTGCGGATCTAGCCAGCAGATCGCCCACTAAAGTGGCCGCATTCGATACGCGCTCGCGTAGGCGTCGCCAGGTAGCGACGGCCCCGGACGCGCGCCTTCGGGACCTTGACCCCGACCTCAGTCTCAGTTTCCGGCTGTCAGACAGTTGTCACACACGGGCTTTTGACGCGCCACACCTACCCTCTGTAGCAGGGCCTTTGACTCTTGCATCATGGACGCGACTTTGCCATGGTCTGGGATGGCACCGCTTGCCCAGGCATGAGCCGGTTCACGAGTGAAAGGGCGATCTGCGGTAGGCGGGGCCATGAACGGCCACAGAGGGCATAGACGGCACCGCAGTCAGACGGGCGTCACACACCGAAACGGAGATCGCCATGAACAAGATCGACAGAGGCAGATGGGAAGAGGCCCTTCGAAAGATCGGAATCTCGAGGTTCCCTGATCGACTGACGGACGGGATCGTGAAAGCGGCCACGGCCACGGAGCACGCGACCGGCGAGCGGTACCAGCTCGCGGACGGCAACGTGCCCGGCATGGTGCTCCTCGTGGGCGCCACCGGGGGCGGGACCTACTTCCTGTTCTACCGGACGCACGAGGGCCTGCGGCGCCAGTACAAGATCGGCGGCGCCGCGGGCCTGACGCTGGACGCGGCGAGGGTGAAGGCCCGGGCCACGATCGCCCGGGTGGAGTCGGGCGGCGATCCGGCGGACGAGGAGCGGGAAGCCAGGAAGCGGGCGATCACCCTCCGTGAGTACATCGCAGGCGCCTACAGCGCGGTCATAGCGACGTGGGTGACAAGGGAGGGCTACGCCAAAGCCTCCTACCACTACCAGCATCGGATCGAGAAAGTATGGAAGGAAGTTCTTGCCACGCCTCTCGATCGGATCACCGGCGCGATGATCGAGAAGACGCTGGCCGCGCGCCGGCTCGACGGGTACGCAGGCGGCACCCTCCGCCGGGACTGGTCGATCTTGCGCGGCACCCTGCGCCATGCCGTGAAGCACGGGCACCTCGCGCAGCTACCAATGGTGTCCATGCCGGAGGCGTTGCGTGGCACCACGGAGACGAAGCGGGTCCGGTACCTCGGGCAGATGGATACCGAGGAGGAGATCGCGTCCGGGAGGGGCGAGCGCGTGCGGTTCGCGGAGGCGCTTGCGGCATTCGAGTCGTCCCGGCAGTGGGGCGGCGACTTCATGCGCACCATGGTCAAGATTGCCATGGCAACCGGAATGCGCCGGACGGAAATCCTCCGCCTGAAGATTCAGATGGTGGATTGGCGCAAGGAAACGATCACTCTGCCGGCGGAGCTGACCAAGGCGAAGAAAGAGCGCGTCGTCAACCTGAACGCGGACGCACTCAAGGCGATCCGGGACTGGCCCCACCGCTTGATCGACGGGACGCTATTCCCTGGGCCGCTGTGGACGCACTGGACGCGGATGGCAACCTACGAAATGCCGGAGCTGTGCCGGGAAGCGAAGATCAAGGACTTCCATTTCCACGATTTGCGGCATGACTTCGCGTCGCGTCTGGCGATGGCTGGCGCTCCGTTGCTGGCGATTAAGGACGCGCTGGGCCATGCCTCGCTGCAAATGACGGAACGCTACGCGCATCTCGCGCCGAGCGTCACGAGGGAAGCGGTACAGGCACTCAGCAGATAGGAGCGGTATGGAAGTGCAGCTCGTCGATAGCGGTAAGGTGGTGGAGCAGGACCCGATCCTGCTCACCACCAAGGCGGGCAGATCCGATATCTCGCGGCGGAAGTGCGCGAATGGGTGAAGCGCAACGCCGAGCCGTGCGCCGGGGGCGAACTGTGACGCGCGACAACTGGACCCACGTTGGCACCGTCCTGAAGGCCATCTTCGCGGACCTGGAGCAGCTCGAGCCGGGCGGGTACTTGGCGTACAGCCCGGCGCATCGGCCGGAGGAAGGCCGGATCGTCCTGTTCGACGAGGAGGGGTGCTGCCTCGGATGCTCCTGCGGGGAGTGTTCGCGGGGCGACCTATGGAGCGCGGCCATGCTGCGCAGGGCGGAAGCGGCATGAGAGACGAACACGGCAAGCCGATCGATAAGAAGCTCCTGATCGAGTCCGCGCGTATCAGCGCCCGGATCCGGGGGTGCCTCTGCAATCCGAAGATCACGCTCCGGGAGTTCGTCCCTAAGGTCTACACGGCAGAGTGCGAACACGCGGACGCCTGCCCGCTCGTGAGCGGTACGGCGCCGGGTGAAGCATGAGCGCACAGGTTGCAGTCAAGGCTTCGCGGCCGACGTTCGTGTCGATTGTCGAGTTCGTAGCGAGCTGCAAAGAGTCGATCGAGTACGAGCTCGAGCCGTTCCTAATGTCGCGCTCGTTCACGCTGATCACCGGCCCTCAGAAGCAGGGCAAGACGTTTTTCGCGGCGTGGTTGGTCTCGGAGCTGTCCGCCAAGGGCAAGGTGTCTTTGTTCGTCGAGGAGGAAGGGCCGGCCGAAATCCTCCGCGATCAGTTCGCGCCGTTCATCGGGCACGAGTGGGAGAAGCATGAGGGGATGCTGTTCGTCTCGCACCGTCGCGGGTTCCGCTTGGACGATCCCCGCAAAGTGGATGCGCTGATCGACCACGCGAAGGGAGTCGGGGCATCCGTGATCATCCTCGATCCGGCCGACAAGGTGCATGGTCGGGACGAGAACAAGTCGACCGGGCCAGACGGCATCAGCGATCTGGTTTGCGAGATCCAACGCATCATCGTGGCGACAGGTTGCGTGGTGGTCGTGCTCCACCACAACAAGAAGCCGAAGGGACTGCGCGGCGAGTACGAGGAAGCGCAATCCTCCGACGTGCGCGGGTCCGGCGCATGGACGGCCGGCGCTGACTCCGTGATCCAGATCCACGGCATCCCCAAGTCAGAGCGGCGCCCCGGGGTGCTGCGCTTCTACGTCGAGAACAGCGACAGCCGCGTCGTCCCCTTCGACCGCAAGATCGCGGTGGTCACGATGCCCCAGGACGGCCAACCGGGCGGGATGAAGTTCCTCGAGCCGGAGTCGATGGGCGCCAAGGTCTGGCGCACGGAGATCGCCCAGCACGTCCCCGAGGCCCCGGAGTATGCCACCCTGAAAGAGATCCGGGAGGCCAGCGGGATCGGCCAATCTCGCGTACTGTCCGCGATCACTTTCGCCACGCGGACCGGACTCGCAGTCCGCAAGCCAGGCAAGGGCGGCGGTATTCAGAGGAAGGAACGCGGACTAGTACGAGAGAGTCCGCGAGAGTCCGCCAGCTAAAGCTTCGCGTACTCCTCCCTATAGATAGGGAGTACGCAAGCGGTAGGCGTATGGGGATCCACTGGCTTACTGCTTTTGCTTTTCAGGGACGGGTATTGAGCGTTACCTGCACCCCGACGGCGCAGTATTGACTTCGGGATCGGCGCGCCACGCATATGTAAGCCCGAGATATGACGACTACAAAAAACGCGCCCGCCTCACTTCCAGCCGCGAGGCCGTCCCAAAAAAACGGCGCCGCAGAGTCAGTATCTGCTGCCTCGCAGGCCGCGACAGTCTCGGAGAGAATGTCTCCGGGCGGCTCGGCGCAGAGTGGAAACGGGCATGCGCCATGCTCGGTGTCTGACACCAGTGTGCCAGAGAAGCGCGGCCCCAAGCTGAGTAAGGCGGCGAACGTCCGGCTCCAGTTCGCCCGCACCTACCGCCAGCTCGTCACGGGCGAGATCGACGAGCGCAAGGCCACCGCTCGAGCCCGCATCCTCGAAGGCGCCCTCGCGGCCATCGAGTCCACCAAGCTCGAGGCCCGCCTGAACGCCCTGGAGAAAGAGCGCAAGGCGGAGGAGGCCGAGACATGAGGGGCGGCGCGCGCGGCCTGGCGGCCCGTATCGAACGGCTAGAGGAGGAGAGCCGAGAGACGCGGGAGGCGGCCCTATGTACCTGCCAGATCCACTACACCGATCGTCGCGGGATCCACTACACCGATCGTCGCGGGCGCTCACCACCGGAGCCGCCGATCGAGCTGGAGATCAACGTCTTCACGTCTTGCGCCGACGTGCGCAGGCGGAACGAGGCGCAGGAAGCCAGGCTGGCGCAGCGTGCGGTGTGCCCGGTTCATCCTGTCGCCGTGCCGGTCAAGGTGGAGATCCGGTTCGACTTGACTGGTGCCTGCGGCGATACCGCTTGCGACTGCCACCGCCAAGCCGGTCACTCCTGCTGGACGTGCAAGACTCCCACGCCGGCCGCGGCGCCTGAGCAGGCGCCTCCGGCGCTCCCTCCGCCAGTGCTCTCCGCCCGCGAGGAGCTGCGCAGCCGCTCGGAGGCGTGGCACGCCCGCGTCGACGCCGACCGCGAGCACGAGCTGGAGACCTTGGCGCTGGCCAGCAAGGCGCTGCGTGTCCTGACGCTGTGCCCGCGGGTTGGGTGCTGGCACCCGAGACAGGCCCATCAGGAGCACGGGTGCGTTGTGCTGATCATCGGGTCCGGTAATGAATGCCCTTGCCCGGGCTTTCTCGATCGAGGTGCCGCATGAGCAACGTTCTCGAGAGGCGGTACGAGCTGAGCGAAGCGCACCCCGAGCTGATCATCTGCCACGGCTGCCACCGGAAGGGAACGCGCGAGCTGCAGCTGATCGGCGGCGGGTACAGTCTGCCCGCTCATTGGACATTCAGACCGCAGGACAGAACTGAGTGGTGCCCGGAGTGCGTGCATTACAAGCGAATGGAGAACACACGATGATCGGCTCAGGGTCGAAGGATGTGAAGGGGCTCAACGTCAACAAGTACGGCGAGGCCGCAACGGAGCACGACAATGCCGGCGCGATTGCCCACTATGCGGCGATCCGAAGCTCGGACGTGGCCGGCCCGGGCGGTGCGCTCAACACCGGAGCGACACCGGACTGCGATGCCTGGGTGGAACCGCCGGTCCCCATCGGCACGTTGCCGCCAGGGTTCTGGGAGGCGAGGGCGCTGCTCAAGTCACAAGTAGAGGCCGCTCGCCGCCGTAAGAAGGATTCAACCGCTGACGATCCGCCGCCCGGCGCGAGGCCCGTGCCGCCCCGTGGATGAAGCCATGAGCTACTCGAACGGCAAACAGAAGGGCGATGCGCGTTTCGGGGAGACGCCCACGAACCGCAAGATGCACGTGGCCTCGCAAACCGTCCAGCAGACGTACACGAAGCGGGTGAACAGCCCCGGCCATCAAGCCCTCATGGCAGCGATCGCAAGGGCGCACATGAAGCGCAACGGATGGGGTGGATAGATGCCTACCGCCAATCCACGGTCAGGCCCAGCGTCCCGTGACGGTGCAGGCGTTCTGCTCGCGGAAGGGGTGCTTTCACAGCCGGATCCATGTCCGTGTGGTGGGTTTCTAACCCGAGAGGAGCAAAGCCAATGAAACCACTGGAAGCGATCGCCGCCAGGCTGACTTGTCGATGCTGCGGCCCGCGCGAATTGCACCCATTGGAAGCGATCGCGGCCATGCAGGCGGCGCAGGAAAAAGAAGCGAGGCCGCAATGACCACGAAAGCCGGCTTCCTCGCTATGGTTATCGAGGCGGCGCACAACCGGACTCGCAAGCTGAATGGGGCAACGTCAGCCCCGCCAGCGCAGCACTCCCACCACCTCGACCCCGCGACCCGGATGAAGGCAGCGGCCGAGGTGCTCCGGCAGTCCGCCCAGCGCGCGCGTGCTGCGAAACAGCTCGCCAACCGGAGGGACGGCCAATGATCGGCGCTGCCTCCGTCGGATCCGGTCAGATCCTCGATACCAGCGAGGTGGCGCAGTTGTGTCACTGCGGGCACTCCAGGGGCGATCACTCGACTGGCCTGTGTCAGGTCTGCGCAGCGAGCGTCACGGTGGCTAGCGACTGCCGCCGCTTCATTGACGCGGCCGACGTGATCTCCGCCGAGGTCGCGCAGCAGCAAGCGGCCCAGCGGAAAGCCGCCCGGACGAATGCGCGTGACTTCGCAGAGCGCGCCCTCTCCTGGCACTTGCAAGCTCTCCACGCCAACCAGGCCGTGAGCGACCTGTTGATCGAAAAGGTGCGCGGCGCTTCCGGGCACGAGCCGGACGTGCTGGACAAGTTGTGGACTCTGCTGATGTGCCCCGGGAGGGTATGAAATGAATAACCAGCAATTAGGAGCCACGCTGCAGCGGTTGGCGCTGAACGATTCGCAATTCAATCAGGACGCAGCTGCCTGGCTGCAGGCGAACGGTGTGCGTGCCGGCGGCCGGACGCCGGGGGAGGCGTTCCTCAACCACCTCGCCGCGACGGTCCCGGATCCGGTGGCGACGTTCTCGCAGGTGGCTGGCATCTACGCCCCCGGCCAGGCCCCTGCTGCAGCGGCGGCGCCGTCCCGCCCCGCTCCCGCGCCCGCTATGTCCCCCGAGGAGAAGCGCCTCCACTACCTGGAGAAGGTGAAGGTGGACGACGTATTCAAGAAGCTCCCGGCCGGAAGCCCATTGCGCCGTCTGGCCAACGACCCGCAGTTCAACGCGAAGATGGAAGCCAAACTGCAGCAGGCCGGGACCACGCCGCTACCCCACTACAATGCCGCGCAGTCGGTGATCGTCCGCGGGATGCAGCTCGCCGAGGACATGGAGAAGAAGGGGCACGACCCGACCGCGATCGGCGCCGCGATCGAGAAAATGACCGGCGGCGCGTTCAGCAAGCGGGACGTGAGGAACCTCGTGGAGACGATCGGCGGCGAGCGGGAGCGGGAAGTGGGGCTCGCGGGCATGAACAGCCGATTCGAGGAGCGGGAAAAGGAACGGGAGGAGCACAAGGCGGAACAGCAAAAGGCGCTGATCGAGCGGCTGTCGCCCAACGAAAAGGCGGAGCTGGAGTACGAGAACAAGCGGCGCGCGAAGGACAGGGAAGAGCGGGACGATAGGCGTGCCGATATAGCGGCGGAGTGGGATGCGCAGGCGGCGGATTCTCCGAAGCCCGAGACGCACGTTGCGCAGACCGGGTGGAGAGATCACCTCGAGCGGTCGTTGGCGAGAGTCGAGGGCAGACCATACGACCATCAAGTCGAAGGTCAAGCAAGGGAAGAACTGAGGGAGGAATTGAAGGAGGATCATGGCGATGCAGCAAGCGGGTGGTAATGGCGGCGGTGGTCTTGACGACCTGTTCGAAGGCATGACTGACGAGGAGCGACAGCAGACGATCCATCAGCTGATGCAGATGGGCGCGCTCGGCGGACAGGAACAGATCCTCGGACAGCAAGCGCATCAGATCGCACAGTCGCAAATGTTCCAGCCTCGCGCGTATGGCTGGGGCGCCGGGCTCGGGGCCGGGCTAGGTAGTATCATTGGCGCGTTCCGGCAGAAGCAGATCCAGGATGAGCGCTTCAAGTTGCTCGGGCAGCAGGGCGAGGCGAAGGAGAAACTCTACGACCTGCTCTATGGGCGCCGCCGCGGGCCTACCGCCGATCAGGCGTGGCAGGGGATCAACGAGGCCGGTGGCCTGCCCGGAGAAGGCACGGGGATCTGATGCCGGACGACACGCCGAACCCCTACGAGCTGTCCGCTGGCGGGAAGATCGACCCTGAGCGTATCCAAGCGCTCGCGGCGGAGATCCGGCGGCGGCGAGCGTTCGGGGTGCTCGCTGCGCTGACCGGCGATCCGGCTGCGTCGAGGGCCGGCGGCGAGGCCATGCAGACGGCCGAGCAGGACAACGCGCAGCTCGCAGGCGCGGGGAAGTTCTCCTCCGAGTTGGAGCAGGAGAAGTACCGCAACCTGACGCAGCGGCTCGGGTTGACCAGACCCGAGACCGAGGTAAATCCCGTCACTGGCGGCTACTACAACCGCCGCGCTCCGCCTCCGCAGGGTGGTGGAGCGGGCCAGCCAGGCGGCGGCGGCGCCTACGACAAGCGCATGCAGCCGATGCTGTCGGCGCTCGAGAAGGATCTGGACCCGAGCCAGAGCCGAGCCGGCGAGGTGAAGGCGAATCAGGCCCGCGTCAACGCTGCCCAGCGTCTCCTCGCCCTGGCGCAGTTACCGGACGGCTCGGTGCGCGATCTAAACCCGCAGCAAATGTCAGAGCTGAGCACCTCGTTAGCGACGCTGATCGGCGGCGGTACGTCGGGGGAGGCGACCCGGCAGGAGTTGGGGGCGTACACGAAAGGCCGCACGCTCGCGCAGCTTGAGCAGTGGTTGACCGACGCGCCCCACGGGACAGGACAGCGGGCGTTCGTCATGCAGATGGTGGACACCGCGAAGCGCGAGCAGGGCGTTGCCCAGGACGCGATCAGGAAGGCACAGGCCCAGCGTCTGCCAGCGCACGCGGCGGCGTTCCAGCTGTTCCCCGAGCAGGCACAGAACCTGCTCGAGAGCTACGGCTTTCCGCGCGGCTCCGTGGACATGGCGAGCGGGCGCTACTCGCCGAATGGTGCACCCCCCCAGCAATCCGGCGCAGGCGGCGGCGAAGGCATGGTGGACGTGATCGACCCGAACGGCAGAGAGGGATCGATGCCTGCCGCGAACGTGCAGCGCGCATTGCAGAGAGGGTACAAGCTTGCCGGCCGATGATCTCGGGTTCGCCCCGAAAGACGATCTCGGGTTCGTCCCGAAGGCGCAGCCTACCGCGCAGCCCGGCCTCCTCCGTCGTCTCCTGAGCGCCTATCAGGAGGGCTCTCGTGGGATCCGTGAGGAGCAGCAGCGTCGGAATCCCGGCGGCGGGCTGCTCGACAAGGACTCAGGCGATGTGGTTGCGGGGATCTCCACGTTCCTCGGCGGTGTCCCCGGAAGCCAGCCCGGATCGGCGGAGCAGCAGCAACGCCTCGGTCACTTCTCCCAGGAGAATCCCTCGACGGCGCTCGCACTGCGTCTGCTGGGTAGCGGCGCACAGCCGGCGATGCTTCCTCGCGCTGGAAGTGCTGCAGCTCCGATGGTCGCAGCGGCGGCGCCGTCGGCGATCGAGGCGGCTGCCCCGGCCGTTGCGAACGTGGCCGAGGAGGGCGCTGGCGCTGCAGCGAACGTCTACGAGCAGCTCGCCCGCGGCGCGAAGGTGACGAAGCTCGCGCAGACCATCGAGGCGAACACGATCGCCCACCTCGGGTCCGATGCATCGCAGTCTCCGAAGTTCGCCGACACCATCGCGAAGATGCCCGCCGAATGGTGGGAGGGAATGGCGCAGATCGCGAAGGTGAGCAAGCCTTCGGAGACCACGATCGGCGAGGTGGCCGCGTTCTTCCGTGATCGCGCGGGGCAGGCACGGACCATTCAGCTATCCCCGTCCGTCGCCGGCGCGCTCAAGGACGAGCTGCCCGCGGCGGAGAACGCCGGTCCCCTCTGGAAGCTCGCACAGAAGCTCCGGGCCATTCCCCAGACGGAAGCGACCCTCTCCGGTGCGGCGTTGGGCGCGCTGATGCACGGTAGCGTCGGGCGCGCTGCAGCGACTGCGCTCGCCGGCCGGTACGGCCCGTCGGCTGCGGCCTTCGCGCTCGAGCGTCCCGGGCTTTCCTTGGGCATGGCCGCGAACGCAGCGCGGGCGGCGGTGGGGCCGTCCGAGGTTGAACCGGACGATCTCGGATTCGTTCCGCGCGGCCAGGGGCAGGGAGGCGATCCACGCACGTCGAGCATTCCGCCCGGCGGCGGGATGAAAGACTACTCGCAAGCTTCGTACTTGGATCCGGATCAACGGGAACGGATGCACGCGAGGCTCCAGCTTCTGCGGGGCGAGTCCGGTTCGTACCGTGGCAGCGCGAGCGGTTCTCTCTTCGCGCACGACCCGGCCGTGGAGACGGGGCCAGAGACCTGGGCGGCTCAACTCCACTCGACTACCAATGTGCTGCCCGGAGACGACCCGGCAGAGAAGATCCGCGCGGCTCAGGACGTGCCGTTATGGCGGTCACAGGGAAAGCGCGGTTGGCAGTGGACGACGAGGAGGTAACGCAAATGTGGAGACGCTGTGTAGCAGCAGTTCGTAGGAGATTCAGGACCATGTTCCCAAAGCGGGCGAAGTACGGCGCCTCACGGTGGGGCGTGGATAGGTGGGGATGATGAGTGCCGAGATCATCGAGGCAGGAGCCGGCATCGCGGCCAGCATCGCTGCCGGGGGCTTCGCAATCGATCGGTATGTGACCCGCGCCATGGCTGGCGCGTTCGTAGCCGGTGCCCTCGCCACGGTGGGCAGCGGAGCGCTCATGCTGTGGGTGCTGCATCTGCACCTCGCGCCGTTCGCGGCGGCGGTGCGGACCGTGTGCGTTTGGGGGCGGTAGATGAGACAGACACTCCTCGCGATATTCGCAGCAGTTGCGATCGCGTTTCTGCTCACGAGGATTATCGACGCCTCCGCACGAGCCGCCGCAGACGACTTCTCGCAGAAGCTCTTTCGCTCGATCGTCCGACTCCACACGGAGCGCGCCGATCCCAAGTTCTCACGCAAAGGAGTAGCACAGTGGATCTGAACACGGCGCTTTCGCCCGAGCAGCGCATTGCGAATCTGGAGCAGCTGATCGCGTCGCTCGCGGCTGGCAAGTCGACGAACAAGCCTCCGTCTCGCTGGCAGCGGATCGATAAGCCGTCTCTCGTTCTGAGGGCCAGCGGCGCGGCGATCCTCTTGCTTGCTGCGTTCGGTGCGCTGATGGGGCCGCGAAATTCTGCGGGCAGCATGAGCCTCGTGGCCGGGAATCCCGTGATCGTTGGAACGACCGTCGCGGATACTTGGGCGAACAGCACTATGACGGATTTCCAAGTCGAGTTTAGCGATTCTCTCTCGCGATCTGCAAAGGGTGGGATGCTTTCAAACCTCCAGCTGGCGGATGGGACGGTCAACGTGCCTGGCTTAGACTTCGTGTCGGAAGCGGGTTCGGGTCTGCGCCGTGCGGCCGTCAACGATCTTCGCCTAGTCGTGAATCAGCTCGACGTAGGCCAATGGACTGCGAACGGGTACCGGACCGCAGCAGGCGCAGTAGCGACACCCTCGTTCTCCTGGATTGCGGAGACGGGCACGGGGTGGTACCGCGCCGGGGCCGGCGATATTCGCTTCGCTGTGAGCGGGGCGGATAAGCAGTTCCTCTCCGCAACCGGCCTCGGGATCGGGGCGGCTCCAACCTTCCCTCTCGATGTGGCGACGTTCGTCGGCAAGACGCACGCACGCTTCGGAGTGAACACTGCAAATCCGCTATTCGTGACGTCCGGGTCCACTAGCGGAATCGGGCTCGGATATAACCTCCAGCACAACGGAACCAACTGGCTCTATGATACGACCGCCACGGGTGCAATTGCCGTCTGGGATACGTCCGCCAACAGCCTCGACATGTACACAGCGCCCTCCGGGACTGCGGGGAACGCAGCGACGTTGACCAAGCGCACATCAACGAACGCGAACGGCTTCACCATCGGCGCTAGCGGCACAGCGATCAGCGCGAGCATCAGAGGGACGGCCAGCCTGACCGGAGGAAGCATCTCTGCTAACAGCGTCCAGACGATCAACATCACCGTTACTGGCGCTGCGGTCGGCGCGGAGTGTTCGACCGGCTATTCCGCCGTTCAGAGTTTGTCGCTGATCCCGTCCTGCCGGGTGACCGGCTCCGGCGTATGCATTTTCGCGTTCTCGAACTACACGACCGGAGCGATTAGCTCAGTCAACGATACGGTGTCGTGCAGGGTCTGGAATCCCTAGTGGCACTGCCCACCGGCCCATGCTTGCTTGATCGCGCCGCAGTCGGCAGCGCTCGGCGGGACCAGGCCGGATAGGCTACCAGCAGCGCAGTAACACACGAGTGTGGCAGGGCTCCCCGTCTGGATGGCAGAGCCGGGCACAGGCGTGGTCAGTAT
>WNFF01010894.1_pt1 | contig 13294 bp, 15 predicted proteins | sample 5400441 | NCBI WGS metagenome assembly WNFF01 (sample SAMN13153345, study PRJNA577476) | soil metagenome | isolation source: 120 cm saprolite under Douglas fir tree site 2 hole 3 replicate 1 | place: USA:California | collected 2015-04-18
GATATAACAACGCTCCTCACTGCGATTACCGACCGCACCGGACTGGTCACATTTCACGGCCCCATGGTCGCGAAAGACATTGCCACCCCCGATAGCATGGATGTTGCCAGTTGGACGAACGCGTTGACGGGTGGCGCCTCCTGGAATGTCGCCAACGACGGAGTCGAAGTTCTGCGTTCAGGTCATGCCCAAGGGCGTCTCTACGGCGGCTGTCTGTCCATGCTGGTCGCTTCACTCGGAACGGACTTTGAGATCCAGACGGACAACGCATTATTGTTTCTTGAGGATATCGGAGAGAAGCCTTATCGCATCGACCGCATGCTGATGCAACTCCGCCTGGCGGGCAAACTCGAGCGGGTGCGAGGAATAATCTTTGGGGAAATGCTGGGTTGCGCGGCTCCGGCGGAGCAGGGTTACACGCTGCAGCAAGTCATCATGCGCGTCCTCAAGGATTTCAAAGGCCCGGTCGTCTACGGACTCAAGTCCGGCCACGTAACCAGCGGCAACATTACGCTGCCGATCGGAGTGCAGGCGGAGCTGGCCGCTGAGGGGAGTATTGCTACGCTTAAGATTCTCGAATCGGCGACGGGATAGTAATCAGCAGGCAGCGCCTTTTTCTGAAATCCCGAACCGGCGCAGTTTCCCGGTTGATGGATCCATGTGACAACGATAAATCGCGAGCAATGGGACATAGGCCTTAAGTGCATGTGACTATATGGATTTCTCGCTTCGCTTCGAGATTTCAGAAATAGCTAACTGCTCCTCCCCAATTGCTGCCATCCCCGACATCCGTTAATCTAGTTCGAATGAGTGAACAGCAACACGTACATCTGATCGGCATTTGCGGCACGGCCATGGCATCGCTTGCCGGACTGCTTCGCCAGCGCGGATTCAAGGTCACCGGCTCCGACGCGGCAGCGTATCCGCCCATGTCCGACTTCCTTGCTTCTCTGAACATCCAGATCTTGCAGCCGTACTCGGAAGCCAATCTGCGTCCGCGTCCTGACATGGTGGTGGTGGGAAACGCGATCTCGCGGGGCAATCCGGAGCTGGAGTACGTGCTCGACGAGCGCATTTATTTCCGTTCGCTGCCTGACATTGTGCACAAGCAGTTTCTGCGGACACGTGAACCCATCGTGGTGGCCGGGACGCACGGCAAGACCACCGTAACCTCGATGCTGGCGTGGATCTTTCACACTGCCGGCAAAGATCCCTCTTTCCTGATCGGCGGGATTGCCGAAAACTTTGGCAGCAGCTTTGCTCTAAGGCAGGGCAAACATTTCATTATCGAAGGTGACGAGTACGACACGGCGTTTTTCGATAAAGGCCCAAAATTGCTTCATTATTTTCCCCAGGCCGTCATTCTTACCTCGGTAGAGTTCGACCATGCCGACATCTACAAAGATCTTGACGCCGTAAAGACGGCGTTCAAGCGTCTGATAAACATGGTGCCCCGGCGGGCGAAGATCATTGCTTATGACAAGAGCGAAAACGTAAGCGAATGTGTTGCCAAGGCCCTTGCTCCGATCGAGCGTTACGGCATGCAAGAAACCTCTTACTGGCGAATTGCCGAGGTGAAATTCGGCCCGGAGCAAACCGTTTGGTCCGTTCTGCGCGAAGGACAGCCGTGGGGTACATTCCAATTTTCGCTCGCGGGAGAACACAACGTGCTGAATGCCACAGCGGCGGCGGCCATGGCGGCACATTACGGCATTGAACCGCAAACCATTGCCGAGGCATTGCAGACTTTTAAGAGCGTAAAACGCCGCCTGGAGATAAAGGCGCAGATCAATGGCATCACGATCATTGACGATTTCGCCCATCATCCCACCGCCATTGCCGAGACTTTGAAGGCGTTGCGCACTCGTTATCCCAAGTCGCGCCTTTGGGCGATCTTTGAACCGCGGTCGAACACCCTACGCCGCAAAGTTTTCCAGAAAGAGCTAGCTACGAGTCTCGCTCTTTCCGATGAAGTAGTGGTCAGCAGTATCTTCAAGCCGGAAGCAATCCCTGAAAAAGAACGGCTCACGGTGTCTTCCCTTGTGCTCGGCGTGAAGAGACAAGGCAAAAAGGCCCGCGAGTTCGCGGATGCCGACGCCATCGTCAAGGCTGTGGCGCCCGAGCTGCGTGAAGGAGATGTGGTTGCCATCCTCTCCAATGGCGGATTTGGCGGCATTTATGAAAAATTGCCACGCCAACTGGAAATGTTGAGCGGCCAGCGCTCATGATTGGATTTTTGCGCACCGGGATCGCTGTCTTGTATCTGATGGTTGCCGTTCCCCTCGCAGCCCTGATCGCTTTCCCCTGGACCTTCATTTCCCGGAAGGTTGATTTTCTCTATTGGCTGGCGATGAAGCTTGTCCGCTCCAGCGTGTGGCTCACGGGGACGAAAATCAAAACTGTGGGCCTCGATAAGATCGATCCCACTGGCACGTACATTTTCATGTCGAGCCATGTTTCCAACATGGATCCGACGATTCTGATTCCGCTAATCCCGCGGCGAACGTCAGCTCTAGCGAAGAAGGAAATATGGCGCATTCCCATTCTTTCCCAGGCATTGGACATGGCGTCCCTTGTTCCAGTGGAGCGCGATAATCGTGATGCAGCCATTCAGAGCATCCGCAAAGCCGGCGAGGTTATGAGCCAGGGAATCAACATGACAGTCTATCCTGAAGGCACGCGCTCGGCGGACGGGCGTCTGCTCCCGTTCAAAAAAGGTCCATTTCATCTGGCGATAGAAACAGGAGTGCCCGTTGTCCCAATCACAATGCTGGGCACTTATGAAATGATGCCCAAAGGCAGCATGGTGACAAAGGGCGGCACCGCGACCGTTGTCTTTCATCCGCCGATGGATCCCAAGCTGTATGCTTCACGCGAGGAACTCATGCAAGCCGTGTATGAAGTCATCAACAGCGCGCTCCCCGAAGACAAGAGATAGCAGGACTCAGGCCACGGCGATCTGCCGTCTTAAACTCTCGTCAAACAGGCTCTTGGGAATCATGGCATGGACGCCGCGCACAATGTCCACGACTTGAGTCACGCGGAAGCTGACAGCGATGCTGCATAGCGCGTAAGCATCCAGCTCAGTCAGTCCAGCGCGTGAGGCCAGGAACTTGATTGCGTTCCGGGCTGCGAGTGTCATAGCGACATTCAAGTCTTTGTCCAGTCCCAAAAGAATCCAGTGCGTTGGCGTCTCTGCGATAGGCCAGTTGAAGTTTTTCTGTTTATGGAGGACGACCTGGATACGCATCTCCTGCATACGGGTCTCCAGCGCGGAGAGATTGATTTCGCCGTCACCCTGTACAGCGTGAGAATCGCCAGTGAAAATCAGAGCGCCTGGCTTCCATACCGGAATAAACATGGTTGAGCCTTCCGCCATCTCGCTCAAGTCCACGTTGCCTCCGTGCGGACAGATACTTGACCTGGCCCTGCGGATAATCCTGTGCGAGCAATCCAGTTCCCAGAGAACCGGGGTTATTGAACACCGCGCCCCAAGGGAATGGACGCAGGCGTTTATACCGGATCTCCAGAACATCTCCCGGTTCCGCGCCGGCTACCGCAATCGGGCCAACGATCGAGTGCGGCCCTCGTCCGGGATTGCCCTTGCGCAGCTCTGCCAGTTTGTCGATCGGAACGCCGGGCTGCAACTGGTTGAGAAAGTGCGACCAGGTATTCGGATAGCTGACCGTATCGCCGGAATCAATTGTCAGGATTGGCGCGAGTGTGGTGTCGAACACTCCCAGGTGAACCGTCTGGTTGTTGGACTCTACAACATGAACGCGGCCCTCGTCTTTAGCGGCGTGCTTGTCGGCCTGCTTCTTGTTGCTGGCGTTCTTTTGGTCCGCATAGGCCAGATGGGCAAACCACGGCCCCACGGCAGCCAGCACGCCCATAAAACCACTGCTTCTCAGCAACATGCGGCGCGCATGACCGCGGGCACTCAGATAGCCGTCGAACGCTTCCTGGTCCACTTCATCCATGTGTAAGAGCCGGTCAGCAGCGCGGCGGGTGACTGCCACATCTTTGATGTCTTCACGGACTACGCCCGTGCCCTTTTCTTCACCGCATCCAAACAGATCGCCGCAGTTGTGATGATGATGTTGTTGCTCTTGTGGTTCCAGTTCGCGATCTTCCGGCATGAAATCCTCCTGCGTATCGATAAGGAAGTTGTGGGATCGCACGAATTGTACGCGCTTTGGTGCCGAGGCTAGCAAAGAAATTCCTGATGCGAAGCATCAACGCGAGGCTATGTTCGGCTCGGTGATTACCGCGTCCTGCGTCAATTTGATGACCAGCGAGCCTTCATCATTTTTGTGCAGAGTGTTAGGCGACGCCAAATGGCGCTTGCCCGCCGTGTCGGTGAACTCTATCTTCAGCGGGCCGCTATCCAGCGGCTTGATGGAGTAAAGGAAACTTTTTCCCGGCGCCAGGGTCGAAATCCCAAACGTGGCTCCCGGATAATCAATCGCTATGTTGGTCACCGGCTGTGCGCTGGCGTTGACCACTGAAACTTTGATCACGCGAGACTTGCAGCCGGTGAGCGCCGCAAGCGAGAGCAGGAGCATCAGACAAAACCTGGCGGTCTTCATTTCTTTTCGATGATCCGGGCGCTGAGCACCGCGCCGTTGCGGTTGTCGTGCAATTTGAGTGGAAAGACCAGGATGTTCCAATTCCACCGGTCGTTCTTTTTTGGAAGGTAGGGCAGACCATGGAAGCTGCGGTCCACGTAGGTCTCACGCGTGTCGGCGACGGTGCGGATGATCTCTTTCCAATCGTTTCCCAGTTCCGGAAATTCCTCAAAGCGGTTCTTGCCGGGAAACCAGCTGCGTTTTTTGTCATACAGGCGGGCAAAGAACTCGTTCACGTACTGCCATACGCCTTCGCGGTCCAGCACTTCCAGCACCACGTCTTCGCCCATGGCCATGGCGATGCGCGAGTAAAAAAAATCACGCGCGTCAACTACCACCGGTTTGCCGCGGCGTTTTGCCTCAAAGGACCGAAGCGCCGCCAGCAGGTCGTCGACGGAGCTGTAACCCTTCAGCAAGTGCATGTCTTCGACGCCGCCAAACTTTCTTTCCAGCGTGGCGGAAAGAATGATGATCGGCACTTCCGGACGCTTGTCACGCAGAGACTGGGCCACCTCGGTGCCGAATTTGCCCGCTCCCAGATGGTAGTCAAGCACGGCAATATCAATCGCTCCGAGGTGCACTTCAGCGTCTTCCACGGATTCCGCCGTCAGCGCTTCATAGCCATGCTGGCGCAAAATCGCGGAGCGCAGCAGGAGATTGTCCTTCCTGTCATCGAGCAAGAGCACGCGGATTGGCTTCTTAGCTTCGGATTTTCCCGTTTCCATAGTGCCCTTGAAATCAATGTGCTGAGAACCGAGAGTTCGACTGCTCAGTCTTTCTTTCCCGGTTTGGAGCGTAGCGCCCTGGCCAACTCTGGCAGCTTACTAAAAACGGCTGTGCTGCGCAGCCATTGTTTGTGGTCGAACGCCGGCGAGCCGCTGACCATGGAGCCATCAGGAATGTCGCCGTGCGTACCGCTTTGCGCTGTAATGACCACGTTGTCGCCGATCTTGCAATGTCCGGCGACGCCGACTTGTCCGGCCAGGATCGCGTTGCGACCAATCTCCGTGGATCCCGCGAGGCCTACCTGCGCGCACAACATGGTGTTTTCTCCCACCACGCAGTTGTGAGCTATGTGCGCGAAGCTGTCAATCTTCACGCCGCGCCCGATCCGTGTCTCGCCCAGGCTCGCACGATCGATGGAAGCGTTGGCCTGGACTTCAACGTCGTCCTCGACCACGACCTTGCCGGTCTGCAGAATCTTGCACCAAAACCGTCGGCGCCTACGACAACCCCATTGTGCAGCAGAACGTTGTTGCCGATCACACAACCCTCTCTGACAGACACGTGAGAATGAGCAAAGAAGTTGTTGCCGATCTTTACATCGCGATAAATCGCCACGTGTGGCAACAGCGTGCAGTTGTCGCCGATCACCGCGCCGGAATCAATCGTGACGTAGGGTCCGATGGAAGCATTCTTGCCAATCTGCGCCTTCGGATGGACCACCGCGGTGGGATGGATTCCCGGCTCGTAGGCTCGGGTCTGGTAAAAGAGCCGCAGAGCGCGGGCATACGCAAACTGCGGGTTCCTCGTCCGCAGGGTAGGCTTGGGAAGCACCGGGAACTGCTCGTCCACAATCAGGGCGGACGCCTGCGTGGTTTGGGCGGCGGCCGAATACTTTGGGTTGGCGATGAACGCCAGCTGTCCGGCCTGCGCGGAGTCAATTGCCGCGAGTCCGGTGATTTCCACGTTTGCGTCCGGCGGATCGAGCCGCGCGCCGAGTTGGCTGGCAATGTCCTGGAGTTTCATGAGTACAAATCCTGACCGTGCTTGAAGCGTGATTGTAAATGGACGTAAGCGGCGGCCAGAGCAAAATCGTTACGGTTCAATAAAGAGTTTGGGTTGCTGCGTATCTTCGGGCGCCTTGCCGCGCGGCTGCTGGCGCCCAATCACGGCCAGCACCCGCATCTCTTCCAGGGACGACTTGGGCACAAACACCCGCTGCACGTTCCCTCGCGTATCCGGTGGGGTGATTAGGTATCCCTCAGGGATGATCTGCGTCAGCTCATTGGCCATCATGCCTTCCAGAATGTCGTTGTCAACGAACTTCAACCGCACCCACAGACCGTCAGTCCGGGGACGGGTGGTAAACGTCTTGCGTGACGCGCCGCTGGACTCAGAAAAATCCCGCACATACTCCACGCTTTTGATCTCCTTCATGTCGATCAGTACGACTTTGCCTGCGGGATTCAGCAGTTCCAGCTGTCCTTCCACGATGAAATTGGCGGGGGACACGTATCCGCTGAGCGAATCGCGACCCAACTTACGGACAATCACCTTCTTGTGGCTTGAAGCCATGGAAACTTGATTCTCGCACGATTGCGGGAGCATCCAGGATGTCATCACGAGTTTCTGAATCGGGAGTAGCCAAAAGGTTAACCTTTATGGTATCGTGTCTGTTTTGCTCTCGGCCTCGCAGTTGGCGTCTAAGTCTTGTATAAAGTGCAACTTACGGGAAACCTAGGAGAACGGTTTGATTCGCCTGGTTCACACCGGGGCAGTATTGGTGTGCCTGCGGCGGCGCAGCCCTAAGACCAGATGGCAGACTTTATCTACCTAATGGAAACCCGGCTCACGCCGGACCAGCAGCGAGCCCTCACGCTCGTGACCGACGTGGCACGCGCGCACGACATGAACGTCTTTCTGACGGGTGGCGCCGTCCGCGACATCCTCAGCGGCTTTATCATTCGCGACCTTGATTTCTCTGTTCAGGGGAACGCCCTCAAGCTCCACAAGGACTTCGAAAAAGCCGGCGCGAAGATTGAAGCCGAGGACGAAACCACCCGTACCCTCATGCTGCTTCTGCCCGGCAACGTTCGCGCCGAGATCACCGGAACGCGCTCGGAAAAGTATGAGAAGCCGGGCCGTGCACCTGAGATTGTCCCTGGCACGATCTATGACGACATGCGCCGGCGCGACTTCACCGTCAACGCCATGGCGCTTTCACTGAATCCCGGCTCGCGTGGCCTGCTCACCGACCCTTTCAACGGCATGGCCGATATCGAGGCCAAGGTCCTGCGGATCCTGCACAACTACGCGTTTTATGAAGAGCCCTCGCGGCTGATCCGCGCCACTCGTCTGGCGACTCGCTTCCACTGGACGCTGGAAGAGCGCACTCAGGCGCGCTATGACGCAGCCAAGGAAAACAACTACATTGAAAGTGTCTCCGACCGCGCCCTGGGCCATGAAGTTGAGCAGCTCGCGCATGAAGACAATCCAGTCGAAGTCTTGAAGGCGCTGGAAAAGGAAGGATTGCTCAAAGTCCTGGCGCCGCATCTCTCGCTGGCAAAAGTTGATTCTTCCGGCCTCACGCAGATGGCCAAGGTCAAGCAGCAGATGCAGGAAGTCGGCCTGAACCCTGACGCCAGCACCATCGTCATGTACTTCCTGACGCACAAGCTGAGCGACAAAGATATCTCGGCCATGCAGCGGCAGATTCCCAACAAAGGCTTTGTCGAGCGCTGGCGCCGGATCGAAGATGACGCTAAAGACTTCGCCAAGCATCTCGCCGCAAAAGACGTGGCCTTGCCTTCGCAGACCTGGAAATTCCTGATGCAAAGCAAGCCGGAAGCCATGCTGTTCGCGGCGATCACGTCGCGTCCGGCGGCAGTGGAGCAGAAGCTCAAAAATTTCCTGACTAAGTGGCCGCTCGTCCGGCAGAAACTTCCCTTACCGGAAATGCCGGAGATGCGGATCACGCCGGACCATCCGGAGTACCGAAAGATTCTGGACGAAGCGTTCCTGCTGCTGCTTGATGGCAAGCTGCGCAGCCATACCGAGATCGTAAAATTCCTGGAGCCGTACTCTCCGCCGGAGCCGCCTCCGCCACCGCCTCCGCCACGTCGCGGACGCGCTCCCAAAAAAGAAGCCGCAGGAGAAGCCGTGGCTGGCGATCAAGGCCCGAAGCGTCGCGGACGCAAGCCCAAAGCAGTGGCTGCTCCGCCGCCCGCTGCCGCGCCTCCGCCAGCGCCGGCTGCACCAGAAGCAAAAAAGCCTGCGCCTGCTGCAGCTAAGCCTGCTGCTGCAGCGAAAAAAGCTGCTCCGCCAGCAAAGAAAGCGGCACCACCCCCGAAAAAGGCCGAGCCCGCTGCGAAGAAAAAGCCGCCAGTCAAGAAGAAACCTGCTCCGGCGAAGAAAGCAAAGAAGAGAAAGTAGCTAGTGTCGGCTCGAAAACTAGTGATTGAACGGCACACGTCGCACAGCGTTAGGCAGGTTGCGCAGAGACTCCATCCTCATAGGCAACATTCTTGACAGATATATGGATCTCTCGCTTCGCTTCGAGATTGCAGAATAAAGCAATCAATTTCCCTTATACGCAGTCCCGATCTTCACCTCTCTAAACCGCGCTGGTGACGCTCCGTGTCCTGTGCCCATGGTCTGCATGGGCTGGCCTTTGCCGCAGTTTGGGGTGCCCCAGAGCGTCCACTGATCGCGCGAGCAGATCGCGTCCATGGAGTTCCAGAACTCGGTCGTAATTCCTGAATACGATGGGTTCTTGAACATGCGGCCGAGCTTGCCGCCTTTGATTTCCCAGCCAATCTCGCAGCCGAACTGGAAGTTATAGCGCTTATCGTCAATTGACCACGAGCGGTTGGTTTGCATGAAGATGCCGTCGTCAGTACCGGCTATGAGTTGGTCGAGGGTAAGCGGCTTCTTGCCCGGAAGAATGCTGATGTTCGTCATGCGGATGAGCGGAATACGGTTCCAGCCTTCGGCCCGCATGGTCCCGTTCGAGCGCTTCTCCCCGATGGTATGCGCCGTCTCGCGGGAGGAGATGTATCCGGTAAAGAGTCCGCTGCTGATGATCGGCGTGCATTGCGCTTTGACACCTTCATCGTCGTAAGCAAAAGTGCCCAGGCCCGGGCCGTGCACTTCCGTGGCGTCGGCGACAACGTTTACCAAGTCGCTGCCGTACTTGAGCTTGCGCAGCTTTTCCAGGGTCAGGAATGACGTCCCGGCAAAATTGGCTTCCATGCCCAGCACGCGGTCCAATTCAATGGGATGGCCGATGGACTCGTGTATCTGCAAGCCGAGCTGCGACGAATCCAGCACTAGATTCCCCTTACCCTGCGGACACTGCTCCGCCGAATGCAGCGCTACCGTCTGCTCGCCAATGCGGCGGGCATTCTCCACCAGCTTGAGCTCGTCAATCAGCTCGTAGCCCTTGGTCTGGTACTGTCCGCCGAAGGAATTCGGATATGAGCGTTTCTGTATCTCCGTACCCTGGAACGAGTACGCGGCAAATCCAGCGCCCGTAATCACCTTGGTCTGATGGATGTCAGAACCCTCGCTCGAATAGAACCACTGCTCGTAGCGCCCCAGGTTCATGGAACTCTCCGCCAGAGTAAGGCCCTTCACGGCGAGCAATTCCCGGTCAACGCTGATCAGCAGCTCCAGGTTCTGCTCCACCGAGGTGCTGAACGGATCAATCTTGCAGGGCGTGGCCCACTCGATCTGGACCGCCGGCTCCGGAGCCAGCTGTACAGGACTCTCTTTCACCGTGGCCGATGCCTTTGCTATCTCGACCGCCTCCGCAGCGGTGCGCTCGATAGCCTGGCGGGAAAGATCGTCGGTCGAGGCAAAGCCCCAGGAATCGTCCACCAGCACGCGCACTCCCATGCCTAACGACTCGGAGCTGGCCGCGTGTCCGACCTTGCCGTTCTTTGTGGCCAGCGAGCGGTGACGGTCGTCAACCACGCGAACATCGGTGTAGCTCGCGCCCCGGCGGGTAGCAGTGTCTAAGGCCCATGCAGCAATCTGTTTCATAGAGAAAGATCATAAATGCTTTTTTCTGAAATCCCGAACCAGCGGGTTTTGCCGGTGAGGGATCCATATAACAACGACAACCTCGCGGCGACAATCATGTCATCCTTCAGGTCTCTTTCGGTATATGGATCTCTCGCTTCGCTTCGAGATTTCAGAAAAAGCGTCAAGTCGCGACTTTAGAAAGGAACTACAATCTCCTCATGGCAATGCAATACGAGTACACCGCCATTCCTGAGAGCGAAGTTCCACGCGCTTCGCACCCGATTTTTCAGCACCTCCTCGACACTTACGCCAGCGAGACCAGTAAGGTTGTCACCGTCTGGCGGCAGTTCAGCGTTGAGGACATGGGATTCAAACCCGACGAGCGCTCTTCCACGGTGGCTGACGTAATGAAACACCAGATTCTTTCCGAGCGCCGGTTCTTTGGTGGGTTTATCGGATTGCCCGACGAGCCTGCCGCGGAAGCACTATTGCCGCAAGAACTGATACCAGCCGCGTTTTGCCGGCGCAATGAAGAGCTATGTCGTCCCAGACTGGCGCGCCTGGCGGACCGCGACGAGCCTTGGTGGCTTGAGGTAGTCCCATTTTTTGACGTTCGGCGCCAGCGCATATGGATCTTCTGGCGCCGGGTGCTGCATACAGCGCACCATCGGACACAGCTCAGCGGCTATCTGCGGCTCTTGGGCAAGCCCGTGCCGCCCAGCTATGGTCCCACAGCCGACGTGACATGGACCGGCGCCGACCCTACGCGGAGCGTGGAGGCCGCTCGACGATAGGGTCGTGGGCCCGCACCACGATAGCGCAGAAAAATTGATATCGCGCAGGTCACCCAATGACAGGAAGAAAGGCAAGAGCGCGCTGCGGATTGCGGGTTACACTCACCAATCATGTCCCGCAAAGCCGTGCCCATGAGAATCGTAAACCTGGAAGAAGGAATGCCCCGTGTGGACGAGGCGCGACTGCGCATGCAACATGAACTCCACAGAGCGCGCGAGCAGGGCGCCAAGGCACTCAAGCTGGTACATGGTTATGGATCTAGCGGCGTTGGCGGTGTCCTACGCAACGAACTGCAAAAAGAGTTGCGCCGCCTGGCCGCCGAAGGATCAGTCCGAGGGTTCATTGCCGGCGAGGACTGGCGCGTATCTGACGAAGCCACCTGGGAGCTGCTGAAGCGCTATCCAGAATGGAAGCAGGATTTTGATCTGGGGAGAGGAAACAAGGGAATCAGCATTGTAGTGCTGTGACTGTCCCAAACTTACGAGCCGACCGCAGCTTTAGTCTTGATGAAAGCCGCCACAAATAGCAGTCCCAGGAGCAGATCGGTTGCGCCGAACGTTAGATCCGCCGGATGAATGCGCCCCTGAAGATATAGGACGGCAATTGCGGCCGCATAGCCGAATTTCTCCACCATCGCCGGAATCATTATGCCGCGATAGCGGACCGGATCGGCGGCAATCACCATGAAAGCCAACTGCCATGCCAGTGCAACCGTCACAAAGCCGTAGTAGAAACCGGGATGCGTGACCGGCGGCGGGTCCTGTTGGCCGATCTTGTCGTAGATAAAGAAGAGCGGAGTGAGCACAAGCACACCCCAAATGCAAGCAATCCAAAAGACGATCTTGGCAAATCTCATAGGCCGCTAACTTACATCACTTTCGGCGGAGGCGGCGTTCCTGTTCCTCCGGGAGGCGGGAAATTTGCCATCGGAGGAGGCATGCCGGTTGGCATGGCGGTAGCATTGACGGCGCGCGGCAGTTGGTCGAGGAATGCGCGAGATACTCCTGAATAGGAACCGTAACTGGCATCAATGAAAGTCGGCCTGATGAGCTTTACGCCGATGATTCCGACAACGATGCCTGCAATCAACAAAGCGAACATCAGGAGGACCAGAGCGCCGGCGGCGTTGTCTCCAACGGCCGGCATCAAAAATATCGCTGCAATGCCGGCGGCGATAAGACCCCAGCCAATCAGAATCATGCGTTTGCGGCGGGCGGCGTGTTCTTCACAAAGAGGCAGATACAACAACTGTTGCTTTCTGACGACCATGGCAACAATGGCATAGATCAGGACCCCGATCAGGACCAATACATAGATCCATTGCGGATGCCAATAGTAATTCTTCTTGAGCGGCTTGCCGTTCGCCGGCGCTCCGCACTTGATGCAGATGTTCGTGGGCAGCAGCGCGCCCTGGGGAACGATCATTTTGTCGCCATCGCAGCAAGCGACCGGAGCGGAAGGAGCAGAAGCATAGGATGCCATTTGTCACCTCAGGTTCGGCAGATGATATCGCGGTTCACGATCTAACTCAATATGTAGTTACTGCTGGTGCAGACAATAAAAAACGGCGGCTTGCGCCGCCGTCTTGTGAACTGAAAGCGGACCGCTTACGTTCCTTCGCTCCAGCTTGCCAGGTACTCTTCCTGTTCCGGAGTGAGGCGGTCGATCTTTACGCCCATGGATTCCAGTTTCAGGCGGGCGATCTTCTTGTCCATCTCTTCGGGAACGGCATAAACCTTGGGTTCGAGGCTCTTATGGTTTTTGACCAGATACTCGCAAGAGAGCGCCTGGTTGGCGAAGCTCATGTCCATCACGGAAGCGGGATGACCTTCGGCGGCGGCGAGGTTGATCAAGCGGCCTTCGCCGAGCAGGTAGATTCTGCGTCCGTCTTTCATGGCGTATTCGTCCACGAACTCGCGGGTCTGGCGCTTGGATGACGCCATCTTTTCGAGCGCGGGGATATCAATCTCTACGTTGAAATGTCCGGAGTTCGCAACCACCACGCCGTTTTTCATGAGTTCGAAGTGCTCGCGCGCGATCACGTTCTTGTTGCCGGTGACGGTGACAAAGATGTCGCCAATCTTCGCCGCTTCTGCCATCGACATGACGCGGTAACCGTCCAT
>WNFF01005639.1_pt1 | contig 13284 bp, 15 predicted proteins | sample 5400441 | NCBI WGS metagenome assembly WNFF01 (sample SAMN13153345, study PRJNA577476) | soil metagenome | isolation source: 120 cm saprolite under Douglas fir tree site 2 hole 3 replicate 1 | place: USA:California | collected 2015-04-18
GAAATGATGGCTTGAAAGCGATCATGCCGCATATCTATTTCACAGCAGTTTTTCGTCGTGCCCGGACTTGATCCGGGCATCCATCCAGAAAAAGAGTTCTTCAGAGAATGATGGATTGCCGGGTCAAGCCCGGCAATGACGAGCTTTTTGTTCGAAGGAGACCAGCATGACCGCGTATCTGATATCGCTCTCATTGGCCGGCCTGATCGCGATCGCGGTGTGGGAGGGTCTTTCATGAGTGCAAAGATCATTCAATTCGCCCCTCGGCCCCATCGCGAGCGCAAGGAAATAGAATTTTCGACGATTGCGTCTCGCGCAGCGCCACAACCTGACGATTTGACGATGGACCACGTCGACACATCGCCTTGCGAATATGTCTGGCCGGACGTCCGCGAAAGGCAGATTTCAGATGGCTAGATCGCTCACGGAATTGCGGGCAGACTTTCAGCACTTGAGGCGCTGGCGCAAGAGCGTCGAACAGGCGCAGAGCTATACCTTCAAGGCCGTCATTACCATTATCGTCTCCGGCTTTGTCGGAGCGGTGTGGCTCGGCGTCAAGGTCATGCTCGGGCGGTGTGGCTCGGCGTCAAGGTCATGCTCGGCAAATGATCCGCGTCATCATGCTGGTGGCAGTCGTTCTGCCTGCAATCCCGGCTCATGCCATTCCCTGCTGGGTCGTGAAGAAGGCCGTCGCGCAATATGGCGAGGCGGCTGTCGAATCCTGGGCGCGAGCAAAAGGCATATCCGACAAGGAAATCGAAAGAGCCCGGCGGTGCCTCAAGTGATGACGCTACCGTTCTGCGCCCAAAACGGTGCAGCCCGAGGTTGGATGAAAAGAATGCCCTCCATACAGGGATCAATATCCAGTTTGGCGGACGTCGTCGTTCAGAAAACGGAATGATTGTTATGCGCGTCCTTTCTGAAGAGCTTGCCTGATAGCGATCTCAACCGGCGAATAGTCGCCGTCCTCTCGCTCGAGCCGGAAGGATTCGGCCGGACGGAGCGGGGGTTGCGCCATGAAGCGTGGCGTCGTGCCGCAGTTCAGCTGTGCGGCATGGACCAGGAGGGGATGACACAAATAAACGGTGCCGGCTTCACCGGTCGCCAGCGCCTCCGGCCGGTCAGTCCCCATCCGGTCCAGCACCAGATGGGACATGCCGATCTCGCCGGCCGGCGCGAGAAACCTCGCCATATCCAGGTGCGAGCCTGCGCGTATTCTGGTCGGCGCGTCCTGGTCGGTTACGTCGGAGAATAGGAATAACATCAGCAGCGCACGGCCGCGGGAGGTCACATTGACCCGCCAGGAGGAGAAGTCTTCTCGCTCGTTCGGATCGCTGGGCTCGCCGGGAAAGCTGACATCGACATGCCAGCCTGTGTCACCCGGATTGTCCGGGCCCGGAAATCGCACTGGAAAGCTGCCAAGGCTGTGGCGCGGCCGCCATCGTCCCTTACCAACGAGACGGTCGAACGCCGCGTGCAGGACTGGTGTATTTACCGCCGTCCTGAACGGCGCCTGCTCGTAGTAACCGAGTCGGATGACCGGTTTTCTCCACGTTGTCGGGTCGTCCGGATCGCATCCGGTGTCCCGCCACAGGATGGCACGGCCCGCGTCGGCAAGCTCCCGCGGAAAGGCCCGGTCAATTCGGATAAATCCGTCTTCAATGAATTGCTGTACCTGTGCGTCGCTCAGCGCACGCATCGTTTCATGATCGCCGGCAGGCATGAATATCCTCTTATCGCTTGTGGCCAGCTACCGTCGCCTTGCGATGCGAGGTTGGTGCGGCTCATCTGGTTCGGGAAGTGTGGGGCGGCCTAGGCGGTTGCACCGGACTCGTCTTCCGCCCGCTCGAAGCGGGCAACGCCGTTAGCGGCTAAGGAAGAACACCGAAGCGATATTGGAAGTACGGCTCATCATCATGCTCCCAAGCTAGCACAGGCTAGCGTCGTTTTGAAGGCCTGGTCGATGTTCAGGATACGCGAGGTCGACGGGCATGACGACGAAATCGCGGACACGCTGGCAGATCTTCACCGCCTGACATTTTTTGGCGGCGCGTCCATCCCGGAATTCGATCGGGGACATTGGTGGCTGGCGTATCACGAGGCCGTACCGGTGGCCTTTGCCGGCCTCGTACCCTCGACGCACGCCCACAATGCGGGATATTTCTGCCGTGTCGGCGTATTGAAAAAACACTGCGGACACCGGCTCCAATTGCGCCTGATGCGCGCGCTGGAATCGCGCGCACGACACAATGGATGGAGCGCTGTGGTTTCGGACACCACGGACAATCTTGCCTCCGCGAACAACTTTATCCGTGCCGGATATCGACTGTACCAGCCGCAAACTCCGTGGGCTTGGGGAAACACGCTGTACTGGCGCAAATTCATCAGATGAAAGTTGACCGGATGAAAATTCAGTAACTAGAAATCCATCAAGTGAGGGCGCGGAAATTCCGCGCCTCCCGAAACTCTATTCGCCCGGTGGCCTAACGGCCATCGGGCTTTTTTCGTTTTTCGGGGGGCGTGATGCAACGGCTGCAGACTCGCACTCGGAATGTGTCGCGCGCAAAACGGACAAGGGTTCAACGCAAGCTGAACGATGGGCTGCAGCGAAGCTTGGTGCAGCCCGGCTCGGCGGAATCCTTCCAGATAGTGCTCGCGGTCGGCGTTCTGCCTCATAGGCAAATCTTTTGCGATCCAGGCGAGCGTGATATTGGGCTGCGTGCGGCGCAGTTCCTGGAGTGCAGCCGTGGCGACATCATGCTTTCCGGCCATGCCGGCGGCGGCGGTCAGCACACGATGCCCGCCGACGAAATCGCCGCGCTGCCTGATCGCTTCGTGCGACAGACGGATGGCTTCATCGTAGTGGTGGCCGATGAACTGGGCGTAGGCGGCAATGCCATAATAAAGCGCCGAGAACGGATCGCGTGGACTGAGCCGCAGCGCGCGACGCGCGGCCAGATCGTCTTCTTCCCAGCGCCCGCAATAGCATAGCGCCACACCGTAAAAAGCCTGGGCCAGCAGGAAATTCGGATTTAGCCGCAACGCCAGTTCGAACTCGGCCAGGGAGTCGTCGAAGCGCCGTGCAAACAAATAGACGTACGCGAGCCCATGGTGGGCCCATGGGTCTTCGCTGTCGGCCTGAACCGCGGATAGCGCCGCGCGCTCGGCGATCGGATGCACAGTTGCCATATCCGCCCAGCCCATATGGGCGCTGAAGGTATGGCTTGTGGCGAGAACGCCAAGCGCCTGGCCGTAGTTCGGATCGATGGCGATCGCCTTTTCCAAAAAGCGCCTGTGCTACTACGTTGTCCTGCCGCGTTTCGTAGCGCTCCGCCCAGATGTGGCTGCCGGTTGAGACATCGTTGAGCTGTGCTGTGATCCGCACGCGGTCACCGCTCTTGCGCACGCTGCCCTCGACCACATAGCCGACACCGAGCTCTTCGGCGACCTGCTTCATGTGCACGGCCTTGCCCTTGTAGATGAACGAAGAATTGCGCGCGATCACGAAGAACCAGCGCAGCTTGGACAGCGCCGTGATGATGTCCTCGCTGATCCCGTCGGAAAAATACTCCTGTTCCGGATCGCCGCTCATATTGGTGAAGGGAAGCACGGCGATGGCGGGCCGGTCTGGCAGCGGCAATACCGGCCGCGACGGCTCGTGGATTCCATCCGACGGCAGATCGGCGGCTAGGGCCTGCTGGTTGTCGTCGGCTGGCGCCGTGCACGGCGCCGATGAAGCGCAGTCCCTTGCGGGAGATGGTCCGGATCAGCTGCTGCTCCCGGCCATTGTCGCCGACCGCGGTTCGCGCCGCATTGATACGGCTGGTCAGCGTCGATTCTGACACGATCCGGCCGCCCCAGACCGAAGCGATCAGATCATCCTTGCTGACGACGCGGTCGCGGTTTTGTACAAGGTAGACCAGAAGGTCGAACACCTGCGGTTCGCCATGGACAGCACGCTTTGCGCGCCACAATTCGCGCCGTTCAAGGTTGATCTCGCAGTCGCGAAAGCTGAGCGTCATTCCTGGTCCCGGGCACCCGGCAGGGCCAGTATTAGCCGCCGCCACCAACAAGGCTTAGCATCTCCAGCTGCCCCGGGGAGTGGCGTTTGCGCGCTGAAAAGCATCGCCGCCTGAAGCGCATCTCGATCCGGTTTAGAAAAAATCTTAGCTCTCTCAAAGCCTTGGCCGAAGGGAACGGCCACGCTACCGACGTCCTCGCCGCCGGCGCGAGGCTGCCATTAAGCCCAAGCTTGATTACCATTGAGGAGAACGGCAATGCCATTGATGGAAATTCATCTCATCGAGAACGTATTCAATCCCGAGCAAAAGCGTCAGATAATTAAAAAAAGTGACCGATGCCATGGTGTTGATCGAAGGCGAGTACATGCGCGACGTGACCTGGGTCAAAATTTCAAAATGGGGCATCGGTGGCCAGCCGCTGACCACCGAAGCCGTCAAGGATCTCGCAGCGGGCCAAAACGCGGCGTGAGGCCGGTTCGCGGTCTGGCGTCGCCCGGCGGTAGCTCGCCCCATCTGTGACGCCCGTTTGGGCGGCCCACGCGGTTGCCGCAGCCATACAGCGAGGCACAGAATAGCGGCGTCAGTGCGTTGCCGCAGCCGCCGTTATTCTTTAATACTTTCAATAACGTCATCATGGCGGAATAGCCGCGCTAGGCGATCCCAATCTGCGTCGTCGAACCTGAATCATGAGGCATTGTAATGAAAGCGATTGCTGGCGCTGGATTGGCGATATTCGCCTCTCTATTTCTTGTTACGGGCGTCGCCACGGCGCAGCCCGCCGCCAACATGGGTTGTTCGCCGGAGAATCCCACCAGCACAGCGCAGACCCTGCGGTGCGCAGGTGGCGTCACCATTGTCGCTGAAAATGGCGCACGATTTATGCTCCTGGATCGCGATGGAAATGGCCGTGTGGATTCGGTCGAACTGAGCAGCAAGGCTTTATTGCTCGAGGTCCCAAAAAAAGCGGGCGGAAATCGCTTCGAGGTGATGACACCGCAAGCAATTGCGGCGGTGCGCGGCACAAAATGGGCGGTGGATACCACGGAAGGCAAGAGTTCGGTTTTTGTGGTCAACGGACGGGTGAGCGTGGCGCGGCGCGCGGGTGCCAATCGTGTCGTGCTCGGGCCCGGCGAGGGCGTCGATGTGGAAGCGACAGGCGCCTTGACCGTGAAGCGCTGGCCGCCCGCCCGTGTCGCCGCATTGCTGGCGCGGCTTGCACCATAGATACAGCGGATGGGTAGTCGACATCTCCAGACACTGATCGCCATGTTCTTGAGCGGCCTCTGGGGGGCGGCCGTGTATTTCGCGCACGAGCGCGGTCATCTCGGCTTTCTCGATCGCATCGAATCCGCCATGACCGATCTTCGAACGCTGGCTCGCGGCGTCCGGGTTCCGCCTGACTTCGTCACCATCGTCGCGATCGACGACACCATGGTTAAGCAAAGTGGAAGTTACCCGCTCGCGCGCATCGATCTTGCCAGGATTGTCGACGCGATCGCGCGACTGCAGCCGAAAGTCATCGCCATTGATCTTCTGCTGGTCGATCGGGGATCCGACGATGGCGACGAAGCGCTTGCGAGATCGCTGACGGGGCGTGCGAGCGTGATTGCGGCAGCCGCGGTATTTGCACAAGCCAGTCAGCCGATCGCGGCGGAGAACGGGCCGCTGGCGCGGCTGCCGAGGGCCGAGAGGTTTTTACTGCCGCTAAAAAGATTCGCGGATCATGCGGAGATTGGCATTGCCAACGTCACGACCGACCGAGGCGGTACCCCAAGTTCGATCCCGATGTTGTTTCGAACGCATGACAGTATCGAAATGTCGTTTTCGCTCCGCGCTGCTGCGCTGGCGATCGGCAAGGAACCCACCATCGAGCCCTACCGCCTTGCGTTCGGCGAACGAACCGTCGCCATCGACGCCGATCACGCGCTTCCGGTCACTTTTTACGGCCCGCGCCGAACCGTGCGAACGGTCAGCGCGGCCTCGGTGCTTGCCGGCGAGATTGCTGCGGATGACATCAGGCAGCGAATTGTTGTCGTCGGAGCCACGGTCACCGGAGGCGGTGATTTCTTTCCGACCCCGTTCGATTCAGTGATGCCGGGGGTGGAAGTCGTTGCAACGGCGATCACGCATCTGATGGCCGGAGACGGGATGTTGCGGGATCAGCTGGTGCGCCTCGCCGATGCCATCATCGCCATCTTGCTGCCGATGATCCTGGTAGGCTTGCTGGCGTGGCGCCGAAGCGCGATTGGGCTTATCGCGACACTCATTGTCGTCGTGGTAGGCGCGGCAGCGAATGTCTTCGCGTTTTCGCGGGGAATCCTGCTGAGCGCGGCGTTGCCGATCGCCGCGGCCGCGCCACCGGCGATTTTATCTGCCGGCGTGCAGCTATGGTCGGGCAGGCGGCGCGCTCAGTATTTCGCCATACGAAGCGAACTGCTCGCACAATTTCAGGCGCCGGATATTCGGGAGTGGCTGACGCGGGACCCCGGTTTCCTCAAGGAGCCGGTGCGCCAGGATGCGGCGGTGGTTTTCATTGACCTGTCGGGGTTCACCTCGCTCAGCGAGAGTCTGGGACCGGACCGGATACGCGAGTTGCTGAAGAACTTTCATGCCATGGTCGACAAGGAGGCGGTGAGTTCGGGAGGAATGATCAACAGCTACCTGGGTGACGGCGCGATGATCCTGTTTGGGCTGCCGCAGGCAGCATCGGACGACGCTTTCAGGGCGGTTCAGTGCGCGAAAGGGCTATGCGTCAGCACACAGCGATGGCTCGCGTCCTTGCCGCCAGCGGTGAGGCCGCGACTCGGGTTCAAGGTCGGCGCCCATTTCGGAACCATCGTTGCCTCGAGACTTGGCGGCGGAAGCTATCACCACATTACCGCGACTGGCGACACCGTGAACGTAGCGAGCCGGCTAATGGAAGTGGCAGCCGGTCACGGGGTCGAACTCGCGTTGAGCGACGAATTGTTTCGCGCGGTCGGTCGCGATCGTTCGCTGTTTGAGGTCAGCGTTCTCACCGGACCGGTCGAGACGCGACTTCGTGGCCGTTCAGGTTCGCTTGACGTCTGGTTTTGGCGAAGCCGTTCAGAAAATTCGTGAATTGGCGCAGCCGAGTGTTTTGTGGTTGGCGGCCCAAAAGCGGCCCCCGCTTCCTGTCTGGCTGCCATCCCGGTTCAGGGCCTAGCCGACCAGCGGCCTGCTGTGCTTTGATACGGCGAGGCTGAGGCCTGAATAGCAAGCCGTGCAAAGCGGCGGTCTGCGGCGGATGCCGCCGGCCGTAAAAGCCAAAAGGAGGACAGGCCATTGGAAAAGTCCGGCCGTACGCTGCTGGCCAAAATCTGGGACCAGCACGTCATCGCGCATGTCAGTGATGATACCGATCTCCTCCATGTCGATCGTCATTTGCTGCACGATCTCGGCGGTTCGCGCGGCCTCCTGGATCTTAAGAACCGCAACCTTACCGTCCATAATCCGGAACTGACCTTCGCGACACCGGACCACGCCATCTCCACGGCGCGCGGGCGAGCCGGCACGAGCAAGATAGGACAGGAACTGCTGGCGGGCCTGAGGACCGAGACGTCGGCCGTTGGTATCGAGATGTTCGATATCGACGAGGCTGGCCAGGGCATTGTTCATGTCATCGGACCCGAACTTGGCCTCAGCCTTCCCGGCTGCCTGATCGTCTGCGGCGACAGCCACACCTGCACGCATGGCGGGCTCGGCGCGTTGGCCTTCGGTATCGGGTCGAGCGAGTTGACCCATGTGCTGGCGACACAGGCCGTTATCCAGCGCCGGCCCAAAACAATGCGCGTGATGTTCGAGGGCCGGCTGCCATTCGGCGTGACCGGCAAGGATCTCATCCTCGCGCTGATCGGTCACATCGGCGCCGCGGGCGGGACTGGTTACGCCGTCGAATATGCCGGCAGCGCCATTCGCGACCTCCCGGTCGAAGGGCGGCTTACCATCTGCAATCTTTCGATCGAACTCGGCGCCAAGATGGGTCTGATCGCGCCGGATGAGAAAACCTACGATTATCTCCGTGGGCGAACCTATGCGCCGCAGGGCGAGATGTGGCAGCGGGCCGTCGAGGCGTGGCGCCGGCTTCCGAGCGATGCCGACGCGGTGTTCGACCGGGAAGTCGTCATCGATGTCGAGGCCATCATTCCGCAGGTGACCTGGGGCATCAGCCCGGAACACGTGATCGGGGTCGATGGCCATGTCCCTGATCCGCAGGCAATTGCCGATCCAGCGCGTCGCGCCGCGATCGAGACCGCGCTCGACTATATGGGGCTCAAGGCAGGAGCGCCGATCATCGGCACGCCGGTTGATTGGGTCTTCATCGGGTCATGCACCAACAGCCGGTTGAGTGATTTGCGCGCCGCTGCCGAGGTCGCGCGTGGTCGCAAGGTTGCGCCCGGCGTGCGCGCCTGGGTGGTGCCGGGTTCAGAGACGGTCAAGCGCGATGCCGTCGCCGAGGGGCTCGACAAGCTTTTCACCGACGCCGGTTTCGAATGGCGCGAGCCCGGATGCTCGATGTGCCTGGCCGCCAATGGCGAAACGGTACCTCCCGGCCAGCGCTCGGTCTCGACATCCAACCGCAATTTCATCGGCCGCCAGGGGCCGCGCGCCCGTACCCATCTGGCGAGTCCAGCCACGGCGGCGGCATCTGCGATTTCAGGCGCGATTGCCGACGTGCGGATGATGGAGCCCTAGCATGCCGAAACCTTTCACCAAACTGACGGCGATTGCCGCGCCGATCATGCGCACCAACATCGATACCGATGTCATCATCCGCATCGAGCGTCTCGTCGGAAACTCCGTCCGCGGCAGTCTCGGCAAATGGGCGTTCGGTTCGCTGCGCTATTTGCCTGACGGTTCGGAGAACCCCGAATTCATTCTGAACCGCGAGCCGTATCGGCAGGCTGAAATTCTCGTCACCGGACCGAATTTCGGTTGTGGCTCTTCTCGTGAAGGGGCGGTGTGGGCGCTGCAGGAGATGGGTATCCGTGCCGTCATCGGCTCCGGCTTCGGCGACATTTTTTTCGCCAACTGCTTCCAGAATGGAATTCTTCCCATCGTCGTCGACAAGGAGATTGTCGATGGATTTGCGGCGGAGGTCGAGAACACGCAAGGGGCAGGCCGTATCGGCATCGATCTGCAGGAGCAGACCATCACGTCGCCCTCGGGAAAACGACACAGTTTCGAGGTCGACCCGCGGCGGCGTACCGGACTGCTCGAAGGTCTTGATGAAGTTTTGCTGACGTTGCAGCGCGACGACGAAATCCGGGCCTTTCAGGCGTCTGACCGCGCGGAGCGGCCCTGGATCCATTTCGCAAGGAAATCGGCATGAACAATCTGTCCAACATGATCAAGGTGGCCGTGGTCGGTGGCGAAGGCATCGGCCCGGAAGTCACGGCGCAGTCGCATCGAATTCTCAACTGGTTCGCCGCCAAGCGCGGCGTTCCGATGATCCTGCGCGAAGCGCAATACGGGCTTATCCCTTATCTCGCGACCGGCAAGGTGTTGCCGCCGGACACCGTCGAAGCAATGGACGATGCCGACGCGATTCTTTGGGGAGCGACCGGCGGTCCCGAGACAAAAGAGGTTCCGGCCGCGGCGCGCAAGGCGGGAAGCCTGCTGTCGCTGCGCAGCAAATACGATCTTTACGCCAACTTGAGGCCCATTGTCGCCAATCCGGCTTTGGCCGATTCGGCGCCGCTCAAGGCCAGCGTGCTCAGGGGGGTCGACTTCGTCATCATTCGGGAGTTGACCAGCGGCATCTATTTCGGAGAGCCGCGCGGCATCGAAACGCTTGCCGACGGGCAGCGTCGCGGTTTCAACACCGAGCAATACACCACCAATCAAGTCCGCCGCGTGGCGCGCGCCGCTTTCGAATTGGCGCGCACACGGAAGGGCCGGGTATGTTCGGTGGACAAGGCGAATGTTCTTGAGACCAGCGTGTTGTGGCGCGAGGAAGTCGTCGCTCTGCATGCCGCGGAGTTTTCAGATGTCGAACTCAGCCATCTCTATGTCGATAACGCCGCCATGCAGATCGTGCGAGCGCCATCGCAATTCGACGTGATGGTGACCGGCAATATTTTCGGTGACATTCTGTCCGATTGCGCGGCGATGGCGTCGGGTTCGCTCGGCATGCTGCCGTCGGCCTCGCTTGGACCGGTCGACCGGTTCGAGCGCCGCAAGGCACTTTACGAACCGGTCCATGGCAGCGCGCCTGATATCGCGGGCAAGGGCATCGCCAACCCGCTCGGCTCCATTCTCAGCGTCGCGATGATGCTGCGCATGACGCTCAACCGACCCGGCGACGCAAATCTGCTCGAAAAGGCGGTGGATACGGCCCTGGCAGCTGGCGCGAGAACGGCGGATATTGCCGAACCCGGCGCCGCAAGGCTTTCGACCCAGGAAATGGGCGATGCGGTGCTGAACGCCCTGGAACAAGTCGTCAGCAAGGAGAGGGAGCCCGCGTGATGGCAAAACAGCTCACGAGACGTTCGGCGCTGACGATCATCGCCGGCTGTGGCGCCTCTGTCGCGGCGGGCCGGGCGTGGGCTGAAGACAAGTCCGGCCGCGTGATCTACCCGGTGGCGGTGCCGGTCTACCAGACACAGTTCGTGGCCGATCGAATCGGGTTTTTCAAGGAAGCGGGCCTTGATTGTAAGCTGATTCAGGGCGGCAGCGGCGTCAAGACGCGCGAGATCATCGCCTCTTCGCAAGGCGACATCGGCATCGGCGATATCACCCATCCGATGCAGCTCAGCAATCACGGCCGCAATGGGCGCGTGTTGATGCCGGTCGATACGCGCAGCAGCTCGGTGATGTTCATCATACGAAAGGATCTTAAGGACCAGGGCATTACGACGCTGGAGGCGCTCACGGAGTGGAAGAGGCCGGACGGGCGCAAGCCGATCATCTCGGTGTCCTCGTTGGGGGGCACCAACCATGTTTGGGCTTCCTACTACATGGAGACAATGGGACTCGACCAGAAGGTCACCTGGATCGGAACAGGCAACGTCGATACCATGCTGGGCTCGCTGAAGACCAAGCAGGTCGATGTTCTCGTGAGCTCGCTGTCGCTGCTGAATGAGTCAGCCGAGCAGGGCTGGGGAGCCCTGTTGTTCGATGGCACGGACGAAGCGATCTGGAACAAGCATATTGGCGGCAAAGTTCCGGTGACGTCGCACTTCACCCTGCAATCGACGATCGACAAGGACCCGCCCAAGATGCTGGCGTTCGTCACCGCCTTGTGGCGGGCCACGCAGTGGATCAAGACGCATTCGCCTGACGAAATCTACCAGGCTATCGAGCCCTATGTCGGCAGCACGTCGCGTGCCGCCAATATCCTCGAGATCACGGCGCTGCAAAAAGTCGTCGACTATGATGCCAGCATCGATGCGGCAGGCTGGGCGCGCGGCGAGAAGGTCTGGTTTCGCGAAATGACCGGTATCAAGCCGCTCACCATTGCCGATGTCGTCAGCCCCACCTTCGTTGAAGCGGCACGAAAGGCGTATCCGGGTTGAAAGTGCAGGACATGTCCGTGACGCCGCTGCATCGGGCGCCGGATGTACAGCGTATCGACGTCAGGGGATTGAGCAAATCGTTTCAGTTGGCGGGCACAGCCATCGAGGCGGTCCGCGATGTCTCGTTCAGCGTGCGGCGCGGTGAATTCGTTGCCTTGCTGGGTCCGTCCGGCTCCGGCAAGAGCACTATCCTCAACATGATCGCCACCTTGATAAAGCCGAGCAGCGGCCAGATCCTGATCGACGGTGCACCGGTCGTTGCCGGCAAAGCGACGCCTGATGTCGGTTATGTTTTCCAGCGCGACACTCTGTTTCCCTGGCGCACGGTCGCCGACAACATCGGTTATGGTTTGCAACTTTCCGGTGTTCCGGATGCGGAGCGCAAGGCGCGCATTGCGGCCTGCGTGGCGCAGGCCGGCTTACAGGGCTTCGAACACGCTTACCCCTCGGCCCTGTCGGGCGGAATGCGTCAGCGCGCCGCGCTGATGCGAACGCTGGTGGTCGAGCCGCAGATCTTGTTGATGGATGAACCGTTCGGCGCGCTCGATACCCACACCAAGATCGATATGCACGACGTCCTGCTCCGGATCTGGGAGCGCGAACAGCAAACGGTTTTGTTCGTGACGCATGACCTCGGCGAGGCCCTGACGCTGGCGGACCGTATCATCCTGTTTTCGGCGCGGCCCGGCATGATCAAGGATATGTTCGAGGTGGACTTTGCCCGGCCACGCGATGCGGTAAAGGTGCGCGAGACGCCGCGCTATGCCGAACTGTTCCAGCATATCTGGCACTCGCTCGGGGAAGAGTTCGTCAAAGGTCGCAAGCCATGAGGACGTCGCGTCGACGCGCCAGTACATTGGCTTGGCAGGCGTTGATTTGCGTCGCCGTGCTTTCGATCTGGCAATGGGGCTATGATCTGCATGTCAGGCTGCCCTGGCTGGTGCCCGATCTGCTCGATCCCTATTTTGTGTCGAAACCATCAGAGATATTCGAGCACTTTCTCATCCTGAGCTGTCTCAAGTCCAAGATGGGCGTGTTCAACGGCTGGTTCAACGGTGATTTCGCCAAGTGCATGGTTCGCAACGAAAACAATCTATGGATTGCGACCGCCATCACGCTGAAGAATACTTTCTTCGGTTTCGTAACCGGCGTGTCCAGCGGCTTCGTGGTCGGGTTGATTCTCGGACGTTCGGATCGGCTCAGCGCTATTTTTCAGCCCTTCATCACCGCCGTGAACTCCATTCCCAGGATCGCGCTGGCGCCGATCATCGTGCTGGCGTTCGGGATCGGCGACACATCCAAAATCGTCACGTCGTGGATCGTGGTGGTGTTCCTGGTGTTCTTCAATACATTCGAGGGCGCGCGCTCGATCGACGAAGGCTTTGTCAACGTCGCGCGGCTGCTCGGCGCGAGCGAATGGCAGATCACCCGCACCGTAGTGATCCCCTCGACGATGGCGTGGGTGTTTGCGTCGCTTTCACCCGCGATCTCTTTTGCCCTGATCGGCGTCATCGTCGGCGAATTCATCGGCGCGGAACGGGGAATCGGACGCTTGATCATCGAGTCGGAAGCGCGGGCGGAAGCATCGGGGATGATGGTCGCGGTGATCGTGCTGATGCTGGTGGGGGTGGCGCTTTCGGCGCTGATCTGGCAATTGCAGGCGTATCTGCTGCGCTGGCAGCAGCATAATATGGTGGAGTAATGAGGCATAGCTTCGAGACGAGGAA
>WNFF01006091.1_pt1 | contig 13284 bp, 9 predicted proteins | sample 5400441 | NCBI WGS metagenome assembly WNFF01 (sample SAMN13153345, study PRJNA577476) | soil metagenome | isolation source: 120 cm saprolite under Douglas fir tree site 2 hole 3 replicate 1 | place: USA:California | collected 2015-04-18
TTGATGTCCGCACGCTCCTTCGCGCTTTTGCCCGCAATCATGTCTACAATGCTCGTAGTTATCAACGTGCCTGTGCTGGTATTAAGCGTTACGGGCGCGGCGGATACGGCAATCGGCTCGGCCTCTGCGCGTTGAAGGGATTTAACATCGCTTGCAACTTTTGTTGCGACATCGGTTGCTTTAGGTGTCACCAGCGCGAATTTCGACAGTGCATTTTGCGCTGCACCGAGACTTCCGCCACCAGATGTAATCTGCGTTGTCGATGCTACCGAGTTTATATGAATAATTCGGTAGAGCTGGCTACTGTCGTACACTTTATTCGTCGTCACACCATCGCCGTAAAGGATAGTTGAGACTGACCCATTCGGTGAATACTGAATTGACTGCACCGCGTTTACGTACTTAGTGCCGCCGGGCGCCTTTCGAGAGATGGTATTCAAAAACGCATTATTGTCGTATCCATATTTCACGACTGATGTATCGGGGTACGTCATGTCGGTGACGTTTCCCTGCCGGTCGTAGTTGAACGATGTCGTGTATGCCGTCCCGTTGATCGTCTTTTTCTCCGACGCAACCGCCCCATCAGGATTGTAGGTGAGATTTGTTACCGCATCCGTCGTTGTTGCCGCGCACAACCTGCCTTTGCCGTCCTGACAAGCATCGTACGCATAAGAAACGTCCGTTCCTGCCGAGCCGGTGTAATCCTCTGTGCGCGGACGATTAAGTGCGTCGTAAGTGTAGTTCACTGTCTGATTTTTTGCGTCAACCGACTGTGTAATATTGCCAGCAGCGTCATATGCTGACGTTGTAATCCCGAAAGAGGTGTCAGTTGCGGCATGGAGATCCTGCGCGGTGAGCTTATTCCCTACTCCGTCGTAGGTGAAGTTGCGAATATTGCCGAGCGAGTCCGTCATCTTCGTGAGATTCTTATTTAAATCATACGCGTACGTCGTATACGCCAACGAACCGGAAATATGCTCCACAACAGTGGCAAGGTTTCCGTATGCATCCTTCGTGTAGTCTTTGACTTTGCCATTAGGGTCGGTCGTCGTAACCGTCCAGGCATCGTATGCATTTGTTGTATTACCAACCGAGTTCGAGATAGAAGTGACTCGCTGCAGAGCGTCGTAGCCGTACGTGGTGAAGAGTGTTGAACTTGTTGTCGCACTCGCGTGTGATGAACCGGTTGCGAAGTACGGCAACGACTCGGTGTTCAAGAGTCCGACATTGTTGTATGTCCAATCCTTCACCGCGTAGTTACTGTTCTGTGCCTGCCGTCTTGACTGCAATTTCCTATTCAGCCCATCAAAATACGTATACGACACCGACGATGTCGCGGCATTTAGATAATTGGTCTGCGTGACACTCGTCGAACCGGGCGTCGAGCTATCCGTGTATGAGTATGTAGTCTTGGTGGCTAACGCGCCCGTTGCAGGCTCAGGAATGCTCGAAGTTAGGGGGCGACCGAAGCCGTCGTACGAAGTCGTGTATAGGCGATTGTTTGGATCGTATGTCGCAGTTACTTTCCCGGTCGAATAGTCATACGTGTAGCCAGTTGCTTGGAAGAATGGATTTGTGGTGGTCGCCGCGTACAAATGATTTATATCAAGCGTCGACGTCGAGAGATTACCGTCTGCATCGGTGCTACCAGTAACAAGTCCGTATGTGCCGTCGTATGCCCTTGTTGTCGACGCGTATGTGGAGCCTGCGATCCAATTCTCTTGTTTCGTATTATCGCCCAAGCTTACTTGGCCGAAAGGAAGGGAATCGTAGTAAAGTCTCGTGTCGCTCGATGTAGCGGTCATAACAGTGCTTGTCGAATTTGTCGGAGCGAGACTATTTATTGTCCACGTGCCGCTCGACGTAAATTTCCATATATCGTTGCCGTTGGCGGTCGTATGCGTGCCCCCGCTTGCAGAAGTGACAACTCCGATGGGCGCTGCAATGATAACGATTCCCAATCCACCAGTGCCGCCTGGGCCAGTTGTGCCACCGTTATACCATTTACCACCTCCACCTCCTCCGCCGGTATTCGCGGTGCCCGCAGTGCCTCCGCCAGTCCCGACACCTGCTTGTCCTCCGGCTCCTCCGCCACCAGTACCACCCGCACCTCCACCGTCATGGCCACCTCCGCCACCTCCGCCTCCGTAGGTAGCTGAGGTGCCCGATATTGATGTGGTATATCCAGTACCACCCGCACCTCCGACACCCGTAGTAGTCACTTGCCCAATTTGTGTCGCTCCGCCGCCGCCAGCTCCTGAATCTCCGCTCGCTTTTGTGCCACCCGCATACCCCTGGCCGACAGTTCCCGACCCGCCGCTGCTTCCTGAAGCATCACCACCTCCGCCGGAGCCTCCGCTTGAAGGACCTTGCCAATCCGATCCTCCACCACCTCCACCGTAGGCGGTAATTGTATCGAAGACCGAGTTACTGCCGCTGCTTCCTGCGAAGTTTGAATCTGTGCTACCGGCTCCTCCTGCGCCGACAGTAATTGAATAGGACTGGATTGAAACTGGGTGCACCGGATCAAGGTCAACACCACCTCCGCCTCCCGCTCCGCCGCCGCGTCCGTTGTTGAAGCCCGCACCACCTCCGCCACCTCCACCAACAACGAGCACATTTGCCAGAGTCCAGAGTGTCGAGGTACTGCTGGATGCGAAAATAGCCGGACCCGTTACCTTTTCGATTAATACGTTTAGGTTAGTTGACGTTGAGTGCGCATAGGTATTCGTCGTAACACTCCCGTCATTGTTTATATCGGAGAATGTTCCATCGGAATTTCCTGCGACCTCCCCATAGCGAGCAATCTGCGTAACATTACCGGTTGATGTTGAGTACGTGTAATCAGTTGCGGTGTCTCGATGGTCGCCAGACGGGCCATAGTCCTGCACGACCTGTCGTGCAAGTTGCACGAAGGTTGTGTTCCCTATGAATGTCGAGGTCGCGTCCCAGCGATCGAACGTTTGCCGCATGAGCTGGCCGTTCGACTTCTTGGCCACATCGATACGGAATGGATGATTGATCTGTCCGTAGCCATCATTCTGTTCACCGAGCGACGTGTTGATGGTGTCGCCCTGGTCGTAGTACGTCGTCGTGAGGGTGTTCGCGTCGCTTTCCGTCGAGTTGGCGAAGCCCGCGAACTTGCGGTTGCGCACGCCTAGCGCGGTATATTGTTTGCCGCCGGTGTAGGAATAATCTTTCTCAACCGTATTTCCGAACCCGTCATTGCTGATGATACTCGAAACGACAAGAAGGCTGTACGGCAGCTCAGGATTTCCGCTCTGCGCAGTCTTCACGTAGGAAACCGTTGCGCTCCCGCCCTGCGGATACGTGATGGTCGAAAGCACATCTTGTGCGTTCTGACCGTTACCAGTCATATTGGCGTATTCGTCATAGCATTCACCCAGAGCAACACCGCTGTCCATGCGAATGGTCGCTATTGGTGCTAATGTGTATGCCGTGCTCGTTGCCCAACCCAATCCTGTATTCAAGAATACTACTTGATAGGTACCTTCCTCATACCCTCCTCCGAAACCTGCGTTGGGGTGCCCCATTGAATATGAGCGCACAAAATCCGGCAAGCCATCGCCATTAATATCGATAAAGCGCATGCCGCGATCGCTGTAGTTTGTATACAGCGTGCTTGTAGAAAGTGTCCACTGCGAGCTTGGCGAACTTTCCCATCCTGTTCCTGTGTTTAACACGACGTATGTTTGCGAGCTGTCAGAGTAAACCCAATCCGAAAGGCCATCGCCATTAATATCGACAAGCTGCGAATTATCATATGTCGCCGTCCCAGTCGGCATCTCCCGTTTAGGGGCGAAGATAGTCGTTGTCGCCGCACCCCACTCAAACCCATTGCCAAGATACGCGTAGTCGCCAAACGGCGCTCCGAGCCCGCTGACTGCTTCTTCGTAATCCGGCAAACCATCTCCGTTTACGTCTCCGAAAATGCCGCTTGTGACATGATAAACGCTTCCCGAACCATCATTGTCGAAATACGGGACCGAATCAGTCGCGACTCCACTCCAGCCATATCCCGTTGAGGTCGAATACGTATTCATCGCAGCGTCTAATATGCTTACGCCGGTGGTGTAGTTGTATTCGCCGCGAAATATATCCATCTTTCCATCTGCGTTCGTGTCGAGAACTCGCACACCCCTCTCTGAAGGATACGGATTTGGGCAAACATTCTCTTGGCTGCCCCAATACTCGGGTGCTGACACAGTTGTCCCATTCACCGCAGCCGTCTGACCCCCGCCAATGAGCGTGTAGGAAACCATTACATCATTGAGACCATCTCCATTAGCATCACCCGTTATGTATGCCTGACCGGCAGCCCCATGAGGTCCGGCGAACGCAGCACTGCTGCTCACGTATCCGAGCGAAAGTGCGGGATACGAAACTTGGTTGGCATGATTGGCATCCCATCCGATCTCTTGCACGCCAGAGAGGTGCGAACGCAGTCCGTTGTTGCCAGTCGTGTACGAGAGATAATACCTGCGCACCTCATTTCCGTTTGATCGCACTTCTATCTGCGCCACACGATAGTTCGTTGTTACCTTGAAGCCCGGCGTATAATTTATGTAGACGTCCCCGCGCGACGCCACCGCAAAGGTCACTTGAAAAGTCCCATCCGTACCACCATTTCCTGTATAGTAGATTTGCATGGGATATATTTGCCCGCTGTCTTTGAAGTATGTGTAGCGCACGTAGTTGTTGTTGGTGTCGCGAATTTCTTGCAGCATCCATTTGTAGATTTGCGTCGAGCTTGCCGACGCATTCTGCTGCGCGTTGTCACTCGCGCCGAACGTGTAGCGAGTTCCGTTCTTGTCGTACATTGTCCAGACATTGTTGGCGAATGAGTATGAATTGAAACTGCCATCATCGACTTTCGCGTCGAAAGTCATCGTCGTGGTCGCGCTCGATGTAGTTGCGAGCTCGCCATCGATCGAGGATGTGAAGTAAGGGGCGTTGTAAAGGCTCTGAGAGCCGATCTTGTTCAGCCTCTGAATGTACGGTATCGAGACCGTCCATCCGTATCCCGCAATACCATCTTCCGTGTTTTGACTGTTGTACTTGAGCGCCAGATCAGGTTGCACCCCATTGCGCCCTGGCGGAATATCCAGGGGGATCGTTTGTGTTAGCGCGCCTGTTGCGCCATCCGCTTTTGGTGCGGTGTTCTGCGCAGTGAATACGTTCGGGTTTAAACTAGTCGGCGACCCATCAGAACCGAACCCGCTCGGTGAGAGGGGCGCAGGGGGCGGAGTGGTTGATGGTGACTGGGTGCTATCGCTTGGAGTACTCGCGTCCGTCGGAGAAGTTGTGACGGGTTCAGTGGCCGGACTAGCATCAGTACTTGGAGCAGACCCGCTCGCACTCCCATCGGGGCTCGGCGGCGTCGCATCAACACCGGGTATAGAGAAATCGGGACTTGGCGGAGGTGTCGGCGTTGGTGGAGGCGTCGGAGGTGGCGTACTTGAACCGCTGTCGGTAGCTGCCGTTCCCGTTCCCGCATCTTGAGCAAAAGCAACTTCTAGAGGCGTAAGAATAAAGCTAAAACAAAGGACAAGAGCGAAGAGCTTCCGCAGAGCGATTAATTTTCGACGCCAGATAAATTTGCCCCGACCCATACGTAAGAAAAATTGACCCCGATGCCGCGAGTATACGCGCGCAAAAGGTTGTCAAGTTTGAAAAGTGCAGTCGTTTTTCGAGAGAAAAGTTTCAGGAAATTTGACAGGCAGCAGATTCATTCTGAAGAATTTTCATCTCGGTTATCCGAGATTGCTCGCTTTCATGAACCAAACGTTTGGGTTCTCGGGTAGCCGAGAAGTAAATCTCAAGAAATTCTCAAGTCGAGAACACAAGAGTTGCGAAGAAAGAGTTATCCACAGTTGCACCAAAAATCGACACAACACGAAAATAATGGCTGGCAAGGCCGCACCTTTTCATTGAGGTATGCATTCTTCGGCTCTCCATACCGTTCGGTGCAGAAACCATTTGAATTAGTGGCGGTTGCCTCGGAGGGGGACGAGCCATCCTCACTCGTTCGCGAGCTAGATTCTGAGGACGAAGTTGATGAAGGTGCAGCGTCCGCAGATGAGATTGACCCCGAAGCCGGGAGCCAACTAGAGGTCGAAAATGAGCAGCCAGAGATCGACGGCGCTGGCCTAAGCCTAAGATATGAATACGCCGAGCACGAATACCGGCGGCTGATTCACCCCTGCGCGCATTTGCATCTGGGATGGCAAAGAGAGGGGCGTATCCCGGTAAGGCGGGTGTGGACCCCCGAATTATTCACTGCATTCGTGATCAGAAATGTTTTTGCCGACTCATGGTTCAGTTCGCAAAACACAAATATCGCGGACATGGACGGTTATAAGTCTGAACTGGTTTTCAAGCGCGAGAAACAGAACGCGAAACGCGTTCACGATTCCATGTTTCATTCATTTGAAACCCAAGTGTCATTTCTGGACTAGCAGAGAGTGAGCCAAATCGACGTATGTGGATGGCAAATGTGGCGCTCGATCAGGAACTCCATGCACTTAAGCATAAAAAAGAGGAGTTCACACGAGGCTTACCACTACTGCACACAGAAGACTTGAGCATCCAGCAGTTCTGCGATACGGCGCGAGCGAGGTTTGAGCGTTGTACCTCATTCGATAACAAGCAACGGTTTCTTGCCGAGCATGTGGAGCGGGTCATCTATGACCACTACCGGGTAACGGTCATCGGCTCCATTCCCATCAAAATACAATTGAGCAAATCGCAAGAAATCGAAACGCGCAAACTTGCGTTTTGTTTGCGCGGAGAAATCGACAAATCAGCATTGCACAAAAAGCCACGCAAGAAGTTTGCAGAAGACGGACGACTGAGCGCGTATGGCGCAGGCGGTCGCAAACCACCGACTATCTCCGTTTCCCTTGCGTCTGTTCCCTCTCTCATTGCCCTAGACTAACTAACATCATCCCATCATTGCCCCTGAGCATCTGTCCGTTTTTGAGGACAGCATTTTGTTTGGGCGAGGGGGCTTTGGTTTTTCGTATGCGGTGATTAGGTGCGGCAAGCGCCTATTGGGTAGCGCGACACGCGAACGAAAACGCGGTGCACCGTGTGGCACGATGGCGCACTATGGTGAAATAAATTTTGCCTTGCTGGTTGCCTTGCAGGAAGGCAGGCGCAGGGCACGATGCAAGGCATGAAGCAAGGCAGTGTCTCGTTAGTGTTTAGTGTATTAGCCCAAGCGCCGAAAGTGCGGGAAGCGCAATGCAATCACCCAGTCAGCACTCGTGGCGGTCCAGATGCATCGGGTTTTCCTTCGGATGGACCTTCCCGAGCAGCTTGCGCCGGGGAGGGAGAGCAGGGTCGGATCATCTATTAGTTTAGGTCGCTCTGCGTCTCGTTTATCTCCCTAAGCTCGCAAAGTGGCCATCTACTGCAGCGCGTTGATGAGGTTTTGTGCCACGGTGACGAACTGGTTCTTCTCGGCAAGCGTGATCGTGCCGTGCGAGTAGTCCTGATTCACCTTCTGGATGAACGCATTGAGCTGATTGATAGCAGCTTGAACGTTCCCATTCTGGATGAATGTTCCCACTTTGTTGAGATTGGCAAGGTAGGAATTTTCGGTGTTGGTGGGAAGGTTTGCTGCCACTACAGTGTCTACAGTTGTCTGTGCCTGCTCTGTGGGTGTTGGATTGCTGCCCACCGTAATGACGACATCAATAGATGAAGTCGCTACAGGAGTGCCGTTGTCGGTCGCCGTGAACGTGGGAGTGTAGACGCCTGCGGTCGGATAGCCTGGCGTCCAAGAGAATATTCCAGTCGCCGGGTCGAATGTCGCTCCGGATGGCATACCGGATGCGGAGAGCGTTACAGCATCTCCATCCGGGTCGGTCGCACTTACACTGAACGTGAGCGAGTTGTGCTCAAGTACCTGCTGTGGACCAGGATTCGAAAATATCGGCGGGCGATTCACATTGCCCACGGTGATGGTGATGTCTTCGAAGTCGAGCATCATCGGCGAGCCATTGTCCATCACTGTAAACTCGACGTTTGGATAATTGCCTGCCTGCGTGTAGTCAGGAGTCCAGCTAAATGTTCGTGTCACCGGGTCGAAAGTCGCACCCGGCGGCAGATTGCTCGCAGAATATGTGAGCGTGTCTCCACTATCCGGGTCCGTTGCCGAGAGCGTGAATGAGAGATTCTGTCCTTCGTTAACAGTCTTGTTGCCGATTGGGTCGAGTACGGGAGCCTGGTTAGTGAGTGGATTTCGAGCGACGAAGATGTCGAATGTGCCATTTGTGTCATTCGACACGAGGTTGGTTGCGCCGGAGAAAAAGGCGACATAGCGGCCGTCTGCACTAATCGCCGGCGCTGGTTTATCGATTTGGTTGGCCCAGGCGTTGCCATTTGCTTGGGTGCCGTCGGCGGCCACGTCGACTTGCGCTGTGTTGCCCGTCAGCATGTCATGGACGAAGATGTCGAATTTGCCATTTGTACCATTCGGCACGAGGTTGGAGGCGTTCGAGACCCACGCGATGTAGCGGGCGTCTGCGCTCATGGAGAAGCGTTGAGCGTTCTGGTTAGCTTGGGTGCCATCAGAAGCGACACTGACGAGGGTTGTGCCTCCCGTTAGGTTGTCGTGGAGGAAGACATCGCGTAAGCCGTTCGTGTCGTTGGGGACAAGGTTGGAGGATGACGATAGAAACGCCACGTAGCGACCGTCTGCACTCATCGGCGGGTAGCTAAGATCGCCACTACTAACGCCATTACCCGGGGTGCCGTCGGCGGCAACGTCGACTTGCGTTGTGCTTCCGGTTAGGTTGTCGCGGAGGAAGATGCCGCCAGCATCGTAGGCGACATAGCGACCATCTGCGCTGGTTGACCCACCACCAATATAGGCACCATTAGCATCGGCAACACTGCTGATGGGTGTCGTTGATCCAGTCATCATGTCGTGGACGTAGGTGTAACCACCGACTCCGAAGACGACATAGCGACCATCTGCGCTCATTGACTCAAAACGGGAACCTTCAGTTAATTGGGTGCCATCAGAAGCGACACTGACGCGGGTTGTGCTGCCAGTGAGTGTGTCGTGGCGGAAGGTATCGGATGTGCCGTTCGTGTCGTTGGGGACAAGGTTGGAGGCGTACGAGTTAAACACGACGTAGCGGCCGTCTGCGCTGATGCCTCCAGGACTGTCAAATTGGGAGAAGCGATTGGCTTGTGTCCCATCTGTTGCGACACTGACAAGCTGCGGATATGTGTCTGCGTGGGCAAACAACAAAGGGATTGATAGGAGTGCGATTACTGCAAATACGCTGGCGAGAAATAGTGATTGTGTGCGCATAAAAAATAAGTAGCGAATATGACTCTATAGTACCTTACCGTCGCAAAACAACACAAACAACACTGTGTATACCTCACTTATTTACCCATCAGATAGAGCTGCTTCACTTCGCTCGCACTGAGCGCTCTATTCTATATATGCGGACGTCGTCGACGTTTTACGGCGTCGCTCCGACTGTCTGCATGTAGGTGCGCATGGCGGAATAGAAGCTGGCGGCGTCGGCTGCGGTGAGACCGCCGCCGGCAAACATGCTGCGGATGATACCGGCGTAGGCGCTGCTGGCAACTGCGTTGTTGCCGCCCGTTTCAAACACGCCGTTTTCCAAAGCGAGAGCGCTGTCTACCGCTGAGCCAAGAGAAGCACCGTTGCGATACATGATTTCTGTATTGGTGTCTTGTCGTACTAATGCGAACATGCCGCTTGCGTTGCCATTGTTGGTGACGGCCTGCTGAGAGCCGCCGTTGATTGAGAAATTGGTAGTGGGCGAATTAAAAGGTTGAATAAAAGTGTTCCCAGAAAATACTTTTTGGGTGTAGTGGGTGCTGTTGGTAGAGAAGTTGTAGTTGGAGGAGACGTATTTGTCACTTGCTGTCGTATATCCACTATCGGCTGTGAAAGTCGGTGCCCCCTGCGCAGTGGCGGTGAAGCTGCTGTTCACTAAGTTGAGATTTGCGGTCGCTTGATTTTGGGTGGCGAAGATATAAAAGACGTCGAGTTTGGACCAGACACCGTCGGCGACGAGGTTACAAATGAGATTTTGGTATGCCTTTATGTGAGCTGCATTGAGGCCGGAGGTACGAGCGAGGAAGGATGCAGACTGGGTGCAGCCGCCTACGATTTTTCCGTTGCCGAGACTATAGAGCTGTTTTACTTCGCTTGCGCTGAGCGCTCTATTATATATGCGGACGTCGTCGATCTTTCCTTCTGCGAAGTTTTCGCTGTGTCTTCCCGAGCCACCGATCTCGAGTATATTTGGTGTGCCCGTGTCTGCTCCATTTGTATTCGAAGTCGAGAAGACTCCGTCAATATACATCGTGTTATTGCTCCCGTCGTAAGTGAAGGTTACTAGATGCCATTGGTTTATCGAGATAGTGCTCGGAGTTTGTATAATCGCGGCTCCTGACCACTGCGCAACACCGCATCCGCCAGTACCGCAGAAGAATTCTTCTCTCGCGCCAGTGTTGTCGTCGCGATTAATGATGTCGTCGAACCATCCTAGGGCATTGTTCGGCGATGTCGTCGAGAAGTTGACCCAAGCGGACATCGTTTGGGGAGACTGCGTGTTTGGAAGACCCGTAGGGCTAGACTTGGTCAAATATGTTTGAGAAGAGCTGCTCAATTTGAGTGCTTGGCCGAGCTTGCCCCCAGTCGGCGACGAGGTCGTGGACATGTTTATCAGACTAAGTGAATTTCCCGTTCCTGAACTATCTGCTGCAAGTCCTGTATTCCAATTAATAGTAGAGCCGTCAAAGGTCCAGTAGCCGACGAGGCCGCTGGTGAGCGTCGAGCCGTTATTGAGGGTTGCCGAAGAAGCACCGGTGCGAGACGCGCCGGATTTGTAGAGCGCTGCGGCCTCTACCGCGGAGAGCGCACGGTTGTACAAACGCACCTCATCGAGCTTTCCGGAAAAGAAAGCGCTCGCAGCGGAACCTATTTTGAACGCTGATGCATTTACGCCTGTGGAGTCAGTAATGACCACATGATGCCAATCGCCGGTGGTGATGGTGTTCCTGCCACACCGTCAACGTAAATGGTCGCAGCGGGAAAGTTGGTAGCCGTAATGGTGTTGCCGGATACCTCGACGAGTGCCGTGCCATTAATGTCTATTATCTTCTGCGTGGCGTTCGCGGAATTGACCCAAAATGCAACAGTCATTACTCCGGTGCTGACGTTGCCGGGGTTTACGTAGTCGGTCGAACCGTTGAAACTGAGTGCGGTGCCAAATTTACCGCTTACCCATGTCGGGCTACCGACAAAAGCTCCTGAATGCCCGTTGCCGGAAAAGTCGCCCACTTGAGTGCCCACACCCTCATTCATTGACCAATAGCCGACGAAGCCGAGATTATTTGGTTGACGTTGAATGACGGATGCGTGCGCTGGGGGGGCGAGCGCGACCACTACGAGCAGCAGGAGAACCCCTTTGCAAATTGTATACTTGCTAATTGACATACCGCATTAGAAAAACGTCCACGATGCGAGCATGTTCTTTAAAACCGCATCATCGCGGGCGTACGTACTTAATTGATAGATATTACCCCGACTAACAAACCACGCGTCGCTTGCTGCTCCGTCAAAGCCGGAGTTGTCGTTTCTAAACATGATACCGGTTGCGCCTTGAATGTTTATAGGTTGTGGGTCGGTTACCGTAAGGCCCGTGTCGTGAGTGATGCGCTCGGGGGTGAGCGCAGTGGCGGGTTCGTCCCAAGGCGAAATGAGGATTTGCACGCCATCACCAACGCCATTTTGCAGGAGAATCGTGGTGCTTGCGTCGGAGTCGATTTCGGCTCCTTCAGCTACCGTGAAGGCGGCGGGGATCAAGAGCGAGAAGCGGTAGGTGTTGTCGGTGTAGAGCTTGCTGGGCGGTAGAGCATACTGCCATGCTGCAGCTGTTGCTGCCGCAAGAAGAATAGCCGCGAGTGTGAGCGAGAGAATGGAGCGAGGTGCGAAGCCAGAACGGAAATTCATATATGCAAGATGCATTTAGTATACAGCATTGGGCCACAATGTCGTTGGCCTGTCTGTTTTCGCTGTTGAAAATTCGGGGAAATGGGGTCTTACCTGCTCCGTAGAAAACCCACGTTCTTTTCATTTGAAATCGATATGGTAGTCACATATGACTACCTCAAAATCACCACGATTAGTAGCCGCCGTAGCTCTTCGTGCAGCGCAGAATGCACTGCCTCTGTACCATCATCGCTTCTCACCAAAGAAGTTCACGCAGCCTCAGTTGGTCGCCTGCCTGGTGTTGAAAGAGTTTTTCAAAACCGATTACCGTGGGATCATGGCAATTCTCCTCGATTCGTCTGACCTCACGAAAGTGCTGGAGCTCGACGAAGTACCGCACTACACGACCCTGCAGAAAGCAGCACGTCGACTCACGGAGAAGAAATTTCTCGACCGTCTCATGCGCGGCATTCTCGGTATCGCGCATGATGCTCGTATGGTGAAGAGTACCGTGGCACTCTCAGCGATCGACTCAACCGGCTTCGAGTCGCACTACACCAGTAGTTACTTCGTCCAGCGAAAAAGAAGTACGCAAGTTCCTGGTTTTGAGAACGTGCACTACCACCGCTTTCCCAAGGTCGGCATCGTTGCAGATTGCAACGCACACCTCGTACTCGCTGGTGTTCCGTCGTGGGGACCCGGGCCTGACCTCTGGCACTGGCACGATGCCATTCGAGAAACACTCAAGCATGTGCAACTCAGAGTACTCACCGCGGATGCTGGCTACGACAGTGAGGCAGCACACGCATTTGCTCGCGAGGAACATGGTATCCGCACGATCATTCGCAATCGCGTTGGCAGACCAACGACGAAACTCCCGACTGGAAAATACCGCAGGCTAATGGCGACACGGTTCAACAAAGTCTTGTATGGCCAGCGTTGGCAGGTCGAGACCGTGAACTCAATCATCAAACGTCGACTCGGTTCGTTCCTGCGTGCACGTACCCACTGGTCACAAATGCGAGAAATTATGCTGCGACTATTCACCTACAACGTCCTGGTGGTGCGTACCTAGGGGTTTTCTACGGAGCAGGTCAGACACCACTCCAATCTATCATGTCAAATAGACCTATCAGCTATCATTGCGGTAACTGACCTCATTTCTCCAACACCACCCATCCTCACCGGTACCGGGACTCTTGCATGGCACCGCAGAAGCATTTGGCGGTATCGGCCAACACCACTCAAGTCTTTTCTCCGGAACACAGAGG
>WNFF01005062.1_pt1 | contig 13276 bp, 14 predicted proteins | sample 5400441 | NCBI WGS metagenome assembly WNFF01 (sample SAMN13153345, study PRJNA577476) | soil metagenome | isolation source: 120 cm saprolite under Douglas fir tree site 2 hole 3 replicate 1 | place: USA:California | collected 2015-04-18
CGCTCCGGGTAGGTGAAGCCTTCGAACGCGATGCCCGCGAGCCGCCGCACCGCGCTGCGCCCGCCGTCGCAGCCGATGGCGTAAGCGGCCTGCGCGCGGCCCGCTCCCTCGGGCGAGGTGAAGTCGATCTCCACGCCATCCGCGGTCTGCCGCAGGCCGGTGACGCAATGGGAAAAGCGCACGTCGAAATCGCCGGCGTTGGCGTATTCGGCGGCGATCGAGGCGGTCAGCTTGTACTGCTCGTATTGCAGCACGAAGGGAAACTCGAACTCGTCACGCATGAGGTCGAGGTCGAACTCGGCGACCACCGCGCCGGTCACGCGGTCGTGGAAGCGATATTTCGGCGACACCAGTCCGAGCGGGATGATCTTCTCGGTCACGCCGAGCTCGTGCAGCAGCGTCAGTGTCGTCGGATGCAGCGAGGCCGCGCGCTGATCGCGCACCGGCGCCGGCTCCTGCTCGAAGACAGTGACCGGAATGCCGCGCCGGTTGAGCGCCAGCGCGCAAACCATTCCGACCGGCCCGGCGCCCACGATGACGACGCGCGAATTTTCCTTCTGTTTCGCCATTCGCCTTTCGCGTTACTCCGGCTTCAGCCCGAGCTCGCGCACGATGTCGCGCGCGCCATCCAAGACTCAGGCCGCCTTGTTGGCCGGCGCCACGTCCTTCACGGCGCCCTTCCAGCCGCTCTCGGTCACGTCGAACACGATGCCTTCCGGCGTCTTGTACTTGACCTCGTAATAGACGTTCGGGCCGGTCTCTTTGCGGCCGGTCACGTAGCTGCCGCCCGCCGCCGTGATCGCCTTGTCGATCTCCTCGACGCTGTCGACCCACATGCCGAAATGGATGAGGCCGGTCACGTTCGTCTGGCCTTCCATGCCGGCGATGGGCTCGTCGCCGAAATTGAGCAGCGCGACGTTCATGACGCCGTCGGTCATGTACACGCCGCGCTGCGCATTGCCGGCGCGCGTCATGCCGAACGCCTTCTCGAAAAACTTTGCCGTCGCCTCGGGATCGCGCACCGAGATGGCGATATGACGCAGCTTGCTGGCCATGGGAGGCTCCTCTGCTCAAGCCTTGATCCGGGAGACTTATAAAGCCCCGCCGGCGCAGCGGGTCAAGCAACCGGGGGACAGAGGAGATTTACACCATCTGCACTTCGACGACGCCCGGCACCGCCTTGATCGCGCCGGCGATCTGCGGCGACACGCGATAGCGGCCGGGAAGCTTCACTTCGACCTCGGCATCGGGTCCAAGCAGCACGATGACGTTGATCTCGCCGTCGCCCTTGCCGTCGAGACGCTTCGATACGGCGTCGAGCGGCTTCTCGTCGCGCACGAAGATGCGCAGCCCCTTCTGCAGCTTGGCCGCCGCCTGGTCGAGCGGCTCGGCCGACTGGATGCGCGCGCGCACATCGTCGCCCTGCGCCTCGGCGGTGAGAAACAAGAGCACCGCCGTGCCGGGCTCCAGGACGTCGCGGTACTGCTGCAGCCCTTCCTGGAAGATCACCGCCTCGTAGTGGCCGGACGGATCGGACAGGCCGAGGATGCCCATCTTGTTGCCGGTCTTGGTGCGCCGCTCGATGCGCGACACCACGGTCGCGGCGACGCGGCCCGCGGTCGCGCCCGCCTTCACGGCGCGCGAGAACTCGCTCCAGTTCTGCACCCGCAGGCCCTTGAGCAACGGCGCGTAGTCGTCGAGCGGATGGCCGGTGAGGAAGAAGCCGACCGCGTCGTATTCCTTCTGCATGCGCTCGGCCGGCAGCCAGGGCTGCGACGCCGGGATTGCCAGCGGCTCGCGCGCGGCGGGCCCGCCGAACAATTCGTTCTGGCCGAGCGTCATCGCGTCGTGCGCGCGCTGCGCGGCGGCGAGCATCGCGTCGACCGCGGCGGTGGCGCGCGACCGATCGGGCTCGATCCCATCGAACCCGCCGGCGGCCGCGAGGCTTTCGAGCACGCGCTTGTTCACCGCGCGCGGATTGATGCGCCCGGCAAAGTCGGCGAGATCGGTGAACGGCCGGTCGCCGCGCGCCGCGACGATCGTCTCCACCGCCTGATGGCCGACGCCCTTGAGAGCGGCGAGCGCGTAGCGGATGGTGCCGCCGTCGACGTCGAACTCGACGCCCGAGCGATTGACCGAAGGCGGCTCGACCTTGATGCCGAGCCGCTCCGCCTCGGCGCGGAATTCGCTGAGCTTGTCCGTGTTGCCCATCGCGAGCGTCATGGAGGCCGCGATGAACTCGACCGGATGGTTCGCCTTCATGTAGGCGGTCTGGTAGGCGACGAGCGCGTAGGCCGCCGCGTGGCTCTTGTTGAAGCCGTAGTCGGCGAAGCGCGCGAGCAGCTCGAAGATCGCGTCGGCCTGGCCGCGCTCGACGCCGCGCGCGATGCTGCCTGAGACGAAATCCTGGCGCTGCGCCTCCATTTCCTTGCGGATCTTCTTGCCCATGGCGCGGCGGAGCAGGTCGGCCTGGCCGAGCGAATAGCCGGCGAGCACCTGCGCGATCTGCATCACCTGCTCCTGGTAGATGATGACGCCGAACGTCTCGCGCAAAATAGAGCGCGACCAGCGCGATGATGTCCTCGAAGCGGTCGGGCCGCATGTCGAGCAGCGCCCGGCGCATGCCCTGACTTTCCAGCTGGAAGATGCCGACCGCTTCCGCGCGCGCCAGGAGATCGTAGGTTTTCTTGTCGTCGAGCGGAATGCGGGCAAGGTCGATGTCGACGCCGCGCTGCTTGACGAGCCGCGCCGCGGTCTCCAGCACGGTCAAAGTGGTGAGGCCGAGGAAATCGAACTTCACCAGCCCCGCCTGCTCGACCCATTTCATGTTGAACTGCGTCACCAGCGCGTCCGATTTCGGATCGCGGTAGAGCGGCACGAGCTCGGAGAGCGGCCGGTCGCCGATCACGATGCCGGCCGCGTGGGTCGAGGCGTGGCGGTTGAGGCCCTCGAGCTTCTGCGCGATCGCGAAGGCGCGCGCCACCACCGGCTCCTCGTCGCGTGCCGCCTGCAGGCGCGGCTCGTCGGCGATCGCGCGCGCGAGCGTGACCGGCGCCGCCGGATTCTGCGGGACGAGCTTGCACAGCTTGTCGACCTGCCCGTACGGCATCTCCAGCACGCGGCCGACATCGCGCAGCACGCCGCGCGCCTGCAGGGTGCCGAACGTGATGATCTGCGCCACCTGATCGCGGCCGTAGCGCTCCTGCACGTAGTGGATGACCTCGTCGCGCCGGTTCTGGCAGAAATCGATGTCGAAGTCGGGCATCGACACGCGCTCGAGATTGAGGAAGCGCTCGAACAGCAGGCCGAAACGGATGGGGTCGAGATCGGTAATGGTGAGCGCATAGGCGGCGAGCGAGCCCGCGCCCGACCCGCGCCCCGGGCCGACAGGGATGCCCTTCGACTTCGCCCACTGAATGAAATCGGCGACGATCAGGAAGTAGCCCGCATATTTCGTCTTCTCGATGATGGAGAGCTCGATGGCGAGACGTTCCCGATACTCCTCCTCGGTCCGTCCGATGGCGACGCCATGCACGGCCATGCGCAGCCGAAGGCCTTTCTCGGCGCGCGCGCGCAGCTCGGCGTCCTCGTCGCTGCCTTCGGTCGTGGTGAAGCGCGGCAGGATCGGCTTCTGCGTCTGCGGGCGGAACGCGCAGCGCTCGGCGATCTCGACCGTCGAGGCGAGCGCCTCGGGCAGGTCGGCAAAAAGCTCGCGCATCTCGGCGCGCGTCTTGAAGCGGTGCTCGGGCGTGAGATGCCGGCGCTCCGCATCGGCGAGAAGACGGCTCTCGGCGATGCAGATCAGCGCATCGTGCGCCTCGTAGTCCTCGGTCGTCGCAAAATACGGCTCGTTGGTCGCAACGAGCGGCAGTCCTTTCGCATAGGCGAGGTCGATCAGCGCCGCTTCCGCGGCCCGTTCTTCCGCGAGACCGTGACGCTGCAGTTCGACGTAGAGCCGGTCGCCGAACAGACGCATGAGCGCTTGCGCGCGTGTGTCGAGGAGCGGCATCTGGCCGGCCACGATCGCGCGGTCGAGCGGCCCGCCGGGCCCGCCGGTGAGCGCGATGAGCCCGTCGCAGGCGCCCTCGAGCCAGGCAAGCTTGAGGTGCGGCGGTTCGTTGGCGGGCTGGTCGAGAAAGGCGCGCGAGTTGAGCCGCATGAGGTTGCGGTAACCCTCCTCGCGCGCCGCGAGCAGCACGATGCGCGGCAGGTCGCGCAGCGGCGCAGCGGCGATCGCCGGGCGCGCCCCATGATCCTGGTCGCCGAAATCGAGCGCGATCGCGCAGCCGATGATCGGCTGGATCCCGACGCCCGCGAGCTTCTCCGAGAACTCGAGCGCGCCGAACATGTTGTCGGTGTCGGTGAGCGCGAGCGCCGGCTGCCGGTCCGCCTTGGCGAGATCGGCGAGGCGCGCGATCGGCAGCGCACCTTCGAGCAGCGAATAGGACGAGTGCACGTGCAGGTGCACGAATCCGACGTCAGCGGACACGAATGGCCTCTTCGGATGGATCCGCGGAAGCGAATCCTCAGGCGATCGTGCGCAGGCTCACCGCGCCTGTCCATGGTGGGACCGGGGTCAACCCGATCCGATGCACAGGTTCCGTGCGCCCAAGCAGGTGCCTCGGCTCACAGCGCTGCAATGACTTGCGCCCACACCGCGAGCATGCCGAGAAACAGCGAAATCGACGCCAGCGCGGCAGCTTCCTCCACAACGGCACGAAACATGGCGACCTCCCATCAAGAACGGACAGGGAACATAGTTCCGTTTTTGTTCCGCGTCAACGGGAGTGCGCGTTCAGCCGGATGGAATGCGGGCGATGGTTAATTCGACGCGCGAAAGCGTCCGCGGGAGGCCTATTTCGTCGAGCTCTCGCAATTGGTGGTCGTCACCTTGCAATATCCCTGACGGCCGGCGCCGGCGGTCGCCCGGCACATCGTCAGCGCCCACTGGTCGGACGTGGCGCTGTCCGCCGAAACGGCCCAGCCGACGCCCGGCGTTCCGGCTTTGGGATCCATGGCGACGGAGACGCATTTGTCGATGAACGTGTCGTAGATCGCGCAGAGCTTCTGCGATTGCTTCGATCCATCGCGGTTGGTGCGGCAGCCGTTGAGCGCGACCTCGCGCGCCTCCGCGCCGCTCGAGCGATCGGTCGCGGTGCCGTAGGAGAATCCCTCCTTGGCGACGTCATCCGGTACTCCGAGCGCCAGCGCGCCTTCGGCAGCCGCCGACGTTGCGGCCGCAATCAGCAGGCCGACGGCGAGCATCGCCTGCAAAAAGCCATTCCGTTTCATTCTTCCCTCTCCCCTCCGTGGATCGCGGGCAAAACCTAGCACCACGGTCGGGCTCATCGCCACAGCGCCGCGAGATTCGCTCGGTTGGGATGTCATCGGACGGCCTCCAACAGGCGCCAAGGGCGGCGGCCGGCCGTCAGGGCGACTTCTGCAGCTGGCTTTCCTTGACCGCCCGCTCGTAACCCTCGCTGGCGCTCTTGATGCGGTACCAGCACTCGCCGGCTTCCTCGGGGAGGTGGCGCACCACCTCGTAGATGCCCGTGGGCGCCCCGCGAAAATACGGACTTGGGCTGAGATAGACGCTCTCCCCGAGCTTGAATTTATGTTCGGCCATGGCGGGCAGTATGCACCCGCGCGGCTGCGATTTCCACCTCGACCTGATCCGGGACGCCGAGGCAGGTGTCCAAATAAGGGTCTGATAATCCACCCACAACGCCGTTTCGAACCAGGTCGGCTTTCATGCGTTCGGTGGCGACATATCGTCGGTCGGATTTCGCACATATGCCGAACGCGGACTATTATCGAAGGCAGGCTGAGGTCTTTCGACGGCTGGCCCAAGCCTCCCACGATCGCGCGATCGCCGAACGCTTCAATATGATGGTTCGGGATTTTACGGCCAAAGCCAAGGCGGCAGAGCGCTCGGACGATCCGGACACGTGCGCCGAGGTGCCCGATCTGCACGTCATCGGCGACGATCCGTCGGGCGGAGATATGGATCGCGACTAGCGCCGGCCCTCGCCGTTCCCACCACCGTCCGCTCTCGATTGTCGAAGACCGGCAAAAATGCCTCGCGACGAGGTGATTAGACGCCCCTCCGCGGGGTTCTCTAGAATGAGTCGATGATGGGGGAGGCAAGGAGACGTTCCATGCGCTCGACAATGCTTTCTCTCGTTGTGCTTGGCGCGGTTGCCGGAGGCCTTGGCGAGGCCCGCGCGCAATCGGCCTATGACTACCCCTGGTGCGCCGTCTACGCCAATCGCAGCGGCGCGACCGCCTGCTATTACGCAAGCTACGCCCAGTGCATGGCGACGATACGCGGCATCGGCGGCTATTGCATGGCCAGCCCGTATTACCGCGGCGGAGGGGCGGTCGAGCGCCGTTCGCGGCGGGTCAACCGCGACTACTACTGAGCCGCGAGGGAGGGCCCCCGATGCGCAAATCTCTTCTGGCGATCGTAACCATGAGCGCCGCGATGATGGCTGGCACCTCGGGGGCGAGCGCCCAGTACGCGCCGTGGTGCCTGGTCGACAGTCTCCTGACCGGATCCTGGAGTTGCTACTACACAAGCCGCGAGCAGTGTCAGCTTTCGACCGGCGGCAATATCGGGCATTGCGTGGCCAATCCGGGCTACTCCGCCCCGGCGGCGCCGATCTCACGCAAGCAGCGGCGAAACTGAATCAAAGCTTCTGCAATGTCTTGTCGCCCCACGCTCATGCAACGTGTGAGAGCTGTCATGTGCGCCGGAATGGCCGTCGCGACCGTCGCCACGGCGAGTTCGCTCGCGCGGACGGCGCCCGCGATCGCCGCAGGCGCGCATCCCTGGTGCGTCGTCTATCAGGAAATGACCGGCGCCTGGGGGTGCAGCTACGACACGTTCGAGCAATGCCGCGCGGTGGCCCGCAGCGGCAATACCGGCTTCTGCGCGCAGAACCCCGGCTATCAAGAGCCGGTGCGGCCGGCGCGGAAAGTGCGCAAGCGAAAAGGCTGATAGCCCCTATTCCAGCTCCACCACCTGGCCGTCGCGCAACGTGACCCGGCGGTCCATGCGCGCCGCGATGTCCATGTTGTGGGTCGCGATGACGGCGGCGAGGCCGGAGGCGCGCACGAGCGAGGTCAGCGACGTGAACACGTGATCGGCGGTGCGCGGATCGAGATTGCCGGTCGGCTCGTCGGCGAGGAGGATGCGCGGCGCATTGGCGACCGCGCGGGCGATCGCGACGCGCTGCTGCTCGCCGCCGGACAACTCGGCCGGACGATGGATGAGCCGGTCCTTGAGACCGAGATAGGACAGGAGCTCCGCCGCCCGCGCGCGTGCCTCGCGCTGGGCAAGCCCGCGGATCATCTGCGGCAGCATGACGTTCTCGACCGCCGAGAATTCCGGCAGCAGATGGTGAGCCTGGTACACGAAGCCCACGTCGGTGCGGCGGATGCGGGTGCGCTCGGAGTCGCCGAGCCCCGAGGTCGCGACGTCGTTGATGTAGACCTCGCCCGCGTCCTGATGCTCGAGCAGTCCGGCGATGTGCAGAAGGGTCGATTTGCCGGCGCCTGACGGCGCGATCAGCGCCACCGACTGCCCCGGCCAGACCGCAAGCTCCGCGCCCTTGAGAATGTCGAGGGTCGCATCACCCTGCCGGTAGTGCCGCTCGATGGCATGCAGGAAGATGACGGGCGTTTCGTGGTCTGCCATCGCGCCCTACTCGTAGCGAAGCGCCTCGACCGGATCGAGGCGCGCTGCGCGCCACGACGGGTAGAGCGTCGCGAGAAGCGAGAGGGCGAGCGCCAGCACCACAACCGCGGTCGTCTCCCCGACCGCCATTTCGGCCGGTAGCTTGGAGAGGAAGTAGATCTCGGGCGGGAAGATCGGCGTGCGCGTGAGCCACGACAGGAGCTGGCGGATCGACTCGATATTGAGGCAGACCACCGTGCCGGCCACGAAGCCGATCAGGGTGCCGACCACGCCGATCGAGGCGCCGGTGATCACGAAGATCCGCATGATCGAGCCCTGGGTCGCGCCCATGGTGCGCATGATGGCGATGTCGGAGCTCTTGTCCTTCACCAGCATGATCAGGCCGGAGATGATGTTGAGCGCCGCCACCAGCACGATCAGCGTGAGGATCAGGAACATCACGTTGCGCTCGACCTGGAGCGCGGTGAAGAACGTGGCGTTGCGCCGGCGCCAATCGACGATGAAGATCGGGCGCCCGGCCGCGTCGGTGACGAGCTTGCGGTAGCGGTCGACGTCGTCCGGATTCTGGATATAGACCTCGATCGCGGTCACGTCGCGGTCGCGATTGAAATAGGCCTGCGCTTCCGTGAGCGGCATGTAGACGATGGCGGAGTCGTATTCCGACATGCCGATCTCGAACACGGCGGCGATCTTGTAGGGCTTGATGCGGGGTGTCGTCCCGAAGGCCGTGACCGCCCCGCGCGGCGCGACCAGCGTGATCATGTCGCCGGCCCGCAGCGACAGCTGCTCGGCGAGCCTGCGGCCGACGGCGACGCCCTGCCCCTGGTCGAACCCTTCCAGCGTGCCCTGCTTGATGTTGCTCGCGATCGAGCCGAGCTTGGCGAGATCGGCGCCGCGGATGCCGCGCGCGAGCACGCCGTTCGCGTTGAACGGCGAGGACGCGAGCGCCTGCCCTTCGACGATCGGAGCGGCGAGCACGACGCCGGAGAGCCGCGAGATGCGCGCGGCAACCGCCTCGTAATCGGTGAGCGGAGAGTCGAGCGGCTGCACCAGCAGGTGGCCGTTGAGACCGAGGATCTTGTCGAGCAACTCCTTGCGGAAGCCGTTCATGACCGCCATCACGATGATGAGGGTCGCGACGCCCAGCATGATGCCGAGGAAGGAGAATCCCGCGATGACCGAAATGAAGCCTTCCTTGCGCCGCGCCCGCAGATAGCGCAGCGACAGCATCCATTCGAACGGAGCGAAGGGCTGCGTCGCGGTCGGCTCGCTCATTGGCAGTTTCTCCTCCCCCGGTACCCCAGACTGCGATCCCATCCGATTCTGGCGGATTCATGCCAGAAAATTCGGCACGCCGACGCGGCCGCGCACAGTTTCATCATGCGCGGCTACCGGGCGAGGCGCTCGACCGCCTCAGCCGGCGTGACGAGTTCGCGGCTGCCGTCGGCGCGACGCTTGAGCTCGACCTTGCCCTCGGCGAGGCCCCGCGGACCGATCAGCACCTGCCAGGGGATGCCGATCAGGTCCATGGCTGCGAACTTGGAACCGGGCCGCTCATCGAGGTCATGGTAGAGCACGTCGACGCCGCGCGCGGTCAGCTCGCGGTAGAGCTTTTCGCTCGCCGCGTCGGTGTCGGCGGCGCCCTGCTTGAGATTGACCACCGCGACGCGGAACGGCGCGACCGCCTCCGGCCACTTGATTCCCGCGTCATCGTGGAACGCTTCGATGATCGCGGCGACGAGACGGGAGGGGCCGATGCCATACGAGCCCATATGGACCGGGCGATCGATTCCGTCGGGACCGGCCACCACTGCCTTCATCGGCTCGGAATATTTTGTGCCGAAATGGAAGATGTGGCCGACCTCGATGCCGCGCGCCGAGACCTGACGATCCTTCGGCAACTTGGCGAACTCCGCCGCATCGTGCTTCTCCGAGGTCGCGGCATAGAGCGAGATCCAGCGGTCCACGATCGCCTGCAGGCCGGCGACGTCGTTGAAGTCGACATCCGCGCCCGGCACGTCGAAATCGAGATAGTCGCGGTGGCAAAAGACCTCGCTCTCGCCGGTCTCGGCCAGAATGATGAACTCGTGGCTCAGATTGCCGCCGATCGCTCCGCTTTCGGCGACCATCGGGATCGACTTGAGGCCGAAGCGCGCGAACGTGCGCAGGTAGGCGACGAACATCCGGTTGTAGGCGTGCTTGGCGCCGGCGAAATCCAGGTCGAACGAATAGGCGTCCTTCATGAGGAATTCGCGCCCGCGCATCAGGCCGAAGCGAGGGCGCACCTCGTCGCGGAATTTCCACTGGATGTGATAGAGATTGAGCGGCAAATCCTTGTACGAGCGCACATAGGATCGAAAGATCTCGGTGATCATCTCCTCATTGGTCGGACCGTAGAGCATGTCGCGCTCGTGCCGGTCCTTGATGCGCAGCATCTCCTTGCCATAGTCGTCGTAGCGTCCGCTCTCCCTCCAGAGGTCGGCCGACTGGATGGTCGGCATCAGCATCTCGATCGCGCCGGAGCGGTCCTGCTCCTCGCGCACGATCTGGCAGACCTTCTGCAGCACGCGGAAGCCGAGCGGCAGGAACGCGTAGATGCCGGCCGCCTCCTGGCGGATCATCCCGGCGCGCAGCATCAGCCGGTGGGAGACGATCTCCGCTTCCTTCGGCGTCTCGCGCAGGATCGGCAGGAAGAAGCGGGACAGTCGCATGGGGGGAGGTTCCCGAGTCGGCGGGCGGAATGGGACCCGAGAGAAACCGGATCGCCGGTCAAAAGACAACCCTTGGCCTCGCGTTCGGCGCTCATGACGCTGGGCCGTCCAGAATGGCGAGTCGTCATAAAATTGCGCGTCAGATGCGAATTTTTCAGCGAAAATTGCGCGCCGAAGATGACAAACGAAATTTGCTGGGCTATAGGTCGCTCCTCGCGAAGGACCACCGAACGAGTGGCCGTGCGGTCCAAGTCTTGGGAGGACAGTCCATCCGGCGCGGGTATCCCGCTGCCAGCCCCTGAAGAAAAGCGCAAAAGGGGTTGAGAGGACGAATGAGGAAGTCTGAGCAGGGCCTTGGCCCTGCTCTATTTTTTTCCGAGCCCCGCTACAACAGCGCCCCCGGGCTCTTGCGGTAGCGGCTCACGATCGCATCCGCCGTCATATAGGCGAGCGCCTGGATGGTGAGCGTCGGATTGAAGCCGCTCTGTGACGGGAACGTCGAGCTGCCGACGACGAACAGGTTCGGCACGTCCCAGCTCTGGCCGTAGCGGTTGACGACCGACGTCTTCGGATCGCTTCCCATGCGGGTGCCGCCCTCATGGTGCCCGCCCGGCGCTCCCGGGCTCACCGGCGCCCGCCACACCTGCGTGGCTCCCATCGCGCGGCCGATCTCTTCGAGCTTCTTGAGCATGAACTCCGCCCGCGCGCGCTCGTTCGGGCGCCGCCAGTCGTAGGTCATGCGCGGCGCCGGCAGTCCCCAGGCGTCACGCGTGCCCGGATCGAGATCGATCGCCTGGTCGGGATACGGCAGGTTCTCGGTCTGCGCATTGATGGCCGCAAACCGGGTGTAGTTCTTGGCGAGGAAGTCGCGGTAGGCCGCGCCCCAGCGCGGCACGCCGGGCGGCGGCGTGAGGCCCATGGCGGTGCCGATGGGGCCTGCCTCGAGCTCGGCCGGGTGCACCGAGATCTGGGCGCCGCGGATGAAGCCGAGACCGCCATGGTCGAAATTGTCGGCGTTGTAGTCGTCGACGGTGTGGCGTTGCGCGCTCGGCCCCATGAAGATGTTGACGCGCTGGTCGAAGGTCGCGAACACCCGCACATTGATGTGCGTCATGAGGTGCTTGCCCAGCTGGCCGCTCGAATTGGCGAGACCATTGGGGAACTTGTCGGTCTTCGACAGCAGCAGCAGGCGCGTGTTGTCGTAGATGAACGGCGCGAGGATCACGAGCTCGGCCTCGATCGTGTTGTCGCTGCCGCCGGGGCCGTAATACGACACGCCGGTCGCCCGGCCGCTGTTGTCGCTATTGAGGCGATAGACCATGGCGCCGGTGACGAGCTTGAAGTTGCCGCTCGCGTCGGCTTCCGGCAGCTTGGTGACGAGGATGCTCGACTTCGCGCCGATGAAGCAGCCGAAGGCTTGGCAGTAGGTGCAGTAGGTACAAGCCGGCCGCCCCTTGTAGGCGCGCGAAATGATCGCGCGGGGCGTCGAGAACGGGTGCAGCCCGATCTTGCGGGCGCCGGCGTCGAACAGCATGCCGGCCTGGTCGAGGTTCAATGGTGGCAGCGGATATTCGCGGGCGCGCGGCGCCTCGAACACGTTGCCGCCGTCGATCTTGCGGCCCTGCAGGTTGCCGGCCTTGCCGGACACGCCGAGCTCGTATTCGGCGCGATCGTAATAAGGCTCGAGATCAGCGTAGCTCAGCGGCCAGTCGGCCAGCGAAGAGTCCTGCGGAATCGCCGACGCGCCGTAGCGCTCGATCGTCTGCGAGCGCGCCCGGAAATCGTCCTCGTGCAGACGCCATGACACAGTGCCGTAGTGGACCGTGCCGCCGCCCGCCTGGTTGCCGTAGTTCTGCTGCGGGATAGGCGTCGCGCGCGTATCGGCGCTCGCGCGCCAGGTGACGGGCTGGCGCTTGCGGTCCGGGCGGGTGTCCTGGCGCTGGAAGTAGCGCAGTTCGTCGAGCTGGAAGTCCGCGGTTTTCAGGCGCGGCCCGCGCTCGAGCCCGATCACTTTCATTCCCGCCTTGGCGAGCTCGGCCGCAATGATCCCGCCGGCTGCTCCGACGCCGACGATCACGACATCCGTTTTTTCGGTCGCCATGGTCACGCCCTCCCCTTGAGGCCGATCATCGGCGCGCGCGTGAACGCTTCGGTGCTCTTGAGGTCAGCGGGCGTGTACACCGGCTGCGCGCCGGGGAAGCCGACGAGGCGCCAGCCGGCGAAGTCCTTGTTGCCGCCGTACATCGGGTCGGCGAACATGCCCTCCATCGTGTGCCTGCGCAGCGTGTTGAAGAAGGCCTGCGGCGACGGCCACGTGAAGCCCGTGGCCTTGCCCTGCTCGAGCGCGGCGATCACCTCGTCCTGGCGCGCCGCGTCGAGCTTCACAAAGGGGTGGCCGAACGTCTTGCCGCAATAGTCGTCGAGCTGTGTGAGCCCGTGCCGATAAAAATCCTGCTGATCCGCGTAAGCGCCGGCGAGCGCAAGGTCGATGTAGTTGATGACATTGGCGTCGAGCGCGCCTGGCTTGTCCGGCGCGCCCGGCATGATGCGCTCGGCGAAAGCCGCGACGGTCGCCGCGTCGTCGTCGTTGAAGAACGCGCCGTGCTCGTCGCCACTGGACTGCGCGCGAGCGGACGCGGGTGCGGCTGGCTGTTTCTCTTGCGCCACGGCGCCCGGCACCAGCCCGGCGCCGGTCGCGGCGCCCACGGCTGCGCCGACCAGGAAGGCGCGGCGCGCCTCGTCATGCTTGCTGTCCCGACGCTTGGTCATGGTGATGTCCTCCCTGGCCCGATCGAGACGCCCTCTTGATCGGTCGCATCAGCGTGCGCCTGTTTGGCCAACCCGGCAAGGTGGATGGGAAAGCAGG
>WNFF01008093.1_pt1 | contig 13274 bp, 10 predicted proteins | sample 5400441 | NCBI WGS metagenome assembly WNFF01 (sample SAMN13153345, study PRJNA577476) | soil metagenome | isolation source: 120 cm saprolite under Douglas fir tree site 2 hole 3 replicate 1 | place: USA:California | collected 2015-04-18
GAGCCGATCTTCGCGCTCGACTTCTCCGACGACGAGGTCGTTCGCGTCCTCATGGCTGGCGCCGAGCCGGCGCGTCTTCGCGAGCTGAAGGCGATCGAACGAGGCCGAGATTCTGCCCGAGACGGCGGCTATGGCGACTCGTTCACCTCAGGCCTAGAATGGACGCCCATGCGATATACGGCATCAGGCTTGATGGCTCTTGCGGTGTTCCTTGGGATCGGGTTGACCTGGGGCGCCGACCCGCCCACCCTCGAGGAGCTCGCGGTCGCCATTGAGGGGGTGCGGACCGGGCCGGACGGTGAGCGCGTTGTGGTCAGTCATATTTCGCGCAAGGTCAACACCTTCGCTGGGCGACAGGACAATTCACGTGAGACGCCCGTCTCCGACTCTCGTCCGCGAGATCGGTGAGCGTCTCAGCGAGACGGTCGATAGCGTGAGCCCTCCCGCCTTGGTCGCCGCGATTCAGCGCGAAACGGGGTGCTCCCGGGCGACGGCTTACCGGGCGGTGCGAGATTTTCTGGCGCAGCTCGATTCACGTTACGGGGTTCCCTCGCGCGGATCAGGGGCAACTGCTCGACGGGCTGGCTGTTTGGCTGATCTAAACAGCGGGCCATCAGGGCCCGAGCAGCGACGCTACATCGAGGTTGAGAACGGCTACACGGACGCACCCTATAACCGGCACACCGGGAAGTCACGCGCGGCTAGACACGACGGAGATCTACACGCAAGTCGCCAATCCGGAGCTCGTGAAGGCGATCAGGCGGCTGCGGATTACAGGCCCGGATTCTGGGCCACCCCCATTTGTGGACAGTCTGGTGCAGCCTAAGTGATAGATAAGAAAGAAAAGCGCCAGAGAAGGCCTGTAAGCCGGGTCCTGTGACCCCGAGCAGGTTTCCTTGCCCGGGGCGACGATCATTTCTCTAGGGCGCCGGTTGCCCGGCGTCTCCAGCGGCCGAACCCGGGAGCGGCGCGGGCCACGCCATTGCTCCCCTATTTGGCCTTGCTCCGGGTGGGGTTTGCCTAGCCGGCGCGGTCACCCGCGCCGCTGGTGAGCTCTTACCTCACCGTTTCACCCTTACCGTTCAAAGAACGGCGGTCTGCTTTCTGTGGCACTGGTCCGTGGGGTTGCCCCCCCTGGGCGTTACCCAGCACCCTGCCCTGCGGAGCCCGGACTTTCCTCCCGCCGCGTTGCCGCGACCGGCGACCGTCCAGCCTTCTCTGGCGCAAATGACAGTATAGCCGACCACACGCTCAGGGCTCCCGGGCTCTCAACAGGGCATGAGCCCGGCTCCCCAGCCTCCACGAGCATCTCGGCGGCGCGGTCCAGGTCCGGCCTTTCCGCGGCCGCGCCGCCGCTGCGTGACGCGGCGCGGTTCAGCCGGCGATCGCACCGCGCGCGAGCGCGTCCACCCGGTTGTTCAGCGCGTCGTCGGCGTGGCCGGCCACCTTGTGCCAGATGACGTCGTGGCGGCGGGTCTGGGCGATGAGCCGCTCCCAGAGATCGCGGTTGGCTACGGACTGTTTCTGGCTGTTCTTCCAGCCGTTCTGTTCCCAGCGCTCCCACCAGCGGTCGCGGAAGCAGTTGACGATGTACGCGCTGTCGGAGTGGAGGTGCACGCGCCGTTGCCCGGGGATCGCCGCGAGGCCTTCGACGGCAGCGGTCAGCTCCATGCGCTGGTTGGTGGTCTGGGGCTCCGCGCCGGACACGACGCGCTCGCCGGCGCCGTCGATGATGATCGCGGCCCAGCCGCCGGGGCCGGGATTCCTGCTGCAGGCGCCGTCGGTGTAGAGGACGATGTCGCGCGGCGAGCGCGCGGGTGTGGTGCCCGCCGAACGTGCCGTCAGGCGGGTTCCTGCCAGTACAGATACCGGCCGCAGCTCTCGCAGAGCATCAGCGCCTGTGCCGCCTTCAGGTCCTGGATGGCCTGCGGCCGGATCGCCACACGGCAGCCGCCGCAGATGGCGGTGCTGTTGACGCCGGCGACGGCCACGCCGGCGCGCGCCTTCAAGATCTTCGCGTAGTCGGCCAAAAGCGGGCGGGGGAGCTCGCGCGCGCGCGAGTCGCGGTCGGCGCGGACGGCGGTCAGCTCTGTCTCGACCGCCTCGAGCTTCCTTCGTACGACGGCCTCGTCCTGGCGTGCCTGCTCCTCGCGCGCCTTCAGGCGCGCTTCTCCCTCGCGGATGTCGGCGGCGACGCGCTCCTGGAGCTCCATCAGGCCGAGGATCTCCTCCTCGCCATGCGCCTTCTCCTGCTTGATGGTCTCGATCTCGGAAAGTACCGCGGAGTACTCGGTGTTGTTCTTGACTTCCCACAAGCGCGCCTCGGCCTTGGAGCGCTTGGCGGTGACGACGTCGAGGTCCTTCTCCTTGCTCCGGAGCTCCTTCCGAGTCGTGTCGGCTTTCAGCTTGAGCGCGTCCAGCGACTTCTTGGCTTCGGCGAGGGCGGCGTGGATGGCTTCGATCTGCTTGGGAAGGCGGGCGGCTTCGGCTTCGAGCACGGCGAGCCGCGTATCGAAGCCCTGTAAATCGATCAAGGTCAGCAGTTGAGAATCCAAGCCTTCTCCCATTGTATGCGAAGCGGAGCCACCTGTGCCCGGACGGGAGTCCCAGGTTGTCCGCGGAGCGGAGCCACGCGTCGTCCGCGGACCGGAGCCACGCGCACCTGTATCAGGCCACCCTCGATGCGATCCGAACTCATGGCACCCGCTACAAACGGAGCCACCCGCACCTGTATCAGGCCACCCTCGGTTCGATCCGGCCTCAAGGCACCCGTTACAGTAGTGGGCCCACCTGGACTCGAACCAAGACCTAACCGGTTATGAGCCGGCTGCTCTGCCATTGAGCTATGGGCCCGCAGGGTCATCATATCCGGCCGTGATCTCTGCGGTCACGATTCCAGGAAGCTCCGGAGCTTTTTGGAGCGCGAGGGGTGCCGGAGCTTGCGCAGGGCCTTGGCCTCGATCTGGCGGATGCGCTCCCGGGTGACCGCAAAGTCCTGCCCGACCTCCTCGAGCGTGTGCTCGCAGCCATCCGAGAGGCCGAAGCGGAGGCGCAGCACCTTCTCCTCGCGGGGCGTGAGCGTGTTGAGGACTTTGTTCGTCTGCTCGCGCAGGGAGAGGCCGATGATCGACTCCACGGGCGACACGACCTGCTTGTCCTCGATGAAGTCGCCGAGGTGGCTGTCTTCTTCTTCGCCAATCGGTGTTTCCAGGGAGATCGGCTCTTGCGCGATCTTCAGAACTTTCCGCACCTTGTCGACCGGCACGTCCATCTTGGCGGCGATCTCCTCCGGGGTCGGCTCGCGGCCCAGCTCCTGCACGAGCTGGCGTGAGGTTCGGATGAGCTTGTTGATGGTCTCGATCATGTGCACCGGGATACGAATCGTGCGCGCCTGGTCGGCGATGGCTCGGGTAATTGCCTGACGGATCCACCAGGTCGCGTAGGTCGAGAACTTGTAGCCGCGCCGGTACTCGAACTTGTCGACGGCCTTCATGAGGCCGATATTGCCTTCCTGGATAAGGTCCAGGAACTGCAAACCGCGATTCGTGTACTTTTTCGCGATCGAGATGACCAGGCGGAGGTTCGCCTCGACCATCTCCTTTTTCGCCTGCGCCGCCTTGACCTGGCCCGACTTGATGATGGTCATGACGCGCTTGATCTCGTCGGCCTTGGCGTTTGCGCGTGTTTCCGCGACCTTGATCTCCTGCTGGGCGACCCACACTTGTTGCTGCTTCGGGGACGGGAACTTCTTGGCGGCCTTGAGGTGGAGGTCGCCGCCGCCGCCGCTCACCCCGTTGGTGCCCGGGTCCCGGAACGAGACGTAGATGAGGTTCTGGACCTCGTCCGCCGACGGACGGCGGCCGTTGGTCCAGAGCCGGATCACGCGCTCGGCGCGCTCGATATCGTCGAGCAGGTCGCGCAGGCGTTGCACGAGGCCCCGGCGACCAAGGTCCGCGTCTTCCCGGTCGATGATCTGATTGCCGATGTTGAGCGCGCGGAGCTTCTCGAGCACCCGCGTCTGGCGCTGTTGCGCCTGCGCCTCGAACCGTTTCCACGCCGGCTCCTTGCCCTTCCTCGATCGCCGCCGGCCGGGCGTCTTCAGCCGGAGCTTCCGGGCGTGGACGACGAGCTTGTCGCGCTCGCGGAGCAGCCGGTCAACCGTCGCGAACGCCGCGGTAACCTGCCGGGTGAGCTCGGTCTCTTTCTCTTCCGTGAACTCTTCCTCGTTGACGTCCACGACTTCCTTGACCGAAATGTCGCGCCGACGGAGCTGCTCCCGCAGCTCGCGGAATCGCTCGAGGGCCAGGTTGGTGCTGAGGATGGCCGAGGTGACCTGATTCTTACCCTCCTCGATCCGCTTGGCGAGGGCGATTTCCCCCTCGCGCGTGAGCAACGCGACCCGCCCCATCTCGCGCAGATAGAGCCGCACGGGGTCCTCGGTGCGCCCGACGGGGCCGGGCGTGAGGTCGATCGGCTCGGGCGGGCCGTCGTCGTCGTTATCGTCGGGCTCCGCGGCCTTGCGTTCGCGGACCTCGGAGGGGAGCCGGCCGGCCTTGGCGGAGTCCACGACCTCGATGTCCATCGCGCCGAACATCATCATGATGTCATCGAGCTGGTCGAGCGAGACGAGGTCCGAAGGGAGGGCGTCATTCACTTCGTCGTAGGTGAGGAAGCCCTTCTGCTTCCCCACCGAGATCAGTCGGTCGAGCTCCTCCAGCTTTGGCTCTTCGCTCATTCGTCTGAGCTCCTTGGGGACCCCGTGGTCCCGTGTTCTAACGACTGGGCGACACCACCCGTGATCCCGTACACGACGGCGCTCTCCTGATGCAAGGTCCGCAACTCCGCGTGCATCGGCGTCGTGACCCCGGTCTTGGCCTGGGTCTCGGCGATCGACTGGCTCACCTCGCGCGCCCGCCGCAGCCGCTGGCTGCGCTCGAGCCGTCGCTGGAACTGTTCGATGCTAACCCGGGCGTCAATGCTTTCGCGATCTTCGACGAGCAGGGAGGAGAGGACGGAACGCGCCTCGTCGGTCTCGAGGTCGGTCATCAGGCTCTCCGCAGACGCGTCCGGTCGGCCCTTGAGCGCGCGTACGATCGAGCGGAGCGAGGCGTGACCGAGGTCGTCCGACTCGTCGAGCAGCGCCAGGAGGAGCGTGCGGGCCTCCATAGAGTGGAGCAAGAGCGTCACGAGATCGCGTTCGACTGGCGGCGTGGACGTCGGTGGGCTCGGCTGAGAGTGCGCCGGCGGCGTGCGCAGAGAGGATTGCAGCCGCTGCGCCTCGATCCAGAGCTGAGTCGCATCAACCCCGAGCTTGGCCGCGGCCTCGCGCGAGAGCGCCGTCGCCTCCTCCGCGTCGGCGACCTTCGCGAGCATCAACGACACCCGGGCGAACGCACTGGTCCGCGCCCGCGGGCCGGTCGCCCCGTCGGGGTCGACGATCGCGCGGTCGAGCGCGTAGGCGAGGAGGCTCCGAGCGGCGGTGATCCGCTCCGCGAAGGCCTCTGCGCCTGCCGTTCGGAGGAAGGTGTCAGGGTCGTGGCCCACCGGGAGCAGGGCGACCTTCACCCGGAAGGCCCCCCCGCCCGCGAACGCACCGGAGCGATTCACCGCCCATGCCATGCCCCCGTCGGTGGGCTCGAGCAGCTCTTCGGCCCGTGCCGCCGCCTTCTGGCCGGCCGCGTCGGCGTCGAAGAAAGTGACCACCTCGTCACAGTAGCGTCGCAGGAGCGCGAGCTGGGCCGGCGTGAAGGCGGTGCCGAGCGCGGCGACGGTCGCCGTGAACCCGTGCTGGTGGCACATGAGGCAATCGACGTAGCCCTCGACGAGGAACGCGCGGTTTTGCGTCTGGATCGTCGGACGGGCGAGGTCGGCGGCGTAGAGCAGATTTCCCTTGATGTAGAGGGGGGTCTCCGGCGAGTTGAGGTACTTCGGCTGCTCGTCCCCGAACGCACGCCCCCCGAAGGCGACGACCCGGCCCTGGAGGTCGCGGATCGGGAAGAGCAGGCGTCCGCGGAAGCGATCGTACGCGCCGGCACGATTCTCGCGCGGGATCGCGAGGCCCGCAGTGACCAGTGCGTCCTCGGTGACCTTCTCCGACCGCATGAAGCTGAGGAGCGCGTCCCAGCCCTCAGGGGCGTAACCGAGGCCGAAGCGTTGCGCGATCCCGGTATCGATGCCGCGTTGCTCGAGATAGGCGCGCGCCCGCTCGCCGGCCGGCTTCCAGAGCGTGTTCTGGTAGAAGCGCGCCGCGAGGTCCATCACCCGGAGGAGCTCTTCCCGGCCCGAATCGCCCCCCTTGCCGCGTTCCTCGGGCAGCGCGATCCCCGCCGTCTTGGCGAGTGCCCGGACGGCCTCGGGGAAGGAGAGGCGGTCCTGGCGCATGAGGAAGCCGAATGCGTCGCCGCCCACCCCGCAGCCGAAGCAGTGGAAGATCCCCTTCCGCGGATTGACCGTGAACGACGGCGTCTTCTCCGCGTGGAAAGGGCAGAGGCCCTTCCAGCCGGTACCGGCCTTGCGGAGGTTCACGAACCGGCTGACGAGATCGACGATGTCGATGGCCGCGCGGATGTCGTCGAGCAGCGTCTGCGGGTACTGCATCATCCGACCTTCAGCGCGGCCACGGTCGCGCCCGTGCCGCCTTCGGACGGCTCGCCGTCCCGGAACGACTCGACCAGAGGGTGGCCGGCAAGGAGGTCGCGGACGGTCTTGCGAAGGGCGCCGGTGCCCTTCCCGTGAACCAATCGTACGCTCGCAAGGCCGGCGAGAAACGCGTCGTCCAGGTATTTCTCGACACGGTCACGCGCCTCGTCTGTCGTCTGCCCGAGCAGCAGGAGCTCCGGGGCGACAGGACGGGGGGAGGCTGGGAGGGGTTCGGCCGCTCGGAACCCCACTCGCGCCGAACCCCTCCCAGCCTCCCCCCGTCCGGTGGCTGCGAGGCTCATAGGAACGGGACGGAGGGCGGAGACCGGGACGCGGACGGTCACCGAGCCGGATCGGACGGTCGCAGAGCTTCCGGCGATCTCGAGCAGCTCGCCGCGGATGCCCAGGTGCTCGGCCGCGACGGTCACGCCGGGCGAGAGGGCCGTCGGCTCGGCCACGGCCGCTTGCGGCGCGACGGCCTCGAGCTTCACCGCCGCCTCCCGCACGCGCCGCCGGCTCTCGTCCAGCGAGCGTCGCGAGCGCTCCGAGCGTTTGAGCTTGTCCCACTCGGCGGTGAGCGCGCGGCGGATGTCGGCGACGAGCGCCGTGGCCTCGGCGCGTGCCCGCGCGACGATCGCCTGGGCCCGGCTCTCGGCCGCCGCCTCCGTCTGACGGGCCTTCGCCAGGCGCGCCGCCGTCTCGGCGCTGATCCGTTCGATCTCGCGCGCCCGCTCGGCGTCCGAACGGGCATGGGCGTCGAGCGTCGCCAGAAGGTCGGAGAGCCGCGCGGCGTGCTCCGAGCGGTGGGCGCTGGCCCGCGCGATGAGCTCGGTGTCGAGGCCGAGCCGGGCGGCGATCGTCAGCGCGTAGCTCTGGCCCGGCTGGTCGTAGCGCAGACGGAAGCTCGGCGCGAGCGTCGCGGTGTCGAACTCGACCGACGCGTTGCGGGCGCGAGGGTGAGTGGACGCGAACGCCTTCAGCGGCTCGAGGTGAGTCGTGGCGATCACCAGCGCGCCGCGCTCGGCCAGCTCCTCGAGGATCGCCTGGGCGAGGGCCGCGCCCTCGTCGGGATCCGTGCCCGCTCCGAGCTCGTCCAGGAGCACGAGCGAGCGCGCGTCGGCCGCGTCGAGGATCTCGCGCACCTGCTTGACGAAGGCCGAGAAGGTCGAGAGGTTCTCCGCCACGGACTGGTCGTCGCCGATGATCGCGAAGACGTCGTCGAACACCGGCAGGCGCGAGCCCTCTTCCGCCGGCAGGTGGCAGCCCACCTGGGCCATCAGCGCGTGCACCGCGAGCGTCTTGAGCGCGATCGTCTTGCCGCCCGCGTTCGGTCCCGTGATGATGAGCAGCGGGCGGTCGGGCCCGAGCTCCAGATCCATCGGGACCACCGTCCGGCCGGCGTCGCTCCAGCCCTGGGCGAGCAAGAGAGGATGGCGCGCCCCGCGAAGCGCCACGCTCCGTGCGGTATCGATCACCGGCGCCGTCGCGGCCATACGCTCGGCGGCCTGCGCGCGCGCGAAGGTCCAGTCGAGCTCGCCGACGGCGCTCACCAGGCTGTCCAGGTCGTCGAGCCGCGCTCGTACACCGGCGGTCAACTCGCCAAGAATGCGCGCGATCTCGTGCTCCTCCTCAAGGGTCGCCTGGACGAGGTCGTTGTTGACGTCGACGACGTGCTCGGGCTCGATGAAGAGCGTCTGGCCGCTCTGCGAGCGATCGTGGACGATGCCGCGCACGCGGCTCCGCGCCTCGGCCCGCACGGGCAGGACGTACCGGCCGTGCCGGAGCGTAACGTACCGGTCGGCGAAGAGCCGATCGGCGTCGCTCCCCTGGAAGGCGCGCTCGAGCTCGGCGGCAAGCTGTCGGCGGCGGTCGCGGATCTCGCGGCGGAGGCGTTTGAGGGTGGGACTCGCGTCATCGGTCATCGTGCCGCTCGCGTCGAGGGCCCGGCGGAGGCGGTCGGCGAGCTCGGGAAATCGTGGCAGGGACTCGGTGATCACGGCCGTGAGCACGGGGCGGATATCGGGAAGGGCTTCCAGCGGGAGCGACCCGGCAGTGGAGAGGGCCAGCCGGGCCTCGCGCGTCATGTCGATCGCCGCTTGGACCTCGGAGACATCGGTGAGTGGCTCTGCGGTCGTCGCGCGCTCGCGGCCCATCCCGGTCAACGCTTCGTGCGCCAGGAGCGCCCGCACCGCATTCCATTCGGTGCCGGGCTCCCAGGTTCGGCCTGACTCCACCCTTCGCCTCATTCGCCCCCGGCCCGGATCACGGGAGTGTCGGCGTACATCCAGGGGTGCTCCGGCTAATCGGACATCCGTTCGCGCCGCTTAGCCTTTTTACGGGCGGCGAGGGCCTTTCGCTTCCGTCGAACGCTCGGCTTTTCGTAGTGCTGGCGCTTTTTGAACTCGGACAGGAGCCCAGCCTTCTCGCACTGTTTCTTGAAGCGCTTGAGCGCATTTTCGAAGGACTCGTCGGGCTCGACGACGACCTTGGTCACTCCGCTCCCCTCCAGGTGGCGACGCCCTGGATAAACAATAACTATATACCATGCGACCTCCCACCGGGCAATCGAGCGAGGCCCTCTGGTAGACTGACGCCCTTGACCACGACCGCCGGCGCGCTACCCGTCTACACTGTCGTGCCCTTCGTCGCCATGCTTCTGGCGATCGCCATCTGCCCCCTCTGGGTGCCTCGCTGGTGGGAGTCGAACCGGAACAAGATGGGTGTCTCCGCCGCCCTCGGCCTGCCGATTCTTGTCCTGTACATGATCCGTCGACCGGGAGCGCTCGGCGCCATGGCCGCGGAGTACGTCTCCTTCATTGTCCTCCTCGCCGGACTCTACGTGGTCGCGGGCGGGATCCTCCTGCGCGGCGACCTTCAGGCGACACCCCTCACCAATACGGCCTTCCTGGCGCTCGGGTCGGTGCTGGCGTCGCTCGTCGGCACCACCGGGGCCTCGATGCTCCTGATCCGCCCGCTCCTTCAGACTAACCGTGAGCGCACCCACGTCAGACACACCGTCATCTTCTTCATCTTTCTCGTGTCCAATATCGGCGGCATGCTGACGCCGCTCGGCGATCCGCCGCTTTTCCTCGGCTACCTGCAGGGTGTGCCGTTCACCTGGACCTTCCGCCTCTGGCCGCACTGGGCGCTCCAGGTGGTTGTGCTGCTGGCACTCTATTTCGTCTGGGACACGCGGCAATACACGCGTGAGCCGATCGCCGCGCTGCGCCGCGACCGGACGCAGATCGACCCCCTGCGCCTGCGGGGTGCGCTCAACGTCCTCTGGCTCGGTCTCGTGGTCCTCGCCGTCGCGTTCCTGCGCGAGCCCTGGCGCGAGGCCGGCATCGTGGTGCTGGCCGCCGTTTCCCTCTGGCGCACCCCTCGCGCAGTACGCCGGGCCAACGGCTTCACGGCCTATCCCATCGTGGAAGTCGCTGTCCTGTTCTTCGGGATCTTTCTCACGATGATCCCGGCGCTCGAGCTCCTGCGCCAGCGGGGCGGGGAGCTCGGCGTGCGCGAGCCCTGGCAGTTCTTCTGGGCCTCCGGAGTGGTGTCCTCGTTTCTCGACAATGCGCCGACCTATCTGACTTTCCTCGCGCTCGGGCAGGGTCTCGGCCTGGCCCGCGAGGTGGTGGACGTCCCGCACTCGATCCTGGCGGCAATCAGCGTGGGAGCGGTGTCCATGGGGGCCAACAGCTATATCGGCAACGCGCCCAACTTCATGGTGAAGTCGATCGCCGAGGAGCAGGGCGTGCAGATGCCGAGCTTCTGCGGCTACATGCTCTACAGCGGCGCAGTTCTCATACCGCTCTTCGCGATCGTCACCGTGGTCTTTTTCCGCTGAACGTCGGGAGGAGCGCCGCCGGATGGCATCCAAAGAACGGCGGATCCCATTGATCAATCTCCGTGGAGAAGGATGCCGCACGTGCATGCCAGTCCGGATGGGCAGATCACGATAGACGACTGGCAGAATATGGTCACGGGGGCACGAGAAGGCTTCAAGTTTATGCATCCTCAATGACGTCAAGATCCCCAGGGGGAATCAATGGAGCGGCCGATGCAAATGATCCAGAGAAGGGTGATTACTTGAGCTTTGATGCCGAGGTTCGGGCAGGCGAATTCAGTGGTCGAACCAACTTCTGGATAAGCAGACGCGGCGTGGAGAACTTCGTCGAAGAGCTGGACCAATTTAACGCTCGGCTCTCTGGGACCGCGTCAATGACATCTGGCTGGGGACAGGAGATCTATTTCTCGCTTAACCTCTTTCCGTACAAGCGGGCGGTCGAGCTCGCTGAACCGAGTAACCAACCGAGTAACCGTGGAAGTCGAGACTGAACCGTCGATGGTCATGGCGTTTCTTCAGGATCTGAAGGCCGTTCTCGATGTGGCTGTTTAGCCCTGATCTGAAAATGACCCAGGCGACGAGAGCATGGTCAATCGAGAGCATCGGAGGCCTTGCGGGAAAAGGTCCGGAGAGGCGACCGCTCATTGCCTGCTAGCTGAGCAGGGCAAGGATCTTTTCCGCCGCCTCCGCGACAGCCGCATCGACGGCCGGCAGCTCGTCGCGCTCGAATGATGTGAGCACGTGGTCGGGGACGTCGTCCTTCTGGTCAGGGCGGCCGATGCCCACCTTTACCCGCTTGATCTCCTGGGTGCCGAGCGCCTCGATGACCGACCGGACGCCGCGGTGGCCACCGTGGCTGCCCTTCATTCGGAGGCGCACGATCCCGAGCGGCAAGTCGATATCGTCGTAAACGAGGATCAGGTCGGCGGGACCGGCTTCGACGCGGCGGAGTGCCTTGGCGACGACAGGGCCACTCTCGTTCATGAAGGAGATCGGCTTGATCAGGCGGACGGGCTCGCCCCTCCACTGTCCTCGAGCAACCACCGCCGAGCCGTCGCGCCGCCAGGACGCTCGGAGCCTCCTGGCGAGGAGGTCGAGGACACGCTGGCCCACGTTGTGGCGGGTGTCCCGGTACTCCGGTCCCGGGTTCCCCAGCCCGACGACCACTCGGCCGTGGGCCAAGCGCGTCCCGCTCCGTTACTTTTCTGCCTTTTCGGGCCTCTCGGGTCTCTTCGGCCGCTTGCCATCGTCGGCCGCCGCCTCCTCGCCTTCCTTCGGCTTGCGCTCCGTGAGGACTTCCGGCTCGGTGACCGCCGCCGCCGTCGGCGCCACCACCGCGGCCACTTCCTCGGCCATCGGCGGCGCCACCGTCGCGACCGCCTGCCCCGGGTCGTTCAGGATTCGAACGCCCTCGGGCGCTCCACGACACCGCGAGCTCGTGGAGCACGAGGTTCAGGATGCCCTTCTGGTCTCTCACCCCCGCCGCTTCGCCCACGGGGCGTACGCTTACCTGGACCGTGATGGCGCGGTCCACGGCCACCTCCTGCAGGTCGACGTGGAGCAGCTGCTCGGTGACGGGATCGAACTGCAGCTCGCGGATGATCGCGAGCCTGGCGCCGTTGCCCGGCTCACCGTCGAACTTGAGGGTGAGCAGCTGGGTCGTGCCCTCGTGACCGTGGATCATCCGTAGCACGGCCTTCGGGTCCACCGTGACGGTCTCGGCCTTCCGGCCGTCGTAGAGGATCGCCGGCACGACGCCCGCTCGGCGCAGGCGTTTCGCGACCTCTTTGCCGGTCACGTCGCGTCGCTTGATCATCAGCTCTTGCATCGCCATGAGTTGCTCCTTGAGAGTCGAATTACGCGAACAGCGTCGAGACGGATTCCTCGTCGTGGATGCGCCGGATGGCCTCGCCCAAGAGCGGGGCGACCGTGAGCACCGTGATGCGCGAAGCGCTGCGCTTGTCGTCGGTCACCGGGATCGAGTTGGTGACGAGGACCTCCTCGATCGGAGAGGTCTTGATGCGCTCGATCGCCGGCCCGGACAGCACCGCGTGGACACCGCAGGCCAGGATGCGCCGGGCGCCCTCGCGCTCCACGGCGGTCACCGCCTGCAGCAGTGTGCCGGCCGTGTCGATGATGTCGTCGATGACGATGGCATCGCGCCCCTTGACGTCGCCGATGAGGTGCATGGCGACCGCCGAGTTCGGGCCCTCGCGCCGCTTGTCGATGATGGCGAGACCGGCGTCGAACCGCTTGGCCATCGCGCGGGCCCGTTCCACGCCTCCGGCATCCGGAGCGACGATCACCGGCTCGTGCAGATCCTTCTTGCGGAGGTAGTCGATCATCACGACCGGGCCGGCGAAGAGATGGTCCACCGGGACGCTGAAGAAGCCCTGGATCTGGCCGGCGTGCAGGTCGAGCGCCAGCAGCCGGTCGATGCCCGCCGCCTCCAGCAGGTCGGCCACGAGCTTGGCTGAGATCGGCACTCGGGGTTGCACTTTCCGGTCCTGGCGCGCGTAGCCGTAGTAGGGCAGCACCGCCGTGATCCGACGGGCCGATGCGCGCTTCATCGCATCGACCATGATCAAAAGTTCCATAAGCGTGTCGTTCGCGGGAGGGCAGGTCGGCTGGATGAGGAACACGTCGGCGCCGCGAACGTTCTCGTTGACCTGCACGTACACCTCGCCGTCCGAGAAGCGCGTCACCTCGGCGTCGGACACCGGGACGTGCAGGTATTGCGCAATCTCCTCGGCGAGGGGGCGGTTCGCGCTGCCCGTGAACAGCTTTAGCT
>WNFF01017289.1_pt1 | contig 13274 bp, 14 predicted proteins | sample 5400441 | NCBI WGS metagenome assembly WNFF01 (sample SAMN13153345, study PRJNA577476) | soil metagenome | isolation source: 120 cm saprolite under Douglas fir tree site 2 hole 3 replicate 1 | place: USA:California | collected 2015-04-18
CTGGCAGCGGCGCTTAAAATGCAATGGCCGCAGCTCGCTATCCAGCGCTGTACCAACCATAAGCTGCGGGATCTACTGGCTAAGGCGCCGGCCCATCTGCGCGAGGAACTGGCGGAGGATTATCGGCGGATGATCTACGCCTCAAGCCGCGAGGCGGTGGAGCAGGCGCGCGTAGGCTTCCTGCGCAAGTGGAAGCTGCGCTGCAAGGCGGTCAGTGCCAGCTTCGAGGAGGCCGGTGACGAGCTCTTCACCTTCACCGCTTTCCCATCCTCGCAGCGGAAAGCGCTGCGTACCACCAACGCGCTGGAACGAATCAATGAAGAGTTTCGCCGACGGACCAAAACCCAAGCCTCGCTCCCCGCTGAGGAGGCGGTGCTGTTCTTGCTCTTCGGCCTCCTGCGCAGCGGTCAAGTGCGGCTGCGCCGTCTGGTCGGCTGGCAGGATCTGACTAGTCCACAAATGGAGGCAGCGTAAGCAACTGCATAGTCAACTGCTCGCTCGTCGATGCCTGATGCCAACTACTTTTCCACCAATTGACGGACACCACCAAGGCGGAAGGAAGGCTCGCAGAGCCGAATCGACTTCGGCCGTGAACTGTCCGAAACTCAGCCTCAATTTTTTCAGAGTCTCGTCTCTTGCGGACACTTTTTTTGAGGCGAACGGTGCACTCGTTCCCTCGCTGATGTATCTAACACTTATTCGAAGTGCGATATTGATCTTTCGTTGCCTTGACAAAATGCAGATTCGCCTTCCCCGCGCTCAGTTGTATCAGTGCTGCGCTTTGAAAACCGTGACCGGGAGAGAGATCGTATATTTATTGAGAATTGCGTAATATAGATACATAGCTAGAGGAGCTGGGCCTGTTGCCAGAAGGAGCGGACGAGAGTGGAACGCCTACGCATGCGGCGCAGTGCACGACGGGCGTGGTCGCTCAGCTCGGCAAAATTCTTGGGACAGAAATTGGGTAATTCATGCTGTTTCCAGTAGCCCCAGAGGTACTCCACCGGGTTGAGTTCCGGCGCGTAAGCGGGCAGGCGCTCCAGTTCGAGCCGGGCCCGCTGGCCGGCGACCCACTGCTGGACCAAGCGGCTGCGGTGCGCGGGCAGACCGTCCCAGATGACCAGCAACCTGCCCGGGAGATAGGCCAAGAGATGGCCGCGCGGACAGACCCCGGTGCTGCAATCATTTCAACTGGAAGCTGCTCTCGGCGATGGCCGGGATAACCTGGTGGCGTTTCTACTTCCGGCTCTTTACTGGACCCATTCGCGGTCCCCAGGTGATCGAGTTTCTTACTCACGCACCCTACCCTCTGTTCCGGACTTTATAGCACATAATCTGCTTTATGTGCGGCCGGACTCCCTTTGCGGAAGATGTTCAGGCGGCCTTCCTGCCTCGCAGCAACTGAACGAATGTGTCGCTTACAGTGTGATCCTTGGTGTCAGCCGCGTAGTCGACGAGCCGCTCGCGGAGAGCCTTGGCCGCATCCAGCGGCAGGAGCGTTGCCAGCAATAGGAAGACCCCCGCGGAAGCGCGCGTCACCGATATGCTGCTGCGGTCTATCGTTTCCGGGGCCCAGGAACGTTTGGGCAATGAAAAACTCCATGATCTTGTCGTGTCGGAAGAGCCACTCGATCTTGACCGTTTCGTCCGAACTCTTTGACTGCCGAGTGACAACAAGCTTGTGGCGCTCCATGCACAGGAGTTCCTTTTGGAACAACTGCGCGGATATCGCGACCTCATCATGTAACCGCAACTGGTAGCAGTGCTCCGAGAAAGCCTTTAATGGAAAATCCTGGTCCATATTCGTGCGCTTGTAGTCGCCCGCCATGATCCGGTACTGCTGCTCGCGCAAACGAAACAGGTCGGGATGCTCACTGCGCGAAAGCATCTCGGCCACAACGGTGAGATCCATCGGATTGGACAACATACGCAATAAAATTTTTTCGGCATCATCGTCGAGCTGCGAGGCGAAGACCCCTGTCAAGTAGCTGTTGCATGCCCGTTCGTACTCGCCACCTTTGCGGACAGCGTCTTCAGGAAGGATGGCTTTCCGGCTCAACAGAAAAGCTCTGATCTGCTCTTGCGTGAGCCGCTGGAGCGCATAGAGCTTTGCCGTCTTGGGCGGCGTCCATTCGAGTGGCTGTGTGCCTACGATTACATTGGCCCTGAAATAGCGTTCGATGAACGAACTCACCTGGGCACGCGTGTCCGGTGAGACCTCGTTGAGGCCATCGATCGACACATCGATCCCGCCGCTGTAGACGAGGCTTTGAAGGAAGGTCTTGTCCTGCGCGTAGCCGAAGAGCTTATCTTGAATCGCCTCGATGACTCCGCCACTGCAGCGTTGCGCGATCAAATACACCATTGGGCGCCTCGCACTCTTGGTAAGACTCCGCAAAAACATTGTCTTGCCGAGCCCGGACTCGCCCTCCAGCACGATCTCTCCCCGGATTTCGGGTATGACCCGGGCGATCGGTTCGGGATGTCCACTTGGTTTGATCACGACGGAACACTCGGCGAAATAGGCTTCTGGGTCGAAGTTGTCGGGGTCAGCGTCGGCAAGCAATGAATCGCGGAAGGGCGACAAGAGTCGGTTGCGCAAGAAGGGCACCCAAGTGAGAAGCAGACCTACGTAACCAAAGCCGAGAAATCGTCGCACCCAAGGGTTCCAGAAGAAAACGGCCTGAACCGAGGGGAAGCGGGGATAAAGGAATATAAGGGCTATCCAAAAGATGGGTTGTGCGGCCCAAGCATAGCCGTATCGCATGAACCATTGGAGAATGTAATTGGGGGAGGTTGGAATCGCATTCGCGGCCACCGCCGAAGGGCCCCCTTTGGCTCAACATCCCTAATCGAAGGTACTTGACCTGGCGAAATACTTTCAAATAGCGCCGTGCGTCGCTCGAGGACAGCCGTGACAGTTGGCAGCTCTCCGGCGCGCTCTTACCTAGACAGCAAATCGCGATTTCTACGTCAGGCTGACCACCACCCAGTAGGTGCGCGGCGAAACGGGTTACTCCGACCTCTTCCTGGTTCCCGTAAGCCGGACTCAGGATGGCAGGTAATGTACCAAGGTCGACCGGGCCGACGACCATAAGTACATTAATGGCCCCGGCTTTTACAAAGGCTACCTTATCGGAGAGGAGCGTGATGAGTTCGGGCATAGTGAGAGCACCGGAGAGAAAATCCCTCACTGAAGCAGCCGGATAGACCGGTTGCACCGGAGTAAAAATCCGGCAGCAATAGCCCATTTGCCGGGGCGCGGCAGAGGTGGGCGGAGGGATGAAGCGGGTGGAACTGTACGCACAGGTACGACGAGCAGTTTATGTAGAGGGGATCAGTCAGCGGGAAGCGGCGCGACGCTTTGGGATCGACCCGCGGACGGTGGCGAAGATGCTGGCGTTCTCGGTGCCGCCAGGATATCGGCGGAGCCGGCCACCGGCGCGGCCCAAGCTGGATCCATTCCTAGGGATTATCGACCGGATCCTGGAGGAGGATAAGAGTCACCCTGCCAAGCAGCACCACACCGCTAAGCGGATCTTCGAGCGGCTCCGCGATGAGCACGGGTACGGCGGCGGGATCACGATCGTAAGGGGCTACGTGCACGAGCGCCGCGAGCGGCTGCGCGAGATGTTCGTGCCACTGCGCCACGATCCCGGACACGCACAAGTCGACTTCGGCGAAGCGCTCGCGGTGATCGCGGGTCAGGAGTGCAAGATCCACTTCTTCGCGATGGATCTGCCGCACAGCGATGCTTGCTTGGTGCAGGCCTATCCGGCGGAGAGCACCGAGGCCTTCTGTGAAGGTCACAATGTCAGCTTCGAGTTCTTTGGCGGAGTACCGCGGTCGATCCTCTACGACAACACCAAGCTGGCGGTTGCACGCATCCTCGGCGATGGCACCCGGCAGCGCACTCGAGTCTTCAGTGAACTGCAGTCCCACTATCTGTTCGCCGATCGCTTCGGGCGACCGGGCAAGGGCAATGATAAAGGCAAGGTCGAAGGGTTGGTCGGCTACGCGCGGCGCAACTTCATGGTGCCGATCCCACGCGCGGTCAGCTTCGCTGAACTCAATGCGCAGCTATTGGAGTGTTGCCGCCGGCGCCTGAATGATCGGCTGCGCGGTCATGATGACACCATCGGTGAGCGGCTGGTGCGGGACCGTGAGGCCTTACTGCCGTTGCCACCTGCTCCCTATGATGCCTGCGAAAAGAAGCCCGCCTGGGTCAGCTCGTTGTCGTTGGTGCGCTATCGCGGCAACGACTACTCGGTGCCGACTGCCTTTGGCCACCGCGAGGTGCTGGTCCGGGGTTACGTCCACGAAGTCGTGATCGCATGCGGCGCGGAGGAGATCGCCCGGCACACTCGTTCTTACGAGCGCGAAGACTTCGTGTTCAACCCTTTGCACTATCTGGCCTTGCTGGAGCGGAAGATCGGCGCGCTGGATCAGGCCGCACCGCTGGTCGGCTGGGAGCTACCTGATGAGTTCGCGACGTTGCGCCGGCTCCTCGAAGCGCGCCTGAGCAAGCCCGGCAAGCGTGAGTTCGTCCAGGTTCTGCGCTTGTTGGAGGTGTTTGGTCTCGAAGATGTGGTGGCAGGAGTTAGAGAAGCGATCGCCCGCGGGGTGATTAGCTTCGATGCGGTCAAGCACCTGGTGCTGTGCCGGATCGAACGGCGCCCGCCGCGGCTGAACCTTCAGGTTTACCCGTACCTGCCGCAGGCGACGGTGGCGACCACCCTCGCCAAGAGTTACTTGAGCCTGATGGCGGGAGCAGGCTCATGAGCGAGACACCCCAGGTTCTGCTCACCCACTACTTGAAGACCCTCCGCTTGCCGACCTTCTTGCGCGAGTACGACAAGCTCGCGCGTCAGTGCGCGGGCGAGGAAGTCGACTATCCTCGCTACCTGCTGCGCCTGGCCGAGTTGGAGATGATCGAACGGGAACGCCGGACCGTCGAACGGCGGATCAAGGAAGCCAGATTCCCGGCGGTCAAAAGCCTCGACAGCTTCGAGTTCGCCGCGATCCCCTCGCTCAACAAGTCGCTGGTGCTGGAGCTGGCACGCTCGGAGTACGTCGGCCGCCGCGAGAACATCATCGCGGTTGGCAACAGTGGCACCGGCAAGACTCACGTGGCCCTTGGGCTAGGTCTGGCCGCATGTCAGAAAGGTCTCTCGGTCGGCTTCACCACTGCCGCTGCGCTGGTCAATGAGCTGCACGAGGCTCACGATGAAAAGCGTCTACTGCGCCTGCAACGACAGCTAGCCAGCTACAAGCTTCTTATCGTCGATGAACTGGGATACGTCCCGCTCTCCCCGACCGGCGCCGAGTTACTGTTCGAGATCTTCAGTCAGCGCTACGAACGAGGATCGATCATCGTCACCAGCAACCTCCCGTTCGATGAGTGGACCAGCGTGTTCGCTTCCGAGCGCTTAACCGGCGCGCTACTGGATCGTCTCACCCACCATGTTCACATCCTCGAGATGAACGGCGACAGCTTCAGGCTCAAACACAGCAAGCGCCGCATCAATGACGATCAGCCGCGAGACGCCGGCTAAGACTCCGCTCTCTTCACGAAATTAGCTCTTCGCAGCAGCAGCGAGGGGGCGATCCCCCTCGCGCTCCCCCTGCCAGAAGCAAAACCATCAACCCATCGCCCCTGGGGGCGATCCCCCTCGCGCTCCCCCTGCCAGAAGCAAAACCATCAACCCATCGCCCCTATCCAACTGATGTACTTTTACTTCGGCGCGCCGATGTACTTTCGATCTGGTGTTGACACCCCGCGCCTCACCCTGAAACGGAAATCCGCCCTGGGCCAGTTCATGACACCCTCACCCGTGGCCCGGTTCATGGCTTCGCTGTTTCCACCCACGACCCTGCAGACCTGTCGCTTGCTCGACGCCGGAGCTGGTGTCGGCGCGCTCTCCTGCGCCTTCCTTGATCGTCAAGGGACCGCCCCAACCAGGAGTCCTTGGCTGAATGAGCGTCCGAGAGCGCCGCGACCATATTTGCTTCCAAGAACTTATGGAGGCCGATTTCGTGACTCGGTGTTGGGATCCACGTCACGCATCAGTCTTTAACATGATTCTGAATTGCGGACTACTGCTTGGCAGTATAGAGGGTTAATGCGTACCTCGAACGAGCTGCGAACAAAACGCTGCTGTCATAGTCGAGAAGACTTGAAACCTCAGCTTTTAGCCAGGTTTTTAGTTTTCGTGATTATATTAATGATGCAGCCCTTAGATGCGGAAGACAAAACAAGCGAGCCCCACTCTCCCATACCAAATAGCACACTTCAGGTCCTGGTCGTTATCACTCAGGATTGGACTGCTACAAGCGGATTTCTTAGCAAATTTGCTCGAGAGTCACCGTACGCGTTATGGATCAAGGCCGGCTCAACGATTCCAGTCGTTGTCGGGCGCTCAGGTCTGGGTTGGGCACCAGGCTTGCAATCGCCGTACCTCGCTGGCCCCATAAAGCACGAGGGTGATGGACGATCGCCGGCCGGCGTTTTCAGGTTAGCGACCTTTTTCGGCTATGCGGTCCCTTCGCGAACACTCCGAAATCGGTATGTTCGAGTTCAAAACGACACGCTATGCATAGCTGATAGCTATTCCCGCTACTACAATCAGATCGTGAATGCGAAGACGATACCGAGCCCCGATTGGTCGGTGGCGGAACAGATGTTACGGTCTGATAATCTCTATGAGCTCGGTGAATTCGTAGAGGTGAACAGTAATCCAGCGTTACCAGGTCGGGGATCATGCATTTTTATACATGTCTGGCGTGATAGAAGGAGCCCAACGGTCGGTTGCACCGCAACTTCGTTCTTAAATGTCAGGGATCTTATCGAATGGCTTGATCTCGAGAAGCATCCTGTCCTGGTTCAAATTCCGAGAAGGAAATATGAAGAGCTAAGACGGTTGTGGAAACTTCCTTAGTGTGGAGCCGTCGAAAGCCGTCATCCAGGCGAACACGTTCACTGCGCTTTCGTTTCGGAATGATCGTGGCGATTGCGATGCAACATAAGCAATTGGTCGATTGCGCGCGCCGTCGCGCCGCGCGGTCTAAGATTGAAGATGCGTGCCGTAATGGCAACCACTCCCTCGACCAAATGATCCAACTATTGGCCGCTCAAACCGGTCACAATCTAAGACAAAAATTCTCAGAGCTGTTGCTCAAGAATCTATTTCAGATAATCGTTATTCGTCCGAATTAACCACGGCCCGCCGCCGTGTGACTGGACGACTTCGTAGGATTCGTGCTCGCGCTCTTGTTTGACCCGTCCGTCCTTATAATGGAACACCATTGAATATTCCGCGCCGAACTTCCCGACTCCGTCCTTGAAGCCCTCATACGTAACCTGATATCTGGGAACTTCCACACGCTTGAGTCGTGCGAAATCCTGACGCCGTGCTGAGGCTATCTGCTCATAATTTCGTTCCACCTGCTGGCCGTGCTCGGGAAAATCCTGCCGCGCATCCGGCGTCCATTGCTTCAGATAGGCATCGAGGTCGAGTTGCTCCCACGAGCGGTATAAATTATCAATGGGTCTTCGCATTTCTTGCAGATTGGGGACGATGATAGCCAAGTCTGCGCCCCGCGTCCGGGTCTGGTCGGCTCCTGTCGGCATGGGAGGAGCCTGAAGGATAGGGATCGACCCGTCGTGTGCCTTAGCAGTGAAGATATATTCGCCGCCCGCATCACCGGGAAGCACACCCCATACCGGAGTCTGGTCGCTGTTCGCCGCCCGCGGCACCAAATATGAGGCCAGGTCGGCAAAAGTGATGATGCCTTTGCCCTGCCAATCGGCATTGCCGTCTCGGGTCGCCTCAAGGAAATAATAGGTGAAAAAACTGAGGCCACCCGGACCGCTATCATTCACGCTCTGATCGGCCTCGCCTGCAGTGATAAATTCGCGGGCTTGGCGGGTAGTGATTTGGAGTAGGTAATCCGGCCGACGGGGGTCTACTGCACCCGGTCGCAGCAAAGCGCCTAGGAGTCCGCCGAAACACGAGTTGAGAATGAATAACTGGTGTCGGAATTTCCGAAGATGCGTTGACTGTGCCCTAAGCTCGTCCATTGAAATCATTGTTGACGGGTCAGCCGCGTCCACCGGCACGATATATCCGATCGTCTCCTCACCGTATTTATCGGTAAAGCCATGTCCGCTGAAATAGAAAATCATTCGGTCACTGTCGGAAGCGATTCTTTCAAGGCCAATGAAAGATTGGATGATGTTCTGCCGATTCGCTTGCGCGTCTTGCAGCAGCTTGACCTGGTAGCCTTGCGAAGTTAAGAAGGCCGCCACGGCTTGGGCGTCTGCGACTGCGGTGCTGAGCTTGGGAAATCTCTTATTTTGGTAGTTGTCGATGCCGACGACGATGGCATAGCTATGAGCAAAATCCTGGCACGTGGCGGACAAAGGAAGGATAGCGGCGATTCCTGATATCAGCCAGAATACACAAAGACGGTACCAATTCATGGTTTGGTCCCCCGGCAAGAGCCTGATTTGATCTCGTCAGCGGTCTTGCGATACACGTTGTTTTCCGGGCTAATCGTGAGTGCCAAATCAATCAGCCGTTTGGCTGACTGTAGATCGTTCATACTGCAATCGATATAGGCAAGATTGTTAAGTGGGGCGGAGATCAGCGCGAGCGCGCTGCGATATTGAGCGGCCGCTCGCGTCCGATCCCCTTCCTTATCCGCAGCAAGTCCGTCGGCCAAGAACCCTTCCAGTGTTCCACCCGACGGAGCGGACCCTCCCCGGAGCAGAAGCTGCGTGCCCGTTTCGGGCTCTGACGCCCTGCCATCAGCCATCCCACGCTTCAGCTCGGGCTCGCCTTTAGCGATCATAACTGCGAGGAGAACGCACCCAATGACAGCAAAGGCGGTTCCAGACGTTGTGTTTGTGATACGAATCTTCGCTGCCGGGATCGATGCCTCAATTGAGGTTTTCAGTAGATCGCCCTGTCTCTCGAACAACCGATACCCGAAATAAATCAGAGCAAACCCGACTGCAATGATAGCTAGCCTATACGCTAACGCATATGCGATAAACGCCACTTCCAGAGACATTCCGGCCGACCTCCTCGTCTTGTAGTTGCGCAAGCACTTTTAACCCGAAATACTCAATTGGGCATCAAAGCTAAGCGCTCTAGCCTGGGCAGGCGACGCAGTTTCCAGGGCCTGGGCACAGGGTGTTTTTGCGTAGTCGGTGCACTGCGCCACAGTTGCAATCGCGAGCGCGGCGCAGTGTTGTGCGAAGTGCTGGAACTCACCGATCCCGACGGGCCCGCCGCTCGGCCGCCTGGCAATTTGCACCTCGAAACCGCGCACGACCGGCACTGAAATCATCCCCTGCCCCTGCTGTGTTTCCTGCCCGGCTGTTAAGGGCAGCAGGCAGATCCGTGGTCGGGTCGCCCCAGAGGAATGCTCCTCCCAGGACCGGGTGGCCGGAGGCGGGGTGACTGCCTCCAGGCACCTGGTGGTCATGGGTAACCATGATCCATACTCCGACAATACCCAATTTCTACGCCAGATAATTTGCAAAGTGCCAGGCACTCCAGTACTCCGGTTAGAGTGTGATAACGCCCTTTATAACACGCTAACAAGGGCGCTCTGCCAGTGGACTACCAATTCCAGAACAAGGGCAAGTTCGCCCTTTTGGCCTTCGACAATGTCTATGTTGAAATACCGTCGTCAGCCTTTCGGCTGTCTGATGGTACTTGGGTGATGCCCGGCGTGCCGATGCGCGCTCTCGACACTTGGACAGAGTGGCTCGGCTCCATCCAGATGGAACGCCTTCGGGGAGCGAATCCCGTCCTCTTCGTCGAGGAGGCCTCTGACAATCCCGAAATTCTCGACGCTGTGCACGATCGTCTTAGGCAGGGTCTTAGTCTTCTTTTTTATCTGCTCCACTTCAGAGGGGGCGTGGAATGCGAGGGTGCCGATTTGCTGTGCGGCTCTTCCCAACAGAGTGAGCCGGATGTCCGGCAGATGGGTAAGCTCCCGACATTTGTTCAAAGCAAAGGCTACAGACGGGCACCTATCACCCAAGAGTGGCTTGAGAACGCCATCGCGCTCCGCGCCGGCCTTATGGCGATGGAAGCGAATAAAGCCGAATTCCAGCGCACCATTCGTGGCTTCAACACTTTGTTCAATGGCCTGAAGGAAACCGGGCAGGATCGTCTCCATCAGTTCGTCCGGTCGCTGGAGGCGCTTATCTTGCCGAATATCGGCAATACCAAAAAACAGTTCGCGCACCGCTGTCAGACCTTCGCCCACGCCGGCGACGATACACGTGACCTGCTCCTGGAGACCTTCGACATGCGCAGCGCCACGGAGCATCTGCACCGCTGGGACGAAGCCGTGCAGGGTTATCCCGCAGACCATCGGGAAGACGTGTGCTGGCACAGGACCCGGCAAATCGAGCATCTGGCCTGTGACGCGTATTCACGGCTGTTGCGCGACGCCGCGCTACGGGATCACTTCCGGACGGACGCCGCGACTGCGGCTTTCTGGAAGATGCCGGACGACCAGCGGCGCACGTTGTGGGGAAAACCCCTCGACATCACGCAGGAGCCTTTCGTTCAGGAGTATGACCAGTGGGGAAGGGCCATTCCATGAGCACAGAGATCCTCCCCTCCCCCCCCGCCGTGCTTCCCGCCCGGCTGTTCACGCCGACGCCGAAGGCCGCGAGGCGCGTGCTCGAATTCTTCACCGCTCAGATCAACAACGACCACACGCGCAAGGCATATCTAAACGCGACGCGCCGCTTCGCAGAATGGTGCGAAACGCGCGGCATCCGAGAGCTCGCCGGCGTCGAGCCCTTTCACGTCGCCGCTTTCGTCAAGGAGTTGCAGGGGGAATTCTCAGCGCCCACGGTGAAGCAGCACCTGTCCGCGCTGCGCATGCTGTTCGACTGGCTTGTGACGGGCCACGTCCTGGACGTGAACCCCGCGCACTCCGTCCGCGGCCCTAAATACGTCGTGAAAAAAGGCAAGACGCCCGTGCTGACAGCCGAGGAAGCCCGCGAGCTATTGGACAGCATCCCAATTATCAGAAAAACGAAGCGGGAAGATGGTTCGGAAACAGAAGAGCCGGCAATTATCGGGTTGCGCGATCGCGCTCTCATCGCGGTGATGGTTTGCACCTTCGCGCGGATCAACGCCGTGCTCGAAATGAAGGTGAGTGACTATTTTGTGCAACGCCGGCGCGGATGGGTGCGTCTGCACGAAAAAGGCGGCAAGGAGCATGAGGTTCCTTGTCACCACAATCTAGAGAAATATCTCGATGAATACATCGCCGCCGCCGGCACCGCCGGCGATCCAGACGGGCCTTTATTCCGGACGGCGGCTGGCAAGACCGGCGCTCTGACCGGCAACGCCATGTGGCAGCAGGATGCCTACCGGATGATTCAGCGGCGCGCCGAGACCGCCGGCATTAAGACTCGGATAGGCAACCACACCTTCCGTGCGACGGGGATCACCGCGTACCTGAAGAACAAGGGCACGCTCGAGACCGCGCAACACATCGCCAATCACGAGTCGCCCCGGACCACTAAGCTCTACGACCGACGCCAGGATGAAATTTCGCTGGACGAGGTTGCATTGTCGCGGCGAGCGATTTCATTCGAAAAATCTCTCGGCAGGGCGCTCTGTGAGTCGGGCAGGAAGCGCCCGCGCTCGTCGCGGCGGGCTCTCGCTGCCCGCGCTGCGTCGGCGCGTGCGAACGGCAGATAGATTTCGTCGCAAAGCCAACACAAAGAGAATCTACTGGCGTCAGCGCGGGCCATTTCCGGCCGGCGGTGAAACCGAAAATGGCCTTAGACCACGAAATCTACACCATCAAGGAAATGTCGGAGCATTTGCGCGTTCATCGCGCGACAATTTACCGTCTCCTGCGGCAGGGACGTCTGCCGGGCTTACGGGTTGGCGGCGACTGGCGCTTCAGTCGCGCCGCGATCGAGCAATGGGAACGACTACAGGCTCTGCCACCCCAGCAACCAGTCGCTCGAGGACGGCGTCGGCGCGGCGAGTAGCCCTGGCCTGGGTCGACCGGCCTTCCAGGTCACGCTGCGCCGCCTCGTCGGTTGGCAAGACCTGAACACCATCCAGGAACACTCGGAGGCAGCGTAAATCGCAATGAAAGATTTCGAGATCAGACCCGCCCGGAGCGCCGATGCGGAAGCTATCGCGGACGTGCATCTCGACTCGCGCCGCGAGGCAATGCCGTGGTTACCCATGCTCCATTCACGTGAAGACACGATCGCCTATTTTGCCGGCCATGTGCTGCTCCACGAGGAAGTTCTCGTAGCGGAAGTGAATCAACTGGTGGTGGGGTTTATCGCACTGGAGGGTGATCACGTAGACCACCTTTATATCGCGCCCGCGTATCAAGGTCGGGGGATCGGCGACACACTTCTGGCTATGGCAAAGGAAGTGCGCCCTGATGGTCTGATGCTGTGGACGTTCCAGCGCAACGCGCGGGCGCGTCAGTTCTACGAAGCACGCGGTTTCGTCGCTGAGGAGCTCACTGACGGCTCGCGTAACGAAGAGCGCGAGCCCGACGCGCTATATAGGTGGTTGCCAAGTGCGTCGAGCAGCAGCGCCTGACGGTGCTTAAACGGGAAGATAGTTCAACTGCTCAACGGCCGCATCTATCGATGCTCATTGCTTTTCCACCAATTGACAGACACCACTAAACGAGATTCCCATGCCTCTCAACTGAAGAACGCTTCGTCAGATCCCTGCTTCCCCTGAATGTATGAAAAAACATCCTTTATCATGTATTGAAATCCAGAGGGCAGAGTGCTCAAAACGGTCCGCTCCTCGATACGCCTTGCCGCAACTCGTACAAAGACTACTGCCCGATGGGCTCTGCCACCATCGTTTTCGGTCAGTCTCACTCGTCGGTCAGGTCTCGCAGTCTTCGTTCGTAGTCCTGTCCGCCATAGAAAATCCGGATGATGATCACTTCGGTCTTAATCACCTGGAACACAATCGTCGCGCGACGCTCGAAGCCCATAGTCCGAAGGCCCGGGCGAATGTCATACCGTCGTGTGCCCCGTTGAGGCATGGTCTCGAGCGCCATGCAAGCCGCCTCGATCCGGTCGATATAAGCGCCGGCAACCGCTCGCCCGGCATCTTCGGCGATGTAGTCATAAAGCCCGAATAGGTCAGCTTCCGCCTGCGGCCGGAAGCTGACCCTAAATTTTCTCATTCCGCGCGGTCTTCACCTGCTCGGCGTGGTGCTTGCGGAGTCGTTTGAAAACG
>WNFF01003296.1_pt1 | contig 13269 bp, 12 predicted proteins | sample 5400441 | NCBI WGS metagenome assembly WNFF01 (sample SAMN13153345, study PRJNA577476) | soil metagenome | isolation source: 120 cm saprolite under Douglas fir tree site 2 hole 3 replicate 1 | place: USA:California | collected 2015-04-18
AATTCCATCTACGACGCGGACATGCGTCTCACCTTGATTCGCACCCGCCGCACCGCGGAAGGGCTTGCGTTCTACCAGAATGAAGACTTGAAGCTGGTAAAGGACCGCGCGCCCACGCTCTCCCAGTCGTGGATGATGCAGCACCGGATTGAGGCGACCAGCCCTCTGCATGGAGCCACGCCCGAGTCGCTCGACAGCACCGAGGCCGAGATCCAGGTCGCGCTCTCAGGAATCGATGATACGTCCCTGCAGCCGGTGCACGGCCGGCACACCTATGAGCGCTTTTCCATCGTTTGGGGCGCGAGGTTGGCGGACGTCCTCTCGGAGACGCCGGAGGGCGACCTGGTGCTCGACCTGACGAAATTCCACGTGCTCGAGCCAACCCAACCGACGGGCGAGTTTCCGTACCCGCGCGACGAATCGGGCTCGCCGTCGACCCCCGACCCGCGAACGCGAAACGCGAAACGAAGCGGTTACTGAGCCGGACTTACGCGGGCACCTGCTTCTCGTCGTTGGAACGGCTTTGTGACCATCACGAACCCGCATCGACGCAGCGGTGCGGCTGAGTGCCGCAGGGTCGCAGGCCAGGAGGACAGCAGAAGCCGCCGGTGTCGGGAATACACCCGGCGCACTCGAGGCCCGCGCCGCAGGGAGGATATACGGGCGGATTCTGTATGAAGCCCGGGGCACACTGCTCACCCTCGCCGGGGAGCACCGCGCGCTCATTGTTTTCGGGAGCTTTCATCTCGCAGGCCACCACCGCCAGGGAGACTGCCAAGAGTGCGCCGATCGATTTCAACTTCAGCATGGTTGTTCTCCGGGATGGCGGGTACCTGCACGCCCCGCGCCACCGAATCAGCCGAAAGCTTTGGCTGGCTTACCCGCGCCATCAGCTCAAAAAACTGACGCTCGTGAGGCCCACCTCGGGGATTTGAGGGATCGCTAGAACGCGGATCGAGCGAGCCGAATGTCCGCCCGCTTCCATGCCGAACGAAATTCCTTCTCCGCGCGCGCGGCGTCCTGCTTCCTGTTTTGCGCCTTGAGACATTGCCAAAGCCCGAACAGCGCCCAACCGTTCTTTGGGTTTTTCTCCAGATCTCGCCGATAGACGGCTTCGGCGTCGCTCAACCTTTTCGTCTCGATCAGCACCGCTCCCAGATAGGGGCGCAGCGGATAGAACCAATCCGCCGGCTCCGAGTAGGCAAGGCCGTCCTCCATCGCCACCGCTTCTTTCCAGAACGCGATCGCCTCCTCGTGGTTTCCGCGCCGTTCCGAAATCCGCGCCTCGATTGCCTTGGCCGCGACACCGGTGAGGTCTTTGGCGGGGCTCAATCCGGCGGTCAGATCGTCCGGCAGACCTTCGCGAAGCGCCTTTAAAGCATCGAGGGCGCGATTCGCTTCAGAGAGCTTCCCGGTCGACGCGTAAGCCATGCCCCGCGCGTGCAGCCAAAGCGCGGTGAGGATCTTGTATTTCTCGGGAGGCCTCGGTTCGGCGAGAATGGTCTCCCACATTCCAAACCGCACCATCACCAAAAGCTGCTCCGAAGCTAAAAAATCCATCCCCGGCATCATGTCGAGCATCTCGGGTGGAAGGGCTTTCACTGCCTCGCGCGCAGACTGAAGCGACTCTGCGGCGCGGCCCTCCATCGCCGCGGCGTAGGCGAGAAACCCGTAGTTGTGGCCGAGATACATCGCGTAATAGCCCGGGGGCGTCGTCTGGGCCATGTATCGATGATCCACTTCGACGGCTTTGCGATTGACTTCGGTGGCGTCCGCGTAGCGGCCAACGCGCTGATAGATGTGCGCTGGCATATGAACGACATGCCCCGCTGCGGGCATCAACTTCCCAAGGCGATCGGCGGCGGCGATTGCCTCTTCGGGGTGTTGCGACGCTTCGACCGCGTGGATGTAATAGTGATTGGCTCCGGGATGATTCGAATCCCGGGCGAGCACGTTTTCGAGCGTTGCCACGATCTCCCCGGTTTGCGGCGCCGGCCTTCCATCTAGCGTCCAGAGCTTCCATGGGTCGACGTCCATCAGCGCCTCGGCGAAGAGGACCTGGGCATCGAGATCGGTCGGAAATGCGTGGGCGACCTCGCGCATCGCCTTGGCGTAGGCCTCGTTGAACGGCTGCTGGGCGGAGGGATCGAGCGGTTCGGGCCCCTTGTATCGCGTGGCGAGCGCGGCGATCAGGGCTTGCTCGATCGGCGTTCCCCGCGACGTCAGCTCGCGCGCCCGGGTGAGCGCGTCCCAGGCGGCCTGAGCGCGGTCCGGGAGCATCGGCACGTTGTAATTGGGTCCCAGCGTCAGCGAAACGCCCCAAAAACACATCGCGCAATCTCGATCCAGCACTGCGCCCCGGGCGAATGAACGCGCGGCTTCGTCATGGTTGAATCCATACGCGAGTCGAAGTCCTTGATCGAAAAATGCTTGCGCCTCGGCCGAGGACGTCGTGACCTCTCGATGCAAGGTGCCGAGGCCGTCGAGCAACAGCGCACCCCTCGCCAGCGAATGGACGGTCCCACCCGGCGCGGCCGGAGAGTTTGGCTGGGCAGCTGCTTTCGATTGAGCGGTCGCGTTGTTGTCTGTTTTCAGCGCCCCTGCCGGCCGCTGCTGCCCAGCGCAGGCGATGAATACAACGGGAATCAAAAGCGAAACTCGCATGGGGGGCTTCCGTTTCTCGCGGGCGAGAAGCTAGCAAAGGGCCGGGCACCCGAAAAGGCGGCCGTCTGCGGCTTTGTTTCTTGCGAAAAGCGGGCTGAGCTCCGACGCACCCTGACTTGACGGAACGCGAGCCGCAGGCCTAGGTGGTCTCTCTCGCGGACGGGGGCCCGCCGAGGAGTCGTGCTTGCTGCGAGCTGGATCGATTCTGCAGCAAGCGCTGGAAGGATCGTCACGACGTGGGGGGACGCACGCGCAAGCAACCGAGCCGTATCTCAGAAAAGGAGTTCACGATGAAAGCGAAGCTGCGTCGGCTGTATGAGGGACCATCTTTGGCAGTTGCGGTTGCCGCGATGCTTGCCTGGGCGTCTGCGTCGCAGGCCCGAGTGACCCAGATCATCATCGAAACCAAGACTTCGCCGGCTTTCGACGGTCAGGTCTTTGGCGACGCCGGTCAGTATGAAACCCTGGCCGGGCGCGCCCACGGCGAGCTCGATCCGAGGGATCCGCTCAACGCGATCATCCAGGACATCGAGCTGGCGCCGCGGAACCCGGCCGGCAACGTCGAGTACGTCGCCACCTTCTTCCTCGTAAAGCCGATCGACATGTCGAGGAGCAGCCACTTGATGTGGCACGACGTGCCAAACCGCGGCGGGCGGATCACCCTCGCGGTGGACAGCCGAAACGACGGCGACATTGGCCTGAGCAGCGGCTGGCAGGGCGACAATTCGGGCGGAACGGATCAGACGAGGACCGGCAACGACTGGGTGATGGTTCCGGTGGCCAGGCACCGCAGCGGAGCGCAGATCACCGGGCAGGTCCTGGGCCGAATCGTGAATCGCAGCGGCACCGACTCGCAGCCGATCCTCGTTCAGTCGAACCCTCTTCCGTACCGGCCGGTAAGCTTGGATACCCGACGCGCGACGCTGACCTCGCGCGCCCACGAGACCATGGAAGGCGTCGTCAGCGGGACGAGAAGAATCCCGAGCGGCGACTGGGCCTGGGCGATGTGCGACGCCGCTCATCCGTTTCCCGGCACGCCGGATCCAACGCAGATCTGCCTCCGGAACGGCTTCGATCCCAATCTGCTGTATCAGGTGGTGTTCACCGCAAAAGACCCCTACGTCCTCGGGATCGGCTTCGCCGCGTTCCGGGACCTGGGCAGCTTCTTCAAGTTCGAAATCGAGGACGACTTCGGTACTCCCAATCCCGTGGCCGGTGGAATCAGCTGGACCATCGCCCGGGGTGTTTCACAGTCGGGCAACTTCCTCCGCGGCTTTCTGCACCTGGGTTTCAATGAGGACGAGGCCAGGCGACAGGTGAACGACGGCGGATGGCCGATCATCGCCGGGCGGCGGATCGCGCTCAACTTTCGCTGGGCGCAGCCGGACGGCGTGCTCGAGCTGTACCAGGCCGGCAGCGAAGGCCCGCAGTGGTGGGTGAGGCACGAAGATCGAGTTCGCCATCTACCCGCGCGGAGCATTCTCGATCGATGCCGGCACAGCGACACCTGCCCCAAGATCGTCGAGCATTTCGGTTCCGCGGAGATCTGGGCGCTGAAGCTTGGGATCGAGTGGGTGGGAACCGACGCCCGCAGGACATACCGCTGCCCGAAAACGTGCGGAGGTATTACATCTCGAGCACCTCGCACGGCGGCGGAGCCGGTGGCTTCAGCCAGGATCCACCGACCACTCCTCCGGTCAGCTGCCCGGGGAACAACTACGGCCAGGGAATCTTGAGAGCCAATCCAATGCCGCAAACGCAAACGGTGAACGCGATCCGCACCCATTTCCGCGAATGGGTGATGAACGGCACGCTACCGCCCCCGAGCGTCTACCCGACCTTGCGCGGCAGCGAGGGGGAGCACCAGGGTGATGACGATGGCGAGCAGGGTGGGGAGGGCGAAGGGCATCACCACCACCGGCACGGCGATCTGGTCGAGCCGATCAAGTCGGCGATGGGATTCCCAACCATCCCCGGCCTGCGCCCGACCGCGCCCGAGCCGGGGTTCATCAACCCCGTGCTCGATTACAACTGGGGTCCGGAATTCAATCCCTCGGACGGATCGGGCGTGCCCACGAACATCCCTCCTTCCATCCGGCAGGTCATCGCGATGAGGGCGCCGAGAGTGGATGCGGACGGTAACGAGGTCGGCGGAGTCCCGGTGGTATTGCGCGACGCGCCGCTTGGGACCTACCTCGGCTGGAACATCACCGCGGCAGGCTTCCACCGCGACCAGATCTGCAATTACGCGGGAGGGATGATCCCCTTCGCCAGAACACAAGCCGAACGCCTGGCCAGTGGCGACCCGCGCCTTTCGCTCGAGGAGCGCTACGGCAGCCATGAGGGATACGTCGCTGCCGTCCACACCGCCGCCGCGAACGCCGTCGCCAGGGGCTTTCTGCTTCAAGTCGACGCGAACGCCCTCGAAGCACAGGCTGCGGCAAGCGACGTGCTCAATCCATAAAGATCTGCAACTGTCTGAACAATCCCAACGGCATTGCGTTCCAGACTCGCTGCATCACCAACGCCCAGGCGATGAATCCCGCGCGCAACGCAAACAGTCGGGGGGAAGGCTTCAGCGCGCCGAGCGCAAGCAGCGGCACGATCACCACCGTGCCGTGCCACCAATGCCGGAAGTCGATCAACGCCGGCACTCCGGTGATCAGCACGGCGGCCCCTAACCAAACGTCCTTCGCGTAGACAGCCATTGCCACGCCAACCAGGGTAGCGCCGATCGCGACGGCGAGAAGAGGATCGGATGGCGTTGACAGCAATGATGGAACATCGCGAAACGCGTCTCCCCAACGCGAGCTCGACGCAAGGCAGGCGAGGCTGACGAGGCAGCCGAGGCCGATCGGGAGGAGGGCGCGCCACGGCCATTGGTGCACCGAGCGGCCTCGCACCAGCTCTCGCAACGCAATCGCCGCGAATGGGACGAGCACCACTGCCCGATAGTGCAGTAGGGCGGCGCAGGCGAACCAACCCAGTCCATGCGTCCAGCGACGCCGCGCAAGAGAGAGCAGCATCATCGCGCCGCAGCTAATCCATGCGGGATCGTACATCCCGTTCAGCCCCGCTCGGATGAGAATCAGCCAACAAAGAACGCCCACCGGCGCCCGCAGACCGGGTGGAAGCGCGAGCAGGGCGAGCAGCGTGGCCCAGATTGCCAGATGCGCAATCAGCAGGACGTAAGCGGCGACCCACCGGTTGAACGTCATCTCCGGCATCGAAACGAGCTGCCCCAGAACGGCGGGAGGCAGGAAAAGGATCAGTGTGCCCGGTGGGTAGATATAGGGGACATCGGGCCAGTCCCGCGTCGGGTGCTTGTATGCGACTCGTGGACCAATCTGGCCGTAGGGCGTTCGATACAGCTCAAATCCTTCGTGGATAAAAATCCACGACGAGAAAGTGTGCCGGAGGTGATCGGTATAGCTACCGAGGTCACCGAACGGACTGCGCGTCAGTGCGGGGACGAACAAAGAAAGGGCGAGCGAGGCGCAGCAGATTGCGGTGAGAGTACTTCGCGCCGGACTTGACCTCTCGGTATTCACGACGGTTCAGCCTATACCCCGGTTTTTTCGAAAGGTACGTTCGAAAGTTCCTTACATACATCGAGTGCCGGACGCCTTAACTTAGAGAGTCGAAAGGCAGGATTTTATAGTGAAGACCAGAATCGCGGTGGGCGTTTGTGCCTTTGTCTTCGGTGCTTGCGCGCATCAGGGGCAGGTGTCGGAGCAGCAGTTGGCGCGCGTCCCTTCCGGCGGGATGGCAAAGGTGGACGAGGCTCGAACCGAGCTGTCGAGAGCTCAAGATGAGGTGGGTCGTAAGACCCTTGCGATTGCCAGTGCTGAGAGAGAAGTCTCGGTGGCGAAGGACGATGTCCGCGTAGCCGACGCGGAAACGCAGCGGTCAGAGACGATGTTGAAGCAGGCCGATTTCGACCGCAGTGGACCAGGTCAAAAAAAGTCATATGAGGCCGCGAGTCTCTGTCGCGCCCAGAAGGATTTGGCTGAGTCTCATCTGAAGGCGGCGAGCTCCGCGGTCACGCTCGCCAACGCTGAAAAGCAAGGAGCCGAGGCAGAGAGGGATTTCGCAACAGCAAACGTATCCTCGCGTCAATACGATGCTCTCTTGCAGTCTGGCGATCCGTCAGTCAAGGAGACGGACGTCAACGCGGTGAGGAAGAACATGGAAGACGCTCGAAGCCGAATCCAGTCGTCCAAGAGTGAAGTCCTCGCGGCAAGGTCCACCGCGGATCGAGACAGGATGATGTGGGATGCCAGCAAGAGCCAATTTGAAAGCCGCCGTGGTACGGGCGGAGCCAGCAACGCTCGATAGCGTTTCTCAGGTTTCGAAGTGACTCCGGGTATGAAGCAACCCAACGAGTCGGGGTTTGAACAATCCCGACTCGTTATTGGCGTTTTGCAGTAGACTCCGAGACAGCGAGCCCGATGGCCTGGACCCTTCCGCGGACAGACGTGGCTCTTCCAAAGCCAATGGCCCTTGCGGGATGAATGATTAGGCGCGGGCCCCTGGAATCGGCGCGTTCGCGCTCTCGCTCCGCGGCACCTTCCTAAGCGCCAAGACTTCCCCTATCGCGTCAATGAGCCTGTCGACATCGACAGGCTTCGTCACGTGGAGTTGATATCCCGCGTTGAGCGATGCGCGGCGATCCTCTTCCGTCGCCAACGCAGTCAGCGCAAGGGCGGGGACATCGCCCCCCCGCGGAGGGCCGAGCGCCCGGAGTTTGCGGATGAAGGTGTATCCGTCTTCGTCAGGCATGGCGATGTCGCATAAGAGCACTTCCGGCTTGAAATCCTCGAACGCCGCTATGCCGTTTTTCACAATGCCTTCCCGAAGACCTTTCGACGCTGCGCTGCTCTTCAGGGACCTCGTGCACCCCCAACTGCCTGGGGTGGTGCTTCGTTGCCGAGCGAACAATCTGGATGAACCTATTGCCAGTGGTGGTCAACAGCGCGAGTGTCGCACCACAGATCTTTAGCAAATACACAGCATTGCGAATTTCATCTCCGGAATCAAACAGGCGTCTCAGCGGCGCCGCATCCTGGTGGGGCAACCCCGGCGAGTGTCTTGTTTTTCGTACTGATTGCCGACTGAGTCGACGTAGACAGGTGGTGAGCGGTGGTCCGGGTTTCGACGCGCTTCTGCGGCGTGACGTCGTTTTTTCGGCGCGAGGCTCGGATGACTCGGGCGCGTAGCTTTTCGATGAGGAGATCAATTCGATGCCTCCCAATCCCGGAGTCTCCGTTTCGACCAGCTCCCTGCCGGATAAATTGATGAGGCGCATCCTCGGTAGCCTGTCGTTCTTCACGATGCTGATGACCATCCCGCAAGTAGTGACGGTCTGGCTGAATCATCAGACGGCCGGAGTCTCGCTCTGGTCGTGGAGCGCGTATCTGCTCTCCGCGGTTCTGTGGTTCTGGCATGGATTGCGGAGGCATGATCGGAATATCTACCTGGCGTGCATCGGTTGGATGGCGCTCGATGCGGCGGTGATTGTCGGGGTTCTGGTGAATCGGTAGATGAATCGACGACTGGAGCGGGAGCAGGTCTATAAGTTCGTTCGCCCACGTCTTTCACGCGAAAAACGGATCCTCGAGGTCGGCTGTGGGCAGGGAGACCTGGCTCGGCGGCTTTCGTCGGATGGCTTTGAGGTAACGGGACTGGATCGAGAGATCCTGCCGGAGTTAAGGGTCCGACAGGTGCAATGGGTCGAAGCAGATCTTTTCGACTTCCGCGCCGAGCGGACGTTCGACGCGATCGTCGTGGTGGCGACTCTCCACCATTTGCCGGAGGATGAGATTGGGGCGCGCCTCGCGGAGGACATCTTCAAACGCGAGGAGGTTGCAGTGGCTGAGGGAGAGCTGCTTCCGGTTGGGTTGCGGTTCGTGGCGCAGAATACCCGCCCCAAGCACGACCACGAGGCGTGACCGGGCTGCTCCTGGGAAGCGGAGCTGCCAGATGGTCGATCAGGTGCCGGCGGCGTCCGGGGGCTCGTCGATCGATCGCTGCAGCGCGAGGCGGTGCGCGACCTCCTCGAACAGCCCGGTTTCCTCGCTGCCGATGCACTCCAGGGGTGGAACGCGCGTCTCCGAGCCTTCGATGGGGGCGTAAGTGAGAAAGGCCCGGAGCGTCTCGTGCTGACGGCCGGCCAGCGGGTCCTCGGCGCGGACGTTGACCAGAACGGTCAGGCAATCCTGCGAGGTGTGCGCCACCGCGGAGCGGATGTGCACGAAGACGTGGGGTTGCACCGGACTGATGAAGGTCAACCCGTGAAGTCCGGTGAAGCGCACCGGAGCTCCGTCCAGGTACGCGGGCGGAAAGATTGGCGCTTGTCTCGATCCAGCGCATCAATGTGCCGCCGTACAGCGTCCCATGGAAATTGAGCTTGCTGGGCCGGATCGGCTCGATCTTGTGCACATAGGAAAGGTGCCGGCGGCGGGGCTTGGCGTGGTCCACGCGATCGAACGGGAAGGGAAACGAGCGCGGAAAGAATTTCAACAGCTCGCGGACGAGCAGCGCGCGCATGTGCGGTGTCGCTCCGTCGGTGGTGGACTGCAGAGCGGGCAGCTCGCCCGAGAGAAGCTTCTTGCGAAACTCGCGGCGAAGCTGGCCCTCGCGAAAGCGGGCGACTTCGTCGGGCGTCTCCGGCTGGAGCTGAGGGACGGGCAACGCATTTCCGCTTTCATCCAGGGCCACGAAGGTCATGTGTCCGGCCAGCAATCGCTTCGGAGTGCCGGCCGCCGGCAGCCCGTGCGTCATCGATACCGAGACTCCGATGCTCGCACGCGAGGTGTGTCCAACCGCGGCGGTCATCGTGACCCGCTCGCCAATGCGGATCGGCTCGCGCAGTTGCATTCCATCGACGGAGGCGGTCACCACCGGGTGCCGCGCGTGGCGGGTGGCGGTAAGTACGCCGACCACGTCCATCCACTCGAAGATCTTGCCCGCGCGCAGAAATCCCCGCTCATCCGCAATGTCGGGCGCAACCCACTCGTCCAGGTGAGCTTCCGGCCTGGCAGTGGTTTCTGCGGCTGCCGAGGAGAGCTCTTTTTCCCCCCTGGAGGAGAAGTCCGGTCCGTCGAAGCTCATCCCCCGAGCGTAAGCAAGTTGGGTTCAGTCGGCAAAAACGAGGATCGCGCTGCCGGCGGTCGAGCTTCAGTTGTGTGTCACGAACGCTTATAGCTGACGCCGATCGACTGCTCGGCGAAGCCGCGGGGAGACGGCGAGAGCCGGGGTGGCGCTCGATAGGCGTTGACACTCGCGGGTGAAGTGTGACGACAGCTTGTGCGCGCCGGCGAGAGCTTCCAGTGCGTTTTGCTGCCGGTGCCGTGAAGCACGCCCCCATTTCCGGTAGCGCTCGCCGCCGGATGTCACCAGGGCTCCCGCATCCCGATGAAGTCGTAAGGATAGGCCCAGATCGGCTCTGAAATTTTGTTGAGCTTCTCCAGATGTTGCGGCGAGAGCTTGACTGCCGACGCGGCGAGGTTGTCCTCGAGCTGCTTGACGTCGCGCACACCGAGGATCACCGAGCTCACCTCCGGCTTTGCGAGCAGCCAGGCCAGTGCGACGCGCGCCGGGGTGGATTCGAGCTCCCGCGCCACCGAACGCACTCCATCGACGACCTGCCAGGTGCGCTCGTTGTTGTACTTGGCGTAGCTGTCCTTCCAGGCCTCGAGTCGCGAACCGGAGGGAGGCGCCTGGTCCTTCGAGTACTTTCCCGAGAGCAACCCGCGACCGAGCGGGCTCCACACCATCACTCCGAGCTCGAAGGCGCGGCAGGCGGGAATGACTTCCCGCTCTGCGCCTCGCTCGAGGAGGGACCATTGAAGCTGAACGGACTCGTACCGGACGAGGTCTCTCCGGTCGGACTGCCAGAGAGACTCGGTGAGGCGATAGCCGGCGTAATTCGAGCAACCGATGTACCGGACCTTGCCCGATCGAACCAGATCGTCGAGCGCGCGCAAGGTCTCGTCGATCGGCGTCGACCGATCCTGCATGTGCACCTGATACAGATCGATCCAATCGGTCTTCAGTCGCCGGAGGGAATCCTCGCAGGCGTGCAGGATGTGCCGGCGGGACAACCCCTGATCCATCGGGCGCGGCTTCGAAGCTCCCACCGCGAAGCGGCACTTGGTGGCAAGGATGACGTCGCGTCGTCGGGTGCCGAGCCACTCCCCCAGCAGCTCCTCGGATCTGCCATCGCTGTACACGTCTGCCGTATCGACGAAGTCGACTCCGACGGAAAGCGCGGCATCCAGCATGCGCCGAGCCTCGTCGTCGGGAGCGGTGACGCCCTTCATGAAGGTTTGAGATTCGCCGAAGGTCATCGCGCCCAGGCAGAAAGCAGAGACCTTGAGACCACTGCGGCCGAGTTGTCGGTGTTCCATCCAGCCGAGATAACCGAAGGCCGTCGCGCGGTCACGCGAATCCGGCTCCCGGACAATGATGCTTTACGGTGGCGACGGTTGAGGGCCGCTTACCCGCATCGTGCACTGAAACGAGGGATCCCTGGGTATGACCAGCTGATAGTTGCCTGCGGAGTCCGTTTGGGTTCCGCGCGCGAAAGCGGTCGGTGGTGCGGTGGGTCCACTGCTCGAACGTACGCAAACCACATCATCAGAGGAAACAAATGGCGGGGCATCAGCGATCCCATTCCCAGCAGCGCTAACTTGACCGCTGATCACGATCGTATCGGTCGGAGGCGCGACGGTTGCGTCCCGGACGGTGTCTCCCTGGAAATCCACGGTCATCGAGTCGACCCACTGATAAGTGACGGCGGTCTGAGGGGGATCGGCGGGGAGAATGGTAAAGCCGCCGAGCAAGAAATAACTGCGCCCGGTGAGAAGCGTCATCTGGTAGGCGCCGCCGCTCTGATCAACCTGTCCAATGCCGGTGGAAACCTGGCTCGAGACACAGTTGAACCCAGTCGCAGGCCCCGCCGAGGTTTCCAGCGCAAGCATGTATGAATTGGCGGGAATGCTCGACTTCATCACCGTGCCCGAGAGTTGGGCCGTCGGGCCGATCGCGAAATTCATCGTCACCGCGGTATCGACGACGGTCACGGTCCCTACGGGAAAGATCGAGATTGCCCCGGTGGCGGGGTTAATCTGCGCGACCGAGGCATTGTAGGCGCCGGGCGGAAGATTCACCGAGTAGCTGCCCAGTCCCGGAAAGATGAAGGCGGAACCGCCGGTGGTTCCGTCCTGGGCGGCAAAAGCCATCGACCCAAAAGCAGAGGGATCCAAACCAGTGACCGTCCCCGACACGGCATAGCTGGTGATCGGCGGCAGCGCTTCATCCCGCAGGGTGTCGGCGGTAACCGTCACCGGCGCGGGGTCATCATAGGTGGCGGTCGTCGGAGATCCATAACAAGCCCGGACGCGATAGGTGCCCCCTCCAGGAACGACGATCGCGTAGTTGCCGGACGACAGGTTGATCACACCACTGAAGACCGCGCTGTCGTCCCTGATCGCCACGATGGCGACGGCTTGACCTCCGCTGATGTTGCCGAAAATGCGAAACGCCCCGTTCAGTGCGAAGTCCTGCCTTTGATCCATATCGGGAACGATTCCAGTGCGCGTCACCGGCTCGAAATCCCCATCCGCATTGGGGAGGCCATTGCTCATGGCGGGCTTCAGTAGGTCTGTTCCGAGGAAGGGCAGGTTGATCTGGGCGGACGAAGGTGGGGCTGCCGCGAGCGACGCTCGAATTGTCCGAGACTACGAGTCCAGCCTGCTCTCGCACTGCAAGTCCGTCAAGAGGCCCGATCAGCCACCGCGGCCAACGTTGAGTCTCTCGGCGATGCCGCTCAGGTCCGCGGCAGCATGATCAAATCTCCAGCGATCGCGGTCGCCTCGCGTTAGCTATGGCGCTTTCTGGGAGAGCGGCCATGAACATTCTCTTGCAATGCACCATCCCGTACGCCGAGGACGACTGGCACGTCGGCCGATTTACTCTCCTCGCGCAGGAGCTCCGCAAGGTGAGCGATGTGCTGGCCCGCAACCTCGAACCCGACGGGAAGGGTGATGACCAGGTGCTGTCCGGCCTGTCCCGCGCACGGTTCGACGAGGTGTGGCTTCTCGGCGTCGATGGCGGGACGGCGCTCTCCGCGCCTGACATTGCCGGCGTGAACGCGTTCCAGCGCGAGGGCGGTGGACTGCTCACCACGCGCGACCACCAGGACATGGGAATGTGGCTCCGACAGGTCGAACGCGTGGGCAAGGCGCACTTCTTCCACGCGAAGGAATTCTGCGAGCCCGATCCGGAGCGGCTCTGTCCTGACGACCTCGGGACGAAAACGATCTCCTGGCCGAATTATCATTCCGGGCGAAACGGCGATCTTCAGCAGATCGAGGCGGTGGACCCATTTCACCGGCTGCTCGAAAAGCCTGGCGGAGCAAGGTTCGAGCGTTTCCCCGCGCATCCGCACGAGGGAGCGGTGCGGGTACCGACCGACGAGCCGCGGGCGCGTGCGGTGGCGCGCGGAAGGAGCCTCATCTCCGGTCGATCCTTTGACCTCGTCGTCGCCTTCGAGGGCGCCGGGCCCTACCCAGGGCGAGCCATCGCCGAGTCGAGCTTCCA
>WNFF01003301.1_pt1 | contig 13264 bp, 8 predicted proteins | sample 5400441 | NCBI WGS metagenome assembly WNFF01 (sample SAMN13153345, study PRJNA577476) | soil metagenome | isolation source: 120 cm saprolite under Douglas fir tree site 2 hole 3 replicate 1 | place: USA:California | collected 2015-04-18
CAGAACAGCCACGCTGTGGCCGTTGGAAGTGATGGTGAGCTTGACGGGTTGTGTGCGCAGGTAGGCCAGCATTGCCTTAAAATCTGGATGCATGCCGTTCTCGCCGGTGCCCAGATTCACGGAGCGAACAGGCAGCCTTTCCATAACTGCCTTTACTTGATCCAGAGAGAGACGGTCCGCGCGAGTCGGATCGCGGTAGCAGAAGGCACAGGAAAGATTGCACTCGTTGGTCAGCGCGAGGCCGAGCGAAATACCACCATCAGGTGGCACCACGAGTGATGTGGCCGATGAAGACTGGATTGTGACATTGTTCATGCACCGCCCTCCGTCACCGGACCTGCGCAACGTGCCAGGCATTGAGTGTAGCGGGCGACTGCGGCAAACTCCGGCCGCCTGCCCAGCTTGAGCTCCAGTTCGAAAACCCGGTCGTACTCGGCACTGAGCGAAACTCGTGGCGGCAAATAATCCGACACGACCCGAAGACCACGCTTGGCAGTCACCGCGAGCGACGCCTCCATCAACATGGCTTGCAGGCTTTCTGCCGTAAACAGACGCACTTTGCCTGCGTACAGAGACTCATGTCCCCACTGAGCGGTAAGGTTTTGTTCCGCTGCAGCCAAATCGCCGGCTTGGATAGCGGCCTTCAACACCTCGCCTGCCTGGTTGCGCACGATAACCGACAGTATCGCCGAGGAGTTTCGCATCGCGCGAGCGGCACCGCGCAACACAGCAACCGCATCGTCGACGTATTCCAGGATGTTGTGGCAAAGAACGACGTCGAACGATCCCGCCGGAAACAGGTTCGCCACTTGGGCCGCGTCGCCGTGATTTAGAGCGATCCGCGCGTCAACGCCAGCTTCCCGGGCCGCGCGTTTCGCGATATCCAGCATCGCTGAAGAGGAATCCAGCAGCGTCATGTGAATGCCAAGACGCGCCAGGCGCACGGCGGTCGCTCCCGTGCCGCACCCGAGATCCAAACCGCGCAACGACCGCCTGCTCTGCGGCAGGATCAGAAAATCCTGCAGATTGGTGAAAGCCAAGCCGCAGCGCAAGCGGCCCTCAGGTGTATCGAGGTAGGCGGCGTACTTGTCCGCGCCGCTCTGGAAGCGTTCGCTGTCGGGTTTGGCGGTCATCCGCATGCAAAACTCAGGCGAGATCGATCCAGTCGATCCAGTAGCTGGCGGAAACAAAGGCGTAGCTTAATAGAATAAGCTTACTGAGGCAAACGTGCGATGCTTCCCACATCTTCGGGGCGCGCCAGCCATCTTAGAACACTAAACACCTTCGTTGCCGTATGCGAAACACTCAACGCCCGATGTCCAGAACGAGCCTAAAAGGTCAGACCGGCAAAGCGAAAGTGTCTGGAATGGGAATTGGAGAGGCGCCAGGTTTCGGCTTTCGGATTCTATTGGAGGCGCGGAAGCCCGCTGTATCCAAAAACCGGCTCGTACATTGTATACGGCCAGTGTAAGGAAAGGACTTGGCGGAAGCGTGTGGGAGTCGAACCCACCATTCGACCCGCGAAGGACCGAATCACCGGCTTTGAAGGCCGGGAAAGTCACCGGACTCTTTTCGCCTCCGGGAACAGTATAGCGTGGGAGCAGTGACGGGCGACTCGTGACTCGTGAGTGGTGGAGAACTCATGCGGCTCGCGGCGCTCACGTTAGGTTTGAATCCTGGCGTGTGGGGTCACGGAGGCGTCAGGCGAGCTGGGAGGCCATGGCGGCGGCTTGCTGGGTGCGGATCAAGGCGGCAACCAGGTCGTACAGGGCAGGGCTGGTACAGACTTCGTAATAGGGGTGCGTTGTCGGTCCACCGATTTTGCCGTCGGGAAGCAATTGGCGCGCGAAACCTTTGCGCAAAACAAGCAGCTCGACGGATTCGCCTAGAGGCACTTCCCCAAAATGCAGGGAGACGTTTTGCTTGCCCCAGGGCATATCGAGCTTGGTTTCAATGGAATCGAGTGAGATCTCCTCGGAAAGTTTTTGAAAGCCTTCTTCATTGAGCTCGATGCCATTGTGGTTGTAACGCACCAGGAATTCGTCCAACTCTTCGGCCGAGGCGCCTTCCATGGTGTTCAAAAACTGAAAAACGGAAAAATGCGTTTTCTGTCCAGCCAGCATGCGTTTGGCGAGCTTGGCGCAGCCGGAAAGGCGATCAGAGAGATTGAGGGCCTTGGAAATCATGATGCGCGAATCGCCATCGGTCCAGTACGTGGGAGCGGAGCCTTGAAAAGCAACTCCCAGGCCAAGTTCGAGCGCGGGCAGATCGCTGGCCGAAGCGCGGTCGTTGTAAGAGTTGCAGACGGCCAGAATCTGGCGGGAAAGGATGCAGGCCTTGGCGACGGGCCGCGCGTACGCGACAGTCGATTCCGTCTCGAAAATGGCGAGGATGATGGCATCGCCTTCGATGAATACTTTTTTCGCCGAATAACGATCCAGAAGTTTTTTGACGGGTTCGTGCAAATTCAAGCTGAAATGGGAAGCGGGGTTCAGTCCGCGCGAGAGCAAATCCTGGGTCATGCGGGTGGAGCCGCGCACGTCGGACTTGATGATGACGTGCGAGACGACGTGGTCCTGTTCCGGCCGGGCTTCCTCGGGAAGCACACACTCGTACAATCGGTTGTTGAGGCGCGAAAGATCGCGCGCCGTCTCGGTGGTGACCAGGTTGATGCGCTCCATGCAGGCGGTCAGGTGTTCGGCGTCGCGCAAATCCCTCCTGAGGCGGAGGAAGTCGCCGGCAAATCGCAGAACGAAAGCCTGCATTTCGTCGCGGGAGTAACGGCGTATCTTCCTGGAAAGTTCCTCGATGGCCTTGAGGGATAATTTCTTGGCGGGGACCTGCTTGATGACCTGTTCGACCTGTTTCAGCTCGTCTTTGGAAACGAGGGCCCGGCGGAGCTGCTGCAAGTGCAGTGGGGGGCAAAAATCAGCAGCGATGGGGCGGATTTCATAGCTGGCCAGGAGGTGAAAGAGAATTTCGGACTGTTCGAGACGGTCGTGAAGCCTGGCGAGCAAGCGCGCGCGAGCGGGAGCATCGTCCTCGGAGGCGGAACTGACATCAAAGAGGCGTTTGGCGTTTTCCGGGTCGTTGAGGTATCCCCCGAGCTTCCCAGCATGGTCTTTAACGAAAAAATCGAGCTTCTGGCGGGCCGCGTCGATCTGCGGCTCCAGCTCTTCGAGCTTGCATTCCTGATGCTTGAGCCGGAGTTCAAGGTCATTCAATGAGGCTTTGAGGTCCGCCGGGGCGCCGGAGCTGAGAAACTTGGTGAAAAAGCCATCGCTGCGTTCCACACGTTTGCGGGTGTTCTCACGCTGCTCCTCGAGGCTGGCGATATCAGCGCGAATGGCCTGCACGGATTCCAGGAGCTCGGTATGGGTTTGGATAGCTTCCGTATGCGCGGGATCGTGGCCAGGAGAAAAGCCGGCCTCGCGGAGGAATTCCTGGAAGAGCGTGTCCATGGCCTCAAAGCGGTCCGGGTCACGGGCATAGTTGCCCAACAGCACGTAATGCTCGAGAAAAAAAACATCGTCTTTGCCGCCGTCGAGGAAAATCAGGCGGTTCTTGCAAAGTTCGTAGAAGGGAGCGAAATCCTCGCCAAACAGAGCGCGGCGGGCTTTGAGGATGACGTTGTCCTCGACGTCGACGACCATTTGCGCCACCTGCTGTCCCAATCGGCGGAGGACGCCTCTGCGCGCGGACTGCAACTCCGACAGGCGCGCCTTGATGACGTGGGCCTGCTGGCTGCGCTCGAAATGCTCGCCACGCTTGCGGATCCACTCCTTGCCTTCGAGGATCAGGTTGGCAAACTGATTGCCGAGCTCAAAGGTGAGAAATTTCAGCAAGCTCAGGCGAAACAGCAAGTCAATCTCGATGTTTTTGTGATACTTAGCCTGCGTCAAGGCGCTTTGCAGCAGTTCGGAGAGCAGCTTGCGGAAGCCGGTATTGTCCGGTCCCCGTGTGGCGCGCAGCTCGATGCCCGGTAGATAGGCGCTGCTGGTGTGCTGGCGAATTAGGTCGAACAGATATTCGCGTGCTGACTGCACAAATTTGGGGCTCAAGAAGACATCGTGGTGGATGTTGTCCACGCCGATCGCCAGCGATTCCATGGGCATGGTGATGTTGTAGCTCTTGAGTTCCGAGCGGGACTCTTCGGTGGCGCTGGGCGCTGGGAGTTCGTTGGGCATCTGCGTAGCCAGAAGTGGCTATTTTCACGTTAGCAGCCGCAGAGGGGCCGGGCAAGAAATCCAGACAGATGCGTAGCCAGAGAGTAAGGACAGGGCGCGACGAGCGCTGGAGGATGGTTTAGCCAGGATTTCTCGCAACCAAGACGCACGCGACAGCAGTCAATGGGGTACACCCCGGGCATTTCGTATGAATATCAAAAGAAAGGGCTTACGAAATTTGCATTTCGTAACTGCATGATTCCACTAGAGATGGCTTAAGGGATCCAAAGAAGCAGGGCGAGACAGTTCAGCCCCAGAAGAAAGAAAAGCGGGAGCAAGCTCCCGCCCTCCACGCGCAGTTATCTACAGGATACAGTATATCACAGATTAGAGATTTGTCAAGAGTGATTTTGGAGTTTTTGACAAGTTCTTTGGCTACAAGACGTTGATGCGGCGGGCGTCACCTCCGAGATGATCGAGGCGGATGCGGATTTGAGGCCAAGGAGATTGGAGGGGGAAGCGCTCGGACCACTCAACAATGGCGATGGAGGGGGTGGAGAAGACATCCTCAAGGCCGAGAGTCTCAAAATCGTGGAAGTTTTCGATGCGGAATAAATCGGCGTGGTAGACCTTGGGAGGCTTTCCGTAGACGTGAACGAGGGTAAAGGTGGGGCTGGTGACGTCGTCTTCCTTGGCGGCACCGAGGCCGGAAACGATGCCTTTGGTTAAGGTGGTCTTCCCGGTGCCCAGGTCGCCGGTGAGAAGAATCAGGACCGGTGGCTTAAGGCGCTTTGCGAATTCCCTGCCCCAATGGATGGTTTCCTCGGAATTATGGGTGATGATTTCTTCACGCACCGAAGCGAATCTCCCTTAGCAACCACTCCCGAGCCCGGGGAACGGCGCGGGCAACTTCGCTCGCCAGTACGCCGGAGACCTCCTCGCCATCGGCGGCGAGCAGGTCTGCAGCGACACCGTGCAGATAAACTCCCAAAGCCAGCACGCGAACCCAATCGTTGGTGCCGAATTGTGCCGTGAGCGCCGCGAGAACTCCCGTAAGCACGTCGCCGGTACCGCCTTTGGCGAGACTGGGATTCCCGGAAGTATTGACGAAGAGCTTTCCATCTGGCGCGGCAACGAGCGTGTGGAAGCCTTTGAGAATTACGTGGGCGTTCCACTTTTTGGACGAGTCCAAAGCGGCGGCAACGCGATTCTCCTGCACTTCGGCGGTGCTGGTGCCGAGCAGGCGCGCCATTTCGCCGGGATGCGGCGTTACGGCAAGGAATGAAGTTTTGCGCCGGCGCAGCAATTCAGGGCGGCCCGCGAAGGCATTGAGTCCATCCGCATCCAGAATCACAGGCAATTCAGTTTCAGCGGTTAGGCGGGCGATGAACTCTTGTGTCTCAGGGTCAGTCCCGAGACCGGGGCCAACCGCCAAAACGGTCTTGCCCGAAGCAATGCGGGCGAAGCTGCCACTATCTAAATTGTTCTTCGAGATTGCGCCGTCCGCGGTGCTTTCCAGAACCTCCGTCATATATTCGGCGTGGGCCGCCGCCACAGGAGTTTGAACCGGAGACGGAACGGCGATGGTGACGAGTCCGGCGCCGGTACGCAACGCGCCGAGGCCGCTGAGCGTGGCGGCGCCCGATTTTCCGGCTGAGCCCGCCACTAGTAACACGTGTCCAAACTTTCCCTTGTGGCCATCGGCCCCACGGACTAGCGGCAAGGACGTAAATTCGTCCGGGCCAAGCCAGCGCAACGTGCCTTTTCCTAGTTCTTCAATCAAATCTATAGGGGAGCCAATTGGGACGACTTCCAGAGATCCGCAAGCCTCCGCGCCGCGCGAAAGCAATTGTCCAACCTTTGGCGCCGTGAACGTGACAGTGCGGTGAGCAAACAGCACGGGGCCAGCGGGCGCATCGCCGTCAGCAGGCAGACCCGACGGAGTATCCACGGAAAGAATCAGAGCGGGCCGCGGCAAAGTGGCATTGCGGGATAGCCGGTTAATGTCTGAGATGGCGCGAGCAATGACGCCGGTGGCTGCTCCGCGCAATCCCGTTCCCAACAAGGCGTCGACAAGGACCGTCGCCGCGCGCACCTGCGGCACTGCTCGCTCCCAGTCCTCTTCGCTGACGATGGGTTGGATTTTGTTTCCTGCGTCGCGCCAACGAGCGAGATTCGCCACCGCATCCCCAAGTACGTCTTCCGGTTTGCCAAACAGGAGAACGCTTGTCGTCAGGCCGGCTTCTTTCAAATATCGCGCGGCGACAAATCCGTCCCCGCCATTGTTGCCTTTGCCGCACAACACGCAGACGCGGACGTTTTCGCGTCCGGCCATGATTCGCCAGACGGCATCAGCTACTTTGCGGCCAGCGGCTTCCATCAATTGCAGACTGGGGATGGCGTAGCGCGCGGTAGTGAGGCGATCTACTTCGCGCATTTCGGCGGCAGTGAGGGCTTTCATGGAAGGCTCACGGCGAAATCACAGCATCCAGCCGCCGCTGACGTTAATGACCTGTCCGGTCACGTACTCGGCTTCTTCAGAGGCGAAAAATGCAACTGCCGCGGCCACATCTTCCACCGTCGGCGGGCGCCCGATCGGGAAACGGGCATCGCGAATTTTGCGGGCCTCTTCGAGAGTCAATTCATTCTCATCAATGCTGGAGGGATTGACCACGTTCACGGTGATGCCGTTCTTGGCTTCCTCAAGCGCTAAAGAGCGGGACAGCGCCACGACCGCGGCCTTGGCAGCGGCGTAAGCCGAAATTTTTGCCTGGCCGAATGCGCGCTCCGCACCGACGGCGCCCAAATTGATGATCCGGCCCCAACGCGCTTTGCGCATGTGCGGCAAGGCCGCGCGGGACATGTACAAAACGGTGAGCAGATTCGAGCTAAAGATGCTTTGCCAGTCCTGTAGCGACGATTCCGCCAGCGTGCCCCAGCGAAAATCTCCCACGTTGTTGACGATGATGTCGAGCCGCCCGAAGCGGTCGACAACCGTTTTGACCAACTGCTCGCAGCGCCCCGCATCGATGATGTCCGTTTCCACCGCGACGCAATCCACCCCACTGGCCTGCAGTTGCCGCAGGGTCTGCTGCGCCGCAACTTTGTTGGAGCGATAGGCAATGACCATTCGCGCGCCATCCTGCGCCAGCCTCAGCGCCAGTCCGCGGCCGATACCCCTGCTCCCGCCTGTAACCAGCGCCACGCGATTGCGAAGCGACATTCTTCTCCCCGGCAAAATCTCTTGGAAAGATTTTCAGTATAGCCTAGCCGCTGCGGAGGTACTACTTAAGCCTAGCTACGATCACCGTCATATCGTCGGCTTGCTCGGGAGTTCCGGCCCACTCTTCCGCCGCCGCCATCAGCGACTCGGCGACCATGAGCGGCGCGGCGCCCTGCAATCGCACCGCGGTTTCCTGCAAACGGCGAATTCCAAACTCTTCTCCGTAAACGTTTTCTGGCTCGATCAAGCCGTCGCTATATCCGATCAGCAGCGAGTCGGGGCCCACGGTGAGTGATCCTTCTTCGTAGACGTAATCTTCCATTACGCCCAGGACCATGCCGCCCTTGTCCAATAGCTCCGAATTGTCCTTGCAGATGAGAAATGCCGGCAGGTGGCCGGCGTTTGTATAGCGCAACGTTCGCGTTGCGCTGTCGTAGATGGCGATGAAAAACGTGGCAAAGCGGTCGTCGCCGGTGTTGCGGACCAAATGCTTGTTCAGCCGTGCAACCAGCTCCGCCATGCTCAAGCCTTCGCTGCCTTCCGTGAGCACCTGGCTGCGCAGCGCGGCCTGCAAGCTGGCCATCAATAGCGCCGCTGAAATCCCCTTCCCGGAAATATCCGCGATGGCGATGGCGATGTGCGTTGGGCTGAGCTGAATGAAGTCATAGTAGTCGCCGCTGACGGAACGCGCGGCCTTGCAGATGGCCTCGATCTCCACTCCGGGAACCGACGGCAAGGTGCTCGGAAACAGCTGGTTTTGAACTTCCCGCGCGATGGATATTTCATTTTCCAGACGGCGGCGTTTGTTTTCTTCTTCGATGAGCTCACTGATCGAAGCCGTCATCCTATTGAAGGATTCAGCCAGCTCGCCCAATTGGTCGCGGCGCTCGATTTGCACGCGATGAGAGAAGTCCATGGCCTGCACATATTGCGTGCCGCGGTAAAGATCCGCCACGGCCCTGGTAATTCTGCGGGTCAGCACGATGCCGGTGGCGAAGGCCGCGGCTTCGACGACCACGAAAACAATTCCCACCAGGAAAAAAAAGATAAGATAGGAATCGCGGAGTTCTCCGAGCGACGTGAAGATCCGTGCATTCAATCGAGAAGGGCGCGCATTAGAAGCGGCAAACACCGGGCGCGCCGCCTCCACCCTGCCGTCGGTCCCGACATACACCGAGTCAAGCCGGGATACTACGTCCACTGGGCTGTCAACCCAGAACATGGCGGGCTGCAGTGTACGGTTAAGCGCTACGATCCGGTGCGCCGCGACGTACTGTGTGTCACCCGACTTGTATTTGAGCCCCTGTTGTGTCCCTCCCGTGTCGCGCTCCATCAGATTCAACTGGATGCCCCCGAGATCCGGCGCGACGGTGCTCAGAAACTCGGGGCTAACCGGTACTCGGAGCGTGACCACACGCTCTCCTTTGCGATCCGGGATGACCCGCAAGCTCGCGATGGAAAGCACATCGTCTTCCTGCAAAAGACCTGCGAAGGATCTCTTTCCGGCCGGAATCACCTTTCGCGAGAGTGCCTGGTCATTGGAAAAACTGATGCTCAAGCCTGGGAGTTCGCGATCGTGAACCGCATGGGACTGCGCCGCCAGAATGCGCTCCGAGTCAGCTTCCGTGACGCTGCGCGGGAGCGTTTGATGCGCAATGGCGATGTGTTCCGAGATATCCGCGACCATGTCTATGCGCTTATGGATATCCTCGTACAACAGATAAGCGCCCAACTGGGAATAGAGAATGCGGGCGGCGAGAACAACCAGCGTCACGATCGATAAAATAGGGACAGCCGCAATAAACAGATAAGCGACGATCAGGCGGTTGCGCAGACTCCACAGCAGGCGGTTTCTCCACCAGCCAATCAGCCGGAACAAAAGATAAATGCCGGCAAGAACCGCCAGATATTTTAAAAAACTGAAAAAGCCGCCTTTGAAGTCAAAAACGGCGGCCAGCAATCCCCCAGCTACAACCGCGGTGGAAGCCAGGTCGGGCCACGTTAGGCGGCTCCAAATCTCTTTGAGGTTAGCGCGGAAGGGTGTCATCGTGCCGTCAACGGAAACACTACTTTACCTGAATCGGCGCAGCGAAAGCAGGGGAAGCATTTGACGGGGAAAATGGGCTGGACCGCCGGCCCCAGGAGCTACCTTATGGCGTTGCGAACTTTGCTGTGTTTCACGCCGTAGGTGAAGTAAATGATCAACCCAATGATGAGCCAAACAATCAGCCGCACCCAAGTAACTCTATTCAGGCTGGCCATAAGCCCCAGTGAGACAATGATGCCCATGACGGGCACGAAGGGAACCCACGGCGTCCGGAAGGGCCGCTGCAGGTCCGGCCGGCGAACGCGCAAAATCATCACCGCCGCGCAAACAATGACAAAGGCCAGGAGCGTACCGATGCTCACCATTTGCCCCAGGCTGCCAATGGGGACCAGCGAGCCAAAGATGGCGGCGCCCAATCCGGTAATTGCCGTGGACTTCCACGGAGTGCGAAAACGCGGGTGGATATCGCCTGCCCACTTCCAAAGCAGGCCGTCGTTGGCCATCGAATAAAACACGCGCGATTGCCCCAGCAACATCACCAGCATAACCGTGCTTAACCCTGCCAGCGCTCCTGCGTTCACTACGTAACTGCCCCATTTCACGCCCGTTTCGCGAATGGCCAAAGATACCGGCGCGCCGATGTTAAGGCGAGAGTAGTGAACCGTTGCGGTCAGCAGCCCCGAAACCACGATATAGAGGAAGGTGCAGATCACCAGCGAACCCAGGATGCCAATGGGCATGTCCTTTTGCGGGTTGCGGGCCTCCTGAGCCGCGGTTGAAACGGCGTCGAAACCTATATACGCAAAGAAAACCACTGCGGCGCCCCGCAAGACGCCGGACCAGCCGTAGGCGCCGAAGGTTCCCGTGTTGGGAGGCAAAAACACCTTCCAGTTCGCGTGAGCGATGTCCGGGTGCTTCAGAACGAAGGGCAGAGCGACGGCGATGAAGGTCAGCACGGCCGCAAGCTTTATAAATACGATGCCGGTGTTGAAGTTGGCGGATTCTTTGATGCCTACAATTAAGATGATGGTGACGCCGAGGATGGCCAGGAACGCAATCAGGTTGAAGCTGGCCGTGGCGTGCGGCAGCGCCGCCAGTTGCTCGGCCGGCAAATTGAAAGTGGCCGCCGGCCCCCACCGGCCATCAACCATGACCCAAAGGGCCCCCGGCACGTCGCAGATTTGCGGCGGCAATCTGATGCCGTAGTCCTGCAGGAACGCCACAAGCGTGCTGCTCCAGCCGCTGGCTACGGTTGCAGCGCCAAACGCGTATTCCAGGATCAAATCCCATCCGATGATCCAGGCAATCAGCTCGCCGAGCGTGGCGTACCCATAGGTATAGGCGGAGCCGGCGATGGGAATCATCGAAGCGAATTCCGCATAACAGAGACCAGCGAACACGCAGCCAGTCCCCGCAAGCACATAGGACAGCATGATCGCCGGCCCGGCATAAAGTGCCGCCGCCGAGCCGGTCAGCACGAAGATGCCTGCGCCGATGACCGCCCCGATTCCCAGGGTGATCAGGTTTACCGGTCCCAGCGCGCGCTTGAGGCTGTGCTCTCCGGTGTCGCCCGCTTCCTTCATCAGCGTGTCGAGCGACTTCGTTGCGAACAAGGGGTTGCCCATGCAACTCCTCCTTTGGGGCCGGGCCCCGATTTTTCACATGGCTGCCAAATTGGCTTAAAGCATTGTAGGGGCGCAACATGCTGCGCCCCTATAAGAAAATTCGGCTATTCCGTACGTGTAACTGGCGCGCTCCGCCGCGACCACCACACCCACAACCAGTAGACCGGCAACCCGATAAGTACAATCACCAATCCCGTACCCGCCGTCTGGGTTTGATAAAGCAGAAGAACCAACATGATCGCGACCGCCGCTAATACGTACAGCATGGGGATAAACGGGTAACCGAAAGCACGATAGGGCCGCTCGGCTTCTGGACGTTTTGCTCGCAAAACAAAAATTCCTATTATCGTGAGCACATAGAAGAGCAGCGCAGCAAACACGACATAGTCGAGCAAATCGCTGTATAAATTGCCGTAAGTTACGGCTCCGGCAGCATCCACATGCCGCGTGCGCATCAGAATCAAGAAGACTATCCATACTGCTTGCGACACCAAAGCTGTTCCAGGCACACCCTTCCGGTTCAGCCTTCCCGTCGCGCGGAAGAACAATCGATCCTGGGCCATCGCATAAACCACACGCGATCCCGCAAGAATCAATCCATTGTTACAGCCAAAAGTAGAAATGATGATTGCCACAGCCATGATCAGTGCGCCAGTGGGTCCGAAAATCGCGTTCAAAGCGGTGCTGGCCACACGGTCATCGGGAGCGGTTTGAATTTGCACCAGCGGCAGAGTGCAAAGATACGCCAGATTCGCGAGGCAATACAAAGTGATCACGATGATCGTGCCGAAAGCCATAGAGAGAGCCACGTCGCGCTTCGGGTTCTTCACTTCTGCCGCAGTAAAACCGATATTGTTCCAAGCGTCCGCGGAGAACAGCGAACCAACCTGCGCCACCCCTAAGGCCACAAACAATCCGAAAGCGCCGCTTGCAGCGGTGACGGTCGGCACAAAGCTCTTCAGGAAATTCGCGCCGGGTTCGATGGGCTGCGCGTTGCGGATCGTCCAGAAGTGGCGGAAGTTCTCGGTGATTGCCCCCGCATTTCTCCCCACAAAAATGCCCAGGAAAATCAATCCGAGAAGGGACAATGTCTTCGCGCTCGTAAACACGTTTTGGATCAGTTTGCCGAGGCGCACTCCCAGTGTATTAAGAAACGTGATGAAAATGATCATCAGCACGGCAACTAACTGCTGAATGGAAAGGCTGATGGCAAACTTCGAAGTCAGGGTGAGCGGTGGAACAATCCACGTTTGCGGTGATATAGACGGTAGCAGCACGCCAAGGTATTTGGCGAAGCCAATTGCCACGGCCGCGATAGTGCCAGTCTGAATCACCAGGAAGAGTGTCCAGCCGTACAGAAATCCCCAAAGTGGTGAGTAAGCCTCGCGCAGATAAACGTATTGACCACCCGCGTGCGGAAACAAAGCTGCCAGTTCTCCGTAAGAAAGCGCCGCGGAAATCGTCAGGAGACCGGTGAGAATCCAGGTGAGCAGCAGGCCGGCAGGAGATCCGGTCTGACGCGCAATAGCGGCAGCTACAATGAAGATGCCCGACCCAATCATCGAGCCGACGACAATCATCGTGCCATCGAACAATCCGATGGCGCGCACAAAGCCGGGCTCTGACTTTACTCTACTGTCCGCGAGAGGATGTGTTGTGTCCGCCATTCGTGGAATGCCTCAGCCGACCGCCGCGTGATTTGGAGGTCCGAGCAAGTCGATGTATTGCCTAGCGCGCATCGCAGGCTCCGGAGCGCCAAGAATATCGCTGATGACCGCCACGGAATCGGCTCCTGATTCGATTATCTCAGGCGCGCGCTCCAAGGTGACGCCTCCAATGGCCACAATCGGTTTATCAGTTATCGGCCTGACCTTTCGGATGAACTGCGTGCCAACGACAGGATCGGGGTTTGACTTTGTGCCCGTTGCAAAGATAGGTCCGACGGCGATGTAATCCGCGGAAGATGCAGCAGCGCGCTGAAACTGTTCCAGGTTGTGCGTGGACATTCCGATAAATCGCGCCGCTCCAACCACCAGCCGGGCTTCCTCCACGCCTAAATCTTCCTGTCCAACGTGAACGCCGCTCGCTCCCGCGGCAGCCGCGACATCCGCCCTATCATTCACCAAAAACGTGACACCTTGAGGAATGAGCAACGAAGAAAGCCGCTTCGAGCTTTCGAACAATTCGCGCGCCGAAGCCCGCT
>WNFF01003302.1_pt1 | contig 13264 bp, 16 predicted proteins | sample 5400441 | NCBI WGS metagenome assembly WNFF01 (sample SAMN13153345, study PRJNA577476) | soil metagenome | isolation source: 120 cm saprolite under Douglas fir tree site 2 hole 3 replicate 1 | place: USA:California | collected 2015-04-18
GGCGAAACTGCCCTGGCCCGTTGCGGTCGCTTGGGCGCCGTTAGCGACGCTAGCCGAGCCGGTCGTGGTCGCGAAGTCGCCACTCGCGTTGCTGCCCTGGCCGGTCGCCGTCGCGAAGGCGCCGCTCGCGACACTGTTCATGCCCGTCGCGGTCGCGCTGGCGCCAGTCGCGTTGCTGTTCTGGCCGGTCGCCGTCGCGTTGATTCCGTTCGCGATGCTCAACTGGCCGGTTGCGGTCGCGTTGGTGCCGTTCGCGCTGCTGTTCTGGCCGGTCGCGGTCGCGAAGTCGCCGTTCGCGTTGCTGGCCCGGCCCGTCGCGGTCGCGGCGGCGCCGTTCGCCACGCTGTTCCGGCCCGTCGCGGTCGCGCTGGCGCCGTTCGCGATGCTGTTCGAGCCGGTCGCGGTCGCGAAGTCGCCGATCGCGCCGCTGTCAACGCCGGTCGCCGTCGCGGCGATGCCGATCGCGTGGCTGAGCCCGCCGGTCGCGGTCGCGTTGGTGCCGGTCGCCATGGCGCCGTCGCCGGTCGCGGTCGCGAGGCCGCCGTTCGCATTCGCGTTGGAGCCGCACGCCACATCGCCGATCCCGGTGGCTACCGCGCCGGCGCCGGTTTGTGGCTCGGCGCCGGTGGCGCTGCCGCCGCAGACGAATTGCGCGGCCGCCGGCACCGGCGCCAGCATCGCCGTAGTGGCGGTGAGCCCGGCGGCCGCGATCGCGAGGCTGCGCAAGGTGCCGCCCGCGAGCGCGCTCACGCCCAAGAGCCGCGCGCGACGACTTAGCGGCATGGCGATCGATTCACCCACGAGCGCGAGATCGCGCACACGCGGACGGTTTTGGCTTCCCCTCGACGCCGCTGTCTTCATGTCGGCCCCATGCGCGCAACGCGCCATCGCGTCTGTCCGGCCAGCCATCGACTCCAGTTGCGCGCATCGCTCATCTTGTTGCGTGGATCGACCGCGCCGTGGCTGAACACGCGACGGCATCCTAATTTGCAAGCGGTCGCCTGCGGAGTCGCCGCGAACATTGCGAGCGGATTATCTTGGGTAGTAGCGTATTCGCTACACCCCCGCAGTGCGCAATGGCGTAAGGCCTCTTTGCCGGAGGCGTGGCAGTCCGATCACAGTTGGAACTTTTGGATTATATCGGGTTCATCCGCTTGCGATGTCTTGCGCGCAGCGTGTAGCCCGGATGGACCCCGCGAAAGCGTGGGATCCATCCGGGTTCTGCTCGCCACAACCGACCTCGCTCGCCGCATCCTGGATTTCGCCATAGCGCGCGCACGCGCTTTAGGCTCAATCCGGGCTACTTGCTGAGCAGGCGTCTTGGTCTTCATGGGCAAGTCTTCTTGGGCAAGTCGCGACTCGACTCGCGCTCGCCCGGCGCTATTTATACCCCATGGTGTCGTGTCGCGTTTGGGGGAAGAAGCAACGGCCAAGAAGCTACGGCCAAGGAAGCGATGGCAATGACCGCCGATCAACGTCAATGGCTTGACCTGTCGCCATGAGGGCTCTCGCCACGCTCGCCTTGCTCCTCGCGCTGGTTCTCCCCGCCGCGGGAGAGCCCTTGCGCCCGGCGCTCAAGCAAGCGCAATGCCCCGTCGGCTCCATGCAGAGCGGCGGCTATTGCACCCCGCTGTTGCGCGGCGCGCCGACCGAAAAGCGTGGATTGGTACCGCGCAGCCCGCTCGCTCCGAGGAAAGCCTTCCCGCAATCTCCATACGCGCCAAGTATTCCATATGCGCCAAGTATGTAGTCGAGCGCCACCGAGCCGCCGCTTGGCCGCGCCAGCGCTTCGACGGTAATCCGATCTTCTGCAGCCTGCTCGTGGTCGCGGACCGGCGGCGCCAATTGGACCGCGGTGCTGGCCCCATTGAACCTTTCCACGGCCAGCGCGACCAATAATGGGAGCCTTGACCGGGGTCGGCCGGGACAAGGCGGTTGGATTGGGGGGCATCATGCACCAGTCACGCCCACTAGCGGCCGCTTCGGCCGCGCTCGTCTGCGGATCGATCGCAAGCGCGAGCGGCGTCGTTGTGCAAATTGCCGGCCACGAGGCCGATGGCAAGTCGGTGATTGCGGCTGTTTCCCAGAGCCTCAGCACGATTGCGGCCGTTCCCCTGAGCCCGATTGCGACCGTTCCCCCGAGCCCCGGCACGATTGCGACCGTTCCCCCGCACCCCGGCACGACACCCTCCGCTGTCGTCTCGCCGCCTCCGCCCGCCAAGAGCGCGCCCGCTGTGAGCGCGCCCGTTAAACGACAAGATTCCGCGTCGCCGTCCAATTCACCGCAGACCACACGACTCGATGCATTTGCCCCGCCGATGACAGCGTCGACCACGGCGGCGACGACAGACTTGGCCGAGCAGCCTGCTCCTGCTCCCAAGAAATCGCAAAAAACGGCACGCAGCGCGAATGAGCGCAACCGAAGCGACGCTGCCGCGTGGGGCCGCTATGGCCACGAAAAGCCAACTTCGAGCTGGTGATTAAACCTCGATACCGCGCACGCGCCCGCCATCACGCTCCCGCCAACGCGGCTCGCCCGCAGGCGAGACAGCGCTGCCGCTGTGAACAATGATTTTCAAAATCATAGCTTTGCTCGCCGCCGCGATCCCGATTTTCCTCTTCGTACGCTCAGTATTTTTCCGACGAACGACGCGAGTCAACGAGGCTCTTAGGGAATTCAAGAAGCAGGCCAACTTAGCAGTCTCGATATTTCTGATCCTCATTGTGTGTGTTGTCATCTTCGCCGCAGGCAAGTTGGCCTGGACGTGGTGGTCATCACTCTGAACGCGAGCGCCACCTACGAGACCATCCGCGGTCCGTGGGGCGCTTCATCGCATTCCCATTAACGCATTGTTTAGGCTTCCGGCCAGAACGAGTCGCGCACTTGACCCGAAGGTGAGACAGTTGGCGCGGCTCGGCTCGGTGTGTGGAGCTAGCAGGTGCTAGCCCAACAGCCCAAGCATCTGGCCGAGCCGCCTAGCTTTCAGTCCGCGTCGCGCGGACGCAGCCAAAATGAAACCGCTCTGACCGGTGGCAATCTTCGGACATTGAGCGCATGTGGGGCGGATGGCCAAACCAACAGGCGAAATCACGCTCGCCGCCCAGCCTGTCAAGGTCGGGGCTCAGTGGCACGTGGTGGGCACTTACCCAGGCGGGCAGCAGGAACACATCACGGGATTTGAGACTGAGGCCGACGCGCTCGATTGGATCGCTAACGATTCGGCCGATTGGCTAGAAAAACGAAGCGGCCGGTGATCGAATCCAGCGCGCGACCTAAGACGAGGCCGCCAACTGAGGCGGCCTACACTTCCGGCCTGCGAATGTCCTTCAATGCTTGTTCGCATAAGACCTCAGGATTGCGTCCGCCGCCTTTTGCAAGATTGATGATCTTGTCGGCGATTGCTTGTTTGACGCCGTCGTCGCATTCCCCGATATGCAGTGCGGCGCACGTCATTTCGAACGCGAGACCCAGGATACGTTTGGTCTCGGGATCGAACTGCTGACCGTTTAGATAAGGAGTGATAGGCATGGTGGTGCGCTCCTGGTGACAGGCGGGAGCGCTCATGGTCTCTCAGCCACCGACGCCTGGCGCAGGGCCGCTGTCGGTGATGGATCACCGTAAGCCTAATTAGGACACTTAGCGATTCAAATCAGCAAGCGTAGCCCGGATGTCGCCATAAGCGCGTTTACGCGCGTCCATAGCCCGTCCCGTAGCCCGCGAAGACGGGCGTAAACGCCCTTTAGGCCCGCGAAGACGGGCGTAAACGTCCTTTAGGTACGGGCTATGGACGCGCGTGAATGCCTTTAGGCTCACGAAGGCTACCCGCTGCTGCGAGATGCCGCGTGCCCTCTTGCGATTTCATCGATGGCGAACACCGTTCCTGCCCAGATCGCGTATCCCAACGACAACAGAACGGCCAGCGTGACAAGTCCATCGAGCCAAGATCCGAGTCGCTTGTGCTTCAGGAAGTGAAACGGTGTCAGCACCCACATATTGATGTACGAAAAGCAATACGCCGCGAGTACGATATAGCCGATGATGGCCAATATTTGCAGCGTCATGCTCCCGCTCGCGTCTGCAAAATACTGTAGGGCGCCGCAAATAACTGCGTTCCGCAGAAGCGGAAAAAACCACCCGTAGAAGGACTGTATAGTTCCGGCGATGACCCGTTCTTCCGGAAATGGATGGAAAACACCCGCAAGGTAGGTCTCAACTCGCGTAAGCAGGCGTTTGGCGGCACTGATCGAGGTCATGTCTCATCACTCCCTGTCGATAATCGGCTGCGAGCGTTCGTGCCATAGCGCACCCCAGCGGCGTCGACACCGCACCACCGAAGCGCGAAATCGAAGTAAGTGTAGCCCGGATGAGCCTAAAGCGCGTTCACGCGCGTCTTCGACGCGCTATGGCGATATCCGGGTTCCGGCCTCCAGCCATAGCAGTCCATAGATCGCTGCGAGCCGGCGACGCCGCTACGTGACACCGCCCAGACTGTGCCTGACGCCTGCCGTAGCCGGACGAGCATTCAAGCGGGATATCCCGGATTTCGCCATAGCGCGTCGAAGACGCGCGTGAACGCGCTTTAGGCTCATCCGGGCTACTTGCTGGACCGCGCGCGGGATCGGCGCGTCCTTGTGCAGCGATAGGTGCGTACGAGCCTCGTTGTAATATTTTTGGTAGGAATTGAGCACCCCGCCCAGGGCAAGAACGAACCGGATCAGTGGTGAAGAGACCCATTTTGTGATACGTTTGATTTATGCCGGGTCAGAAGAAAAATCCCCCGAAAAAAGTAAGTGTGAGTGGTCATACCATTGGCCGCGCCCGTTTTGCCAAGATCAGCGCGGTCGAGGGCATCACGATGTCCGCGTCGATGCTTAAGCGCGCCCGGACATCGGCAGCCAAGGGCCTGTCGGCCGAAGAAACCCGCAAACTCATTATCCGGTCGTACCGCAAAGGCTGAGTGCCTGGCGCATGTACGACGCGGTCAGCGATCCCTACACCTACGAGGGATCAACCGTCCTCAAGCAAGCTACCTGCTCATCCGGGCTGCTGATGGTGCAACGCGTCATTCTGTGGCGGCGCGCCAATTCGGTAGCAATTGGAGACGAAGCGGACTCATCGCGGATTTGAGTCGTGGCCCAATTACGGGAAGCTCTCTTGACTACGTATGTTTCAGACGAGCAAAGTTGCATTCTCCAAAGCGCAAGGATCGAGAATGCCGGTCAGGATCGTTGGAATGATCGGTGTGACGCCGCCAAGCAATGACACCACTTTGCATGTCATCGAAGGTGGCCTATCTCCGAGCTATCTCGCGCAGTTTGCACGAGCGCATGACGAAGCCGACTTCGATCTGGCACTCGTGGGACATACCTCATCGTCGGCCGAGGGCTTCCTCGTTGCCCTTTATGCGGCCGGACACACCAACAGACTCGGCTATCTTGTGGCGCATCGGCCGGGCTTCGTTGCGCCGACATTGATGGCGCGAAAGATCGCCACCTTCGACCACCTCACCGGCGGAAGGCTCGCTGTTCATATCATCACGGGTAAGACCGACGAGGAGCAGCAGGGCGACGGCGACTTCAGTCCGAAGGCCGAGCGCTACCGCCGGGCGGCGGAGTACCTCGAATTGATGAAGCTCACTTGGTCGAGCGAGCGACCGTTTGACTTTACCGGCGAATTCTATCGAGTCAGCGGCGCTGCTTCGGATGTGCGTCCGCTTCAGCAGCCCCACCCGCTGCTGTTCTTCGGCGGCGCCTCCGAAGGCGCGCTCTCGATGGGCGCTAAGCTGTGCGACGTTTACGCCATTTATGCCGAGCCGCTTACATCGACGCGCGAGCGCATCGCCCAGTTCCGCTCCCTGGCGGCAGCGTTTGGGCGGACACCAGGGTTCAACGTCTCGCTCCGCCCCATCATTGCGGCACGCGAGGGCGAGGCATGGGACAAGGCCAACCGGATTCTGGCGGCTATGAGCGGCAAGAAGGGATGGCAACGGCAGGAGGAGGCCAAGGGTCCGGTCGACAATGCCGGACAGCGGTTGATGCGCTTCGCGCTCGAGCGCGATGTCCATGACGAACGCCTGTGGATGCCGATTGCACGTGCGACCGGCGCGCTCGGTAACACTTCATGCCTTGTCGGCACTCCCGAACAAGTCGCAGAGGCGATTCTCAAATACTACACGCTCGGCGTGGATTCGTTCCTCATCCGCGGCTTCGACCCCTTGAACGATACGATCGAGTTTGGTCGTGAGCTCATTCCGCGGATCAAGGCTGGCGCGGTCGAGATCGACCGTCGGCGAGCCGCCGAGTGACACCTGTTGCCGTTCGTGCTGCCCGATCATGCCTCATCGCGGCCCGCAAGCGGCGCCACCGGTACAACAGAGCGGCAGACGTTGATTCAAAGCGGAACCATACGCATGCGGACGGTTCTATTGCGCGCGCTTGCTGCGCTCATCATCGGATTCCAAGGGCCACTGTGGCTCAGCGTCGCCGCTGGCGCCGAAGGTTGGACGTCGAAACCGATTCGCCTCATCGTGCCGTTTCCGCCAGGGGGGACGACCGATCAAATCGCACGGCGGGTTCAACCGTTGCTCGAGGCAGACCTGAAAACGACTATCGTGATCGAGAACCGCGGCGGTGCATCGGGCGCGATTGGCACGCAAGCGGCGGCCATGTCGGAACCTAACGGCACCACGTTTCTGCTGGTGTTCGATACCCACGGCGTCAATCCGAGCCTCTTGCCGAACCTGCCTTTCGACACGCTGAATGATCTGTCGCCGATCATGCTCATCGGCAAATCACCGATGGTGATCACCGCTCATCCCGCGACAGCGTACCGGCGTTTCGATGATGTGCTCGCCGCATCGAGGAAAAACCCCGGCTCCGTCGCCTATGGCACAATCGGCGCGGGCAGCCTTGCACATCTCGCCATGAGCCAGATTGCAAACGAGTTCAAAGTCACGATGACGCACGTCCCCTACAAAGGCGGCGGACCGCTCGCCACCGATGCGATAGCCGGGCATGTGCCCGTGGCAGTCGCCTCGGTTGCGCTGCTCTCACCCCATATTCAAGCGGGCGCGCTTCGACCGGTCGCGGTGACCTCCGCTCAACGTTATCTCCAACTGCCGGATACGCCGACGATTGCTCAGTTGGGCATCGTCGGATTCGATGCGGAGGCTTGGTGGGGCTTGCTCGCGCCGGCGAAAACTCCGAGCGACATTATCATGCGGATGAATGCCGCTATGGCTAAGGCTCTGCGCGAGCCGGCGGTCGAGCGGAGTTTGCATGATCAAGGGATCGAATATCGGTTGTCGTCTCCGAAAGAGTTCGGTGACTTTATCGAAGGCGAGATTGTACGATGGGCCAAGGTCATAAAGGACAATAAGATCGTCGCCGGCGAGTAACCCCACGGCCGCTAACCACAGTTCCGCCTTATGGAAATTTGAGCTAGGACAGGCCTTCGCTACCAATCATTGCTCGAACTTTATGTTCGCTTCTTTGACGACCGCAGACCATCGTCGCACTTCGTCCCTCATGCGTGCCGTCAATTCGTCTGCGGTGCTGCCGATCGGGGTCGCCGCCAAAGCCTTCATCCGCGCTTTGAAGTCATCCGTCGCGGTGATCTGCCGGCAGGCAGCCTCGAGCTTCCCGGCGATTGGCGTCGGGATGCCGGCAGGCCCCATCAAGGCGAGGTACGTACCGCCGACCACGTCTGCCACGCCCGCTTCGGCGAGCGTCGGAATATCAGGAAGCTCGGGGATGCGGGCCGTCGTGGTGACTGCCAGGGCCCGCAGATGGCCTTCGCCAATTTGTGGCGCGGAAACCGGAGTTTCCACGAATGCGAACGCCGTTTGTCCGCTCAGCAGGCTGGTGATCGATTCACTGCTGCTGCGATAGGAAATTGCCGTAGCCGGCGCGCCAGTCTTGATCTTGAAGTGCTCGATCGGGAGCGTGAAGACCGGCGATGGCGTCGCATAATTTGCTTTGTTCGGATTGGCCTTAAGCCACGCGACCAGTTCGGCAATGGTATGCGCCGGGTGGGACTTATTGACCAGGACGATCAACGGATAGTCGGCCATCAACGAGATCGGTGTGAAGTCTTTGAATATATCGTAGGGGATGCGGTCCCAGATGGCGGTACCGACCGTCATGGCGCCGGGCGCGGCACCCAGCAGCGTGTATCCATCGGGCGCCGACTTCGCGACCGTGTCGGGCGCCAAGCGGCCACTCGCACCGGGCTTGTTCTCGACCAGAAATGTGCCGCCTAGGGCTTCTTGCAGCTTCTGCGCCACGATGCGTGCGACGGTGTCGGTACCGCCGCCAGCTCCAAATCCAATGACGATCCTGACGGTCCGGTTCGGGTAATCAACCTGCTGAGCGCTCGCCGCGACGGGCCACGCCGCTGCGCCGGCAACGAAACTAAGAAAGTCGCGCCGCTTCATGTCCACTCCCAGTCTCCGGCACCCACGATCGTACTGGTCCGTCCGGTATCCTGAAAGAGGAAAGGCCGCTGCGCGATGCGCGCAGGTGGGACCGTATGGACATCCACGCGCCGCGGTGCCTCAATATGGGCGCGCTATCACATGGAGGAACGATCATGAAAAAGCTCAGTATGCTTGGGATCGTCGGTGGTGCCGCGTTATTGGCTGCGGTGCCCTTCTCGCTTCAATGGTCCCAAGGGAATGTGGGCCCTGCGGTGCCACTGCTAACGTTGTCACATGCTAATGCACAGTATTCTGGACCCAACCGTCGGCACGTTCGCCGGGTCTATCGTCGAGCTAACCGACCTGCTTACTATGGATATCCATATTCCTACGGAGGACGTCCTTCCTCCTACGGAGGATATCCCTCCTGCCTCGGACAATATCCTTGTTAGATTTACGGTTGGCATCACTAGACCCGCACAAACTATACCGCTTTTGCACCGGAGATCAGTGCTGTTGTTGATGCATGTCGCGGAAGGCGCCGGAATAGGCGAGCCAAGCCCAACCCCATTTTGAAAGGAAGGGCCATGGGCAAAGAATACAAACCCGGTGACGCTGTCGAGCATTCGGGCGTGTATCTTGTTTTACATGATGAGGAGCATACGCAATCGCACGAGGTCACTGTCCTGTTCGGGAAAAGATTTCCGCCGTGCAATCACTGCGGGCATCATCCCCGGTTTATTGCCGTCAGGCTTGCGCAGCACATCGACCATAATGAACATTTCAAATAAGCGAGACCTCCGTTTCGCCTATTCAAGGCTCTGCCGCTTTGGGTCATTTTCGTCGGATCGACACGCTCCCGACGCTCTCGGAATGTCCGCTTCGCTCCGATCGCTTCCGAAACTCGGCACCGCAGCGAAACGACGCGCAGTGGAAGACTCGGACGTCGTAGCCTCGGTGAAATGCGGCGACATACTCGCGCGCCGGCCCTTGAAGCCCTCGCTCAAGCCGCGAGCGGGGTCGACTGCCAGGCGACGAACTTCCAGCCCTGGGGCGTCTTCGCCCAGGCGTTGAGGAACAGCAGCTTCAGGCTGCGCGGCTGGCCGCCGATCTCGGCCTCGATCGCGGCGCGCCCCGTGACGAGCGCCACGTCGCCGATCACGCGCACCTTGCGGTCTGTGCAGTTGACGCTCTTGTACTTGGTCTTGCCCGACTGCATCGCCTGCAGCCAGGTCGCCTTCGTGTCGGTCACGCCCGAAGAATGCGTATACAGCAGATCGCCGTGTAGCATCGCTTCCAGCGCCTTGAAGTCGCGCGCAATCATCGCGCCGAAGCGCTTGTCCTCGAGCGCGAGGATTTCCTTCTCGTTCATCGCCCTACCTCCTTTGTCGTTATTCCACTTTGATGTTTCCAGCCTTGATGATCGGCCACCATTTCGCGATCTCGGCTTTTTGAAGCCCGTCGAGCGCCTCCGGCGTCTGCTGGTCGCGCGGAAAAATCTCCTGCCCCAGATCGGCCAACTTTGTCCGAACCTGCGGATCGGCCAAGGCGCCCACGACCGCGGCATTGAGTTGGGCGATGATACTCTTCGACGTGCCTTTGGGCATCCAAAGCCCATGCCACAACGCGGCATGGAAGCCGGGCAACCCCGCCTCGTCCACCGTCGGGGTGTCAGGCGCAGAGAACAGTCGGGTGTTGGCGGTGACCGCATAGATCTTGATCGTGCCGCCGCGCACCTGCGGTATGGAGGTGACCGGATCGGAGATCATCAGATCAATCTGGCCCGCCACCAGGTCCTGCATGGCCGGAGCGGTGCCCCGATAGGGCACGAACTGAACGCGAGTGCCTGTGGCCTCCTGAAATAAAAGCCCGCAGACATGACTGATGCTGCCCGAGCCGGCGTTCCCGACCGTCGCCGCACCCGGATTGGCCTTCAACCAGGCAATGAGACTCGTCAGGTCACCTGCCGGCATCGTCTTTTTTCCGACGATCACAAACGGAGCAATTGAAACAAGGGCAAGTGGCTCGAAATCACTCAGCAGGTCATACGGGAGGTTCGTGTAGGTCGCACCGGTGACGACGTGCGAGCCGTTTTGGCCCAGGCTGATCGTGTAACCGTCAGGGGCCGCGCGTGCGACCCGGGCGACGCCGATGGTTCCTCCTGCACCAGTCACGTTCTCCACAATGACGGTTTGACCAAGCGACGACCGCATGTGCTGGGCCAGCAGCCGCCCGATGGCATCTGTCGGCCCGCCCGCCGCGAACGGTGCGACGATCGTGATGGGGCGGGTCGGATATATTTGTGCCCTTGCGATATGCGAAACGGCTGGTAGCGCGGCAGCACCCGCGGCCAGATGCAAGAATGTGCGGCGGGGAAGTTTCATTTTTGAACCTCCCTCACGTCATTCGATGGAACTCGCGGCGCTTCATTCGATCACCTCGTCATGCTTCGGGGTTCGAATGACCAGGCTGGTCAATGAGCAGAACATTCGCACGCCTCAGCGCATCGAAAACCGCGCTTGCAATGATCCGGGAATCCTCACGACTGATATGAAGCCGATCTCCTGCGGCCTGCCTTCCATGCGTGTTATGTGCATCGAATACAGCATCAGAAATTAGCCTTTTTAGGTGTGTCTCATTCGGCATTTGGCGCCCCTATCGTTACGCCATTCCTCCTCAGCTTTCTCGCTTGACCACCAGTTCTTCGGCTCGCTTAGGCGTTTGCCGCGAGCAGCCACGCGGCCGCCGCGCCACCAAGGAGCGTGATGAACTCGCCTGTCCTTCCGCCGAAAGGATAGCACACCTGAGTACGGCAGGAGACCGCTGCGCTGCGGGATTTCAATCCGACCTTTGTCCGCTGTGGGTCAGTCGCGACCGATGCGGTCGAAGCCACGCGAGCGTGCATGTCCGCTTTGCCCCCGAAAGCGGACAAAACGGGCCGACGTCTTGGGACGTCCGCTTTGTGCCAAAGATCTATGCCTGCTCGCTATCGCTGCGCGGTGAAGATCGATTTCGGGATCATGCCGTGAATCCCCTTGGTGCCGTCGACCACCTGGGTGACGTGATAATCGACGGCTACGCTCGCGATCATGTAGGCCTCCTCGCGAGTTAAATTCGGGAAGCGCTTGGTAATAAGGTCGATGGTCTCGCGCACCGCGATCTTCATCCCTTCGTCGAGGTCAGGGTGCAGCCCCATCACGATCCAATGGGTTGGCGTCTCGGCGCGTGGCCAAGTAAGCTTCATGTCCTTGCGGACGATGAACTGGAATTTTCCCCGCAACCCGGTCTCGATTGCGGTCAAGTCGACCTCGCCATGGCCCTGCGCGGCGTGCGCGTCTCCGGCCGAGAACAGCGCTCCGGGCGCGTGCACCGGCATGTAGAGTGTGGTGCCGGCGACGAGGTCCTTGTTGTCGAGATTGCCGGTGTGAACTCCAGGCGGCCCGCTGCTAATGCGGCCCATGGCCGGGTCGGGCGCTAACCCCATGGTGCCGAAGAACGGACGGTCGATCGGCACGACCACGCCTTTTGCCACCTCCGCGGTCTTGGTTTCGCGGTTGAGCGGAATGATCCGCGTCCAGACCCCCGTGAATTCCTCCGGCAGGGCGCCGGTATAAGCCCGCTGGCGATTGTATCCCCAATCGAGGGCGAGATTGATATCGAGGATGCGCACTTCGAGCACGTCGCCCGGCATCGCGCCCTTGACTTCAATCGGGCCGGTCAAGACATGCGGGCCAGGGCCGCGATCCTTCACCTCGCCGTAGATGTCACGGTGGTACTGCGGAACGGCGCCGGGCGAAACCACGCCGGCCTGGTCAACAACCGATGGGACGATGGCGGCGACGCTCTCCAACGTGACGACGTCCCCGGACTCGATGCTCAGCACCGGCTTGATGCTGGCGAGAAAGTAGCCGATGTGCACTGTCTGCGGACTCGGCATCAGCGTGTGTTCGGCGGCGCGCGCGGGGCTGATGTTCGCGACCGCAACGAAAAGCAGCGCGTAGGCGGCAATACCGGAGGCGTGCAACTGGCGATGATTGCGAAGTGCGGCGGCAAGCATGACGAAGTCCCCCATGATGCAAACGGCAGTGATACTGAAACGATATGTGGGGCGTGCAACGAAGTAAATCGCCGCGCATAGACGCCGAAGTTGTCCTCGAATCCCCACTATGACCGCTTGGGGGATGTGACGGCCATCACATTTTGGCGGTTTCACGCGCGCCGCATTCCATTCCGTGATGTCCTTCACATAATTCGGAAGCCAGAGTGCGCATATTACCTGTGATATCACCTTTCCAAACCAAGGAGACGCTCATGTATCGCAACCTCGGTATCGCAGTCATTGCACTCGCGGTCATCTGCCTTCCTGCCGAGACGAGCCTCGCCTCCCCCGGCGGCAGAGCGAGCAAATCTGTGGAGGGGGCGCCCGTAACGCGCATTGCGCCAGTTCCAGTGAAGTCAGGCGGTACGGCGACCCCAGCGGTCAAAAAGCTTTCGCCCAAAGGCGGGGCGGCGTGCTTCCGCAACTGTATGCACGGCGTATCCGGCGCGGGATGGGGCAATTTCTGCGATTCTGCCTGCTACGGCCACTGATTGGTCTTGGTGGTCGAAGCGCTAAGAGCTACCGGGCAGCAGTGGCGCGCTAGCCATCGGCGCACATTACCCTGCGGCAGAACCCACAATCTAGGGCGTGGCCGATGTCCGCCTTACCTTGCCGGCTCAACCGGTCGACGCAACACAGGCGTTAAATTTCTCTGCTGGGGTTTCAAATCCCAGGGTCTTGCGTGGCCGCTCATTGAGCTGGCGGGCTACTTTGTTGAGATGGGCTTGCGAGTACACCGACAAGTCGG
>WNFF01011726.1_pt1 | contig 13261 bp, 13 predicted proteins | sample 5400441 | NCBI WGS metagenome assembly WNFF01 (sample SAMN13153345, study PRJNA577476) | soil metagenome | isolation source: 120 cm saprolite under Douglas fir tree site 2 hole 3 replicate 1 | place: USA:California | collected 2015-04-18
CGAGGCGCAGGAGCTGGACGAGGCCGGGCATCCGGCCCTCGCCTCGGCGCGGCATGGGTCGCGCGCCCAGCTCGGCTTGTTCGGCGAGGCAGCGCCGCTCCGGGCCGCGACGGAACCGGCGCCCGCGCCGGCGGATCCGGGCGCGGAGCAGGTCGCCGGGGCGCTGCGCGCGCTGGACCTGGCGCGCACCAGCCCGCTGGACGCTCTGCTCTGGCTCCACGAGCAGCAGAAGAAGCTGCGCTAAGCGACCGGCATCGCTGGGGTTGTTCCGACACTACTGAACGCATTGTCAGACCCCCGCGCTAGGGTGCTCTCCGTGGGCCAGTCTCGCGGCCCCGGAGGGACACGATGGACGTGGTCAAGCTGTGGAGGTGCCCCACCTGCGATCGCGTGCTGCGCGAGCGCACCGTGGGCGAGGCGCAGCGCCGGCACGCCGAGCTGGTGCGCGAGCAGTGCGGCAGCCAGGCGGAGTTCGTGGTCGAGGCGATGTGGCCGGCGTATCTCGCGTCGCTCCGCAGGTGCCGATGCGGGAGCCGGCGCCGGCTCAAGCCCGTGCAGGACGCGGTGCGCGGGCAGCTCGATCTGCACCTCGACGCGGTGGTGCTGCAGTGAACGCCACGCTCCTCGTCATGGTGGGGATCGCGCTGGGGTGGGCGGTTGCGCGGGAACGCAGGAGGCGGCGGCGCTGGCGCGAGGCGGAGCGGCTCTCGCGTTCCTTGTTCGCTGCTGCCGGGCTGCGGCGCTTCCGGTGAGCGGCGCGGAAAAGTTGACGCGATCGGCGTGTATGCGACGGTCGCGGCGTGGCGCACACCCGCGCAGCTGCGCTCCTTTGCGCCTTCCTCGTCGCCGGCGGGGGGGCGGAGGCCGCCGTGTCCGCCCGCGCGCTGCAGGAGAAGCGGCTCGAGGCGGGAAAGGCGGCGCTGGAGCGCCTGCGAGGCGACGCGAAGCGCCGCAGGCACCGCGACGCGTGGGAGGCCGTGGTCCGCGAGCTCGACGGCGCGGTTCGGGCTTCGCCGGGCGGATCGCGCGCCGCCGAGGCGGCGCTGTGGGCAGCGCGCGCCAGGGAAGATCTGTGGAACGTCTCGCGATCGAGGCGCGACGCCGCGGCCGCCGTGGAGGCGTACCGCAAGGTGGACGAAGCGTACACCGGCAGCGCGCCGGCGCCGCGTGCCCTGCTGCTCGCGGCGCAGCTCGCCGGCCGCACCGGCGACGCCCGGGCGGCCCGCTCCGCGGCACGCAGGCTCGTCGCCCGGTATGGCGGGACCCCCGAGGCGCGCGCCGCGGGCGCGCTCGCCCGAGCAGAACAGCGGGACCGACCCCAGGCGCGCGCGCCGACTCCCGCCGGACGGCGCCAGGCGGCTGCAGTGCCCGTCGACGCGGACGACGAAGAGGAGGACGCCGCGGCTCCCGTCGAGCAAAAGCCCGCCGGGAAGTCGCGCGTCGAGGCGGAACAGCCGCCGGCGGAGGTCCCGTCGAAACCCGACGAGAAGACGCAAGCGTCCGCCAAGCCCGCGGAAGCTTCCACCGAGCCGGCCGCCGACGATCGCGCCGGGGCGGACGATCAAGTCGCCCCCGCGGCGGCGAAGCTGCTCGACCAGGTGATCGAGGCAGCCAGGGCCCAGGCGGCGGCCGCGGTGGACAAAGCGGCGGGGGCGGAGGGCGGCGCCGAGCTGCCGCCGGAGCCCGAGGCCCCGGAGCCGATCCAGGGGTTGACCGTCAAGGCGGCGGTGCCGCCGCGCGAGGAGGAGGCGGCGCCGGCGCACAGGAACGCGGCCGCCAAGGCGCGGGAGCTGCGCTCCGCCGCGCGGAAGGCCCCGGCGTCCGTCGCCGCGCAGCTCGGGCTCAAGATGCGGCGGGTGGTGATCGATCCGGGGCATGGCGGCCGCGACACCGGCGCCATCGGGCCGCGCGGGCTCCGCGAGAAGGACGTCGCGCTCGCCATCGCGCGGACGCTCGCCGGGCGCCTTCGCGCCCTCGGCTTCACCGTGATCCTCACCCGCAAGGACGACAGCTACGTCTCGCTCGACGAGCGCACGCGCATCGCCAACCAGGCGCGGGCGGACCTTTTCGTGTCGGTGCACTGCAACGCCGCGCGCCGGCGGACGTTGACGGGCGTCGAGACCTGGACCTTGAACGTCGCCAGCGACCGCTACGCGACCCGGCTGGCGACCTTCGAGAACGCCGACGCCGAGCGCACCGTCTCCGATCTGCGGCTCATCCTCGCCGACCTCGCCACCTGGGCGAACGCCAGCGACGCCCGCGATCTCGCCCAGTCGGTGCAGAGCTCGCTGGTGCGCAACCTCCGCGCGCGGGTGGGCAGGGTGGAAGACCACGGCGTGAAGCAGGCGCTCTTCTACGTGCTCTTGGGCGCGCACATGCCCGCGATCCTGGTGGAGACCGGGTTCATCTCCAATCCGGCGGAGGAGGCGCGGCTGCGCAGTCGACGGACGGCAGCGCCTCGCGCGCGCGCCCTGACGCGAGCGATGCAAACCGGGGCCGAGTGCGCCCGGCGGATCGCGTTGCAGAAGCCGGGTGGTACGCACGCGAGCGGGGGAGAGGTCCTGCCCGCGGGCTCTGTACAGCTCGTACATATCGGTTCCGGGGGTATCCCCCTCCGGCGGGCTCCGCGACGACTGCGTTGCCGCCGAAGAGGCCGCAGCAGCCGCCGCCGACGGCATGACGCGCTATGCTCCGGCCATGGCACTGCAGCCGGGGGATGCGGGCGCGCGCGTAAGTGGAGGCAGGGCGTCGTCGGGGACGGCGGACGCCGCACGGGTCCGTGTCGAGGCGGGCAGGGCGGAGATCCTCGCGCGCCACCGCTCCGGGGCGGGAGGGCAGGAGGTCGTGCGCTCGATCTCGGCGCTGAGAGCTCCCGGGGGCGGCGCCGCCGAGGGTGGCGCTGATCGCCACGGGCGGATACGGCCGCAGGGAGCTGTCGCCGCGCAGCGACGTGGACCTGCTCGCGCTGCTCCCTCCGGAGGACGCGCCGGCCCCCGATCGGGCGCGGGCGGATGCCGTCGCCGAGCGGCTGCACCGCGCCTTGTGGGACGCCGGGCTCGAGGCGGGGTTCGCCGCGCGCACCCTGCGGCAGACGCTCCGGCTCGCCCGCGAGGACCATACGGCGCGCACGGCGCTGCTCGATTGCCGGCTGGTCTGCGGCGACCCGGCGCTCTTCAAGGACCTGGAGCGCGCGATGGTCACCGAGCTGGAGGCGCGCAAGGTCGAGGAGTTCATCCAGGAGAAGCTCGAGGAGCTGCAGGTCCGGCGCAAGCGCTACGGCGGCTCGGTGTGGCTCCTCGAGCCGCACCTCAAGCAGGGCAAGGGCGGCCTCCGCGATCTGCAGGCCGCGCTGTGGATCGCGCGCGTGCGCCACAAGGTGGCCGGCCTGGGAGAGGCCGGCGAGCGCGGCCTGTTGCCCGCGCGCGAGGTCAAGGAGGCGCGGGCGGCGCGCGACCTGCTCTGGCGCCTGCGCAACGAGCTGCACTACGCCACCGGCCGCCGCGACGACCGCCTCACCTTCGACAATCAGCGGCGCGCCGCGGCCGCGCTCGGGTATCGCGACTCTCCCACCGAGCTGGGCGTCGAGCAGCTCATGCGGCAGACGTACATCGCGCTGCAGGAGATCGCCCGCGCCTCCGACGGCCTGGTCGACCGCTGCGCGGTAGAGGACGTGCCGCGGCCGGCCGGCGTCTTCGGCCGGCGCCCGCCGCCGCCTCCCAAGCCGATCGACAACGCCTTCCAGCTCTGGCAAGGCCGGGTCACCGTGCACGACCGCGAGGTCTTCGCCCGCCGCCCCGCCGACCTGGTGCGGATGTTCGCGGTCGCGGAGACCTACGGCGTCCCGGTGTACAGCTACGCGCGCGACCTGCTGGTGCAGGAGCTGCAGCGTCTCGGGCCGGGGCTCGCCGCCGACCGCGATGCGCACTTCGAGCTCTGGCAGTACCTGGTGCGCGAGGGCAGCGAAGGCCAGGCGCTCGCGCCGCTCCACGAGCTCGGCGTCCTGGGCGCCCTCTTCCCCGAGGTGGGCCGGCTCCGGGCGCGCGCGCAGCACAGCCTGTACCACGTCTACACCGTCGACACGCACACCGTGTTCGCGCTGCAGCGACTGATGCGTCTGCGCGCCGGCGGACTCGTAGACGTCGAGCCCGAGCTGACTCGCATCGCGCGCGCCCAGCAGCGCCCGCTGGTGCTGATGCTCGGGCTGCTCTTCCATGACCTGGGCAAGGGCCTGGGCCCGGACCACAGCGCGCGCGGGGCGGAGCTGGTCCGCGCGTACGCGCAGCGGATCTCGTTGGACCCGGGCGACGCCGCCGACGTGGAATGGCTGGTGCTCGCCCACCTCAAGATGAGCCACATCTCGCAGCGCCGGGACCTCGAGGACATGGCGCTGATCGAATCGTTCGCCCGGGAGCTCCGCACGGTCGAGCGGCTGGAGATGCTGCACCTCCTCACCTACGCCGACATGGCGAGCGTCTCGCCGGAGAACTGGACCGAGTGGAAGGCGCGCCTGCTCCGGCTGCTGTACGAGAAGGCGCACGCCACCCTGCTCGCCGAGGAGCTCGACCAGCCGGCCCACGCCGAGTCCCTCGAGCTGCGGCGCGAGCGCCTCGCCCGGGCGATCGAGCCTTTGCTCGACGAGCCTTCGGCGCGCAAGGCGGTGCCCGAGTTCACGCGCGCCTTGCCCGAGCGGTACGTCGGCATCGTCCGCCCGGACGACGCGGCCCGCCACCTGAAGCTGTGGCGGTTGGCCCGCCGCACCGGGTTCGCCGCCGAGCTGGGGCAGCGCGAGTCGGGCGAGGCCGAGCTGATCCTGGTCGCCTCGGATCGCCCGGGCCTCCTGGCCCTCTTCTCCGCGGCCCTGGCGGCGAACGGCATCGACATCCTCGCCGCCGAGGTGAACTCCCTGGAGGACGGCATCGCGCTCGACCGGTTCATCGTCCGGGAGCCGGGCGGCGGGGCTCCCGCCCAGGGTCGCTGGGAAGCCGCCCACGCCGATCTCCTCCGCCTGCTCAGCGGGGCCGAGGACCCCCACCGCCTGGTCCAGCGGCGGCTGCGGCGCGCCTCCTGGGCAGCGTCGGCCGCCCCGGCCGTCGAGACGAAGGTGCGCGTGGACAACGTGTCCAGCGAGGATTGCACCATCCTCGACGTGTTCACGCAGGATCGGCCGGGCCTCCTGCACGCCATCGCCGACGCCCTGCACAGGGCAGGCGCGTCCATCGAGGTCGCTCGAATCGCCACGGAAGGGAACCGCGCGACCGACGCCTTCTACCTTCGTGAGGCAGCCGGGCGGGCGGGCGCCCGCAAGATCGGTTCCGACGATCGTCTGCGCGAGCTCCAGGCCGCGGTGGCTGCGGCCATCGCCGAGCTGGCCGGAAGGTCCTGAGACCTTTCCTCAGCAGTTGCAGAAGGTTGCCCGCTTGCACCTCGGAGCAAGGCGTCCTAGCTTTCGCTCGTTGACAGTCCGGCGCCGGACAGGTGCGCCGGCCCGCCACTGTTTTCGGCGGATGCGTGGCCGGCGGCTTGCAGTCCCGGCCGCCGTCCAAAGATTCAGGGTTCGCGGGCACTTAGGGGCCTTTGAGGCAAAGGAAACAAGATGGCCAACCGGAAGACCCAGCGGACCAGCAGGCAGACGCGCCGTGGGGCGGCACCGAAATTGAAGATGTCGACCCGGCGATCGGCGGGACGGCGCCCTGCGCGCGAGCCCGAGTTCGGCGGCATGACGGTGCGCGAGGCGGGCCGCAAGGGCGGCCTCATCGGCGGCCGGAAGGGCGGGCTGGCAGTGAAGGCGGAGCGGGGCCGCGAGTTCTACCAGGAGATCGGCCGCAAGGGTGGTCAGCGCGTGCGCGATCTGATCGCCGCCGGCCGCCGCACCGAGGAGCGCGGGACGGCGCGGAGGCGCCAGACCTAGGAACGCACGTCCTGGGATCTACGGACGTATTTCACAATTTCCCCCTGAGGAGGGGGCGTGAACGGGAGGGGTGGGGAAATGGCGGATGAGGTGGTGAAGAAGAAGGGTGCCATGTCGGTGAGCGAAGCCGGCCGCAAGGGCGGCCAGACGGTTCGCGACAAGTACGGGCACTCCTTCTACGAGGAGATCGGCCGCAAGGGCGGCGAGACGGTCAAGGCGGAGCGGGGCCGGAGCTTCTACGAGCAGATCGGCAAGAAGGGCGGCGACACCGTCAAGGAGGTCCGCCAGCTGATCGAAGAGGGGAAGAAGGCCGCCAACGAGGCCAAGGCGCTGGCCGAGCGTGAAGAGGATGTCCCGTCGGTGGGCGGCGAGGTATTGCCGGCGGCGAGAGAAGAGTAGCCCACCAGGGAGAGCGGCCATGGCGAGCAATCGCATGAACGGCAAAGGCGGGATGACGGTCAGCGAAGCCGGCCGCAAGGGCGGCGAGCGCGTGCGCGACGAGCGCGGCGTCGGGTTCTACCAGGAGATCGGCCGCAAGGGCGGAGAGCTGGGCGGCCGCAAGGGTGGAGAGGCCGTACGCAACAAGTACGGCCCCTCCTTTTACGAGGAGATCGGCCGCAAGGGCGGCCAGAAGGTCAGGGAGCTGATCGAGCAGGGCAAGAAACGGATCTAGGACGAGGGGGCTGACGGCGGAGGGGAGGGGGGATCCTTCCAACCACCGGAGGCAGGAGATGGCGGACGAGAAGAAGGGCGGGATGACGGTTGCCGAGGCAGGTCGCAAGGGAGGCGTGAAGGTCGCGCGGGAGCGTGGCCGGGCCTTCTACGAGCAGATCGGCAAGAAGGGTGGCGAGACCGTCAAGGCGGAGCGCGGGCACGAGTTCTACGAGAAGATCGGGAAGAAGGGCGGAGAGAGCGTGCGCGCGAGCCGCGGCCCGGAGTTCTACTCGCAGATCGGCCACAAGGGTGGCCAGAAGGTCCGCGAGTTGATCGAGCAGGGCAAGCGCTTGGGACGCGCGGCGGCCAGCCGGGCCACCCCGGCCGAGGACACCGAGGGGGAGGGAAAAGCGCCGAGCGGCGGCGCGGGCATGAACTCCGGCCGCAAGGAGGAGTAGCAACCCCTCCTGCCGGATCCCTCTCGAAGAGGAACGCGGCGGCCCTGGGTCCCGTGGCCGCCGCTTTCGCTTCGCAGGGACGCCCGATTTCTTGCGCGTCTCCCGGCGCGCCCGCAGCATGGCGCGGTGGCGAGCCGCGCTCCGATCCAACCGATCGACCCTGTGCACCCGCAGCCGCGGCACGTCTCGCGCGCGGTGTCGGTGCTCGAGGCCGGCGGCCTGGTGAGCTACCCGACCGACACCTATTACGCGATCGGCTGCGACCTGTTCCAGAAGAAGGCCATCGAGCGGATGGCGCTGCTCAAGCGCCGCGATCCCCGCAAGCCGTTCGCGTTCCTCTGCGGCGATCTCGGCGAGGTGGCGAAGTACGCGATCGTCGACAACGATCGGTTCCGCCTGCTGCGGCGCCTCCTGCCGGGTCCGTACACGGTGGTGCTGCCGGCCACCCGGCTCGTGCCGCGCACCGCGCTGACGCGGCAGCGCGCGGTCGGCGTGCGCGTCCCGGACGCGCCGGTCGCCACGGCCCTGGTGCATGGACTGGGGCGGCCCCTGGCCACCACCAGCGCGGCGATCGCGGACGGCGAGCCGCTCGTCGAGGCCGCGGACATCCAGGAGCAGCTCGGCCATGGGCTGGACCTCATCCTCGACGGCGGGGTGACGCTGAACGAGCCGTCCACGGTCATCGACCTGACCGGACCCCGGCCGGTGGTGCTGCGGCGGGGGAAGGGACGCATCGAGGGGGTGCTGGCTTGACCGAGGTCACCGCGGGTGCGCCGGGGCCGCTCGACGACGCGCTCGACCGCTACCTGGCGCACCTGCGCGTCGAGCGCGCGCTGCAGCCGGCCACGCTCGAGTCGTACGCGCGCGACCTGCGCGAGTACCTCGACTGGCTGGCGGCGCGCGGCGTGCCGGCGCTGGCGCAGGTGACGCAGATCCAGGTGCTGCAGCACGTCGCCTCGCTGCAGCAGCGGGGCCTGTCGCGCGCCTCCCAAGCGCGGCACCTGGCCGCGGTGCGGGGGCTGCACCGGTTCGCCAGCGCGGAAGGGCTGGCCCCGCTCGACCCGACCGACGGCGTCGAGGCCTCCCGCGGCTCGCGGCCGCTGCCGGACTTCCTCGGCGTGGAGGAGGTGGACCGCCTGCTCGCGCAGCCCGACGCGGCCACGCCTTCGGGCGCGCGCGACCGCGCCATGCTCGAGCTGCTCTACGCCAGCGGGCTGCGCGTGTCCGAGTTGGTGGCCCTGCCGCTCGCGGCGGTGGACCCGCGGCTGGGCATCGTGCGGGTGCGCGGGAAGGGGGGCAAGGAGCGCATCGTGCCGGTGGGGCAGCGCGCGCAGGCGGCCCTCGAGGCGTACCTGCGCGGTGCGCGCGCACTCCTGCTGCGGGCACGGCAGAGCCGCGACCTGTTCGTGACGCCGCGGGGCCGGCGCATGACGCGGCAGGGGTTCTGGAAGCTGCTTTGCCGCTATGCCGCCGCCGCGGGACTGCGCGACGTGCACCCGCACACGCTGCGCCACAGCTTCGCCACGCACCTGCTGGAGCGCGGAGCCGATCTGCGCGCGGTGCAGGCGATGCTCGGCCACGCGGACATCGCCACCACCCAGATCTACACGCACGTCGACCGGGAGCGCCTCAAGGTAGTGCTGTCGAAGCACCCGCGCGCGTGACAGTCGCCGCCGTATCCGGCGGCGCTGCGCTTTTCCCGGCGCGGACGTAGCGGGATGCCTTCCGGCCCTCGATCGGTTCCGTGATAGTGAGCACCGCATGCTCGCGGTCTTGATCGCCGCCTTGATGGGCTGTCCGCGGATGCTGGAGGTCGACCCGAAGGAGTGGAAGGAGGCGCTGCTCAAGGCCGCGCCGGGGTCGAAGGAGCAGGGCCAGCTGCTCGAGCAGCTCGGGTTCCGTCCGGTGCCACCCGCTGGCGACGCCGCGCCGGACGCGGAGTGCGCCGAGCAGCCCGTCGTGCGCGGAGTGGATCTCGTGCGGGCGAGCGTCACGGGCGGCAAGGACCTCCTGGTGCACGTCAGACTCGAGCTGTGCGCGGACGAGGGCGAGTCGCACTTCTGGTCGCAGCGCATCGCGGTCCTGAAGGCGCTGCGGGGCGGCGCGTACTGCAAGCTGGGCGGGGAGGACCCTTCGATGGATGCCCCGGCGAGTGACGTCTGCGGCGGGCCCGACCGGCCGCCGCGCTCGGTGAAGCTGGTCCGGCTGACCAGCGGCCGGCGCGACACGTTGGAGCTGGACGACCGGCTCGACGAGTGTCCCGGGTCGGTGCACACGGTGGTCGAGCGGACGTCGTTCCTGGACGCGCACGGCGATCAACTGGCCAAGGTGTTCGAGCTGAAGACGCGCGAGACCTCCTCGGAAGTCCCGGAAGAGCCGGCGCCGGTCATCGAACGGACCGTGAAGCCCATCGGCCGCGGCTTTCCGCGCAAGCTGCTGGTCACCGAGGAGGTGTCCTGCCCGGAGGGCAATCCTGGCGGCGCGTGCACGCCCGACCGGCGCAAAGCCGTCCACGTGCTCACCGGAGGCAAGTACGTCGCCCGATGACCGCGGCGGCCAGTTCGGGTAGGGTGCCTCACTTCTTTTCGCGCGGCGCGAGCCGCCCGGGAGTGCAGCGATGGCAGAAGCCGAGGTGCCGGCCGGCCGGCCGGCACCCCACAGGGTCCCGCGCAGGGTGGTCTCGGGGATGCGCCCCACCGGCCGCATGCACCTGGGGCACTACCAGGGCGCGCTGAAGAGCTGGATCGAGCTGAGCAAGGCGGCGGAGTGCTTCTTCTTCTCCGCCGACTGGCACGCGCTGACCACCGACTACAAGGACCCCTCGAAGATCGCCGAGGCGCAGCGGGAGATGTTCGTCGACTGGATCGCCGCCGGGCTCGATCCGCAGCGGTGCACCCTGTTCATCCAGAGCCGCGTGAAGCAGCACGCCGAGCTGTTCCTGCTCCTCGGCATGGTGGCGCCCATCGGCTGGCTCGAGCGCGTGCCGACCTACAAGGAGCTGCAGGAGCAACTGCGGGAGAAGGACCTGAACAACTACGGTTTCCTCGGCTACCCGGTGCTGCAGACGGCCGACGTGGCGCTGTACGGCGCCGACGCCGTCCCGGTGGGGCAGGACCAGGTCTCGCACCTCGAGCTGGCCCGCGAGCTGGTGCGCCGCTTCAACCACCTCTACGCGGCCGAGGGGAAGCCGGTGCTGGTCGAGCCGCACCCGTACCTGACGGAGGTGCCGAAGATCCTCGGCCTCGACGGGCGCAAGATGAGCAAGTCGTATGGGAACGCGGTCGAGCTGGGCGAGGACCCCGAGCAGGCCCGCAAGCGCATCATGGTGGCGGTGACGGATCCGGCGCGGAAGCGCAGGCACGACCCCGGCCACCCCGAGGTGTGCCCCATCTACCACCTGCACCGCGCCTACAGCCCGGCCGAGACCGTGCAGCTGGTCGACCGAGAGTGCCGCAGCGCGGGCATCGGCTGCGTCGATTGCAAGAAGATGCTGCTCCTCAACCTGCTGCCGGTGCTGGAGAAGCATAGGGCCGCGCGCCAGGAGTTGGAGCGCGCGCCCGGCCGCGTGGAGGAGCTGGTGCGGCTCGGCACGGAAAAGGCGCGCGCCGTGGCGGAGCAGACGATGGTCAAGGTCCGCGCAGCGATGAAGCTGGAGTAGCTGGTGGAGCCGGAGATCCCCGACAACGCGGCCACAGGGCCGCCGCCACCGACGCACGCGGCGGGCTTCGCCGTCGCGCTGCCCCAGTTCGAGGGGCCGCTCGATCTGCTGCTGTCGCTCATCCAGGAGCACAAGCTCGACATCCTCCACGTCCCCATCGCGTTCATCACCGACCGCTACCTCGAGTACATGGAGGGGGCGCGCGCGCTGAACCTCGATCTCGCCGGCGAGTTCCTGGTGATGGCCGCGACGCTCGCGCACATGAAGTCGCGGATGCTGCTCCCCCCGCAGGAGGCGCAGGACGCCGCCGAGGGGGACTCAGGCCCCGACCCGCGCGAGGAGCTGATCCGCCGGCTGCTCGAGTACCAGAAGTACAAGAGGGCCGGCCAGGACCTCGCCGCGCTGCCGCAGCTGGGCCGCGACCTGTTCACGCGCCGCGCGCGCGAAGAGCTGCTGCCGCTCGCCGCCGGGGACGTCCAGTTCCTGCGGCCGAAGGACCTCTCCGCATACCGGCTGATCGAGGCGCTCTCGAACGTGCTCGCCCGGCGGAAGCTGACCATCCCGCACGAGGTCTTCGTCGAGCGGCTCTCGATCGGCGATCGCATCTCCGCCATCACCGATCGGCTGCGCGAGGAGGAGCGGATCGCTTTCACCTCGCTGTTCGCCGATCTCGGCGCGCACGATCGGGACCGCGTGGTACCCACCTTCCTGGCCGTGCTGGAGATGACCAGGCTGAAGCTGATCAAGGTCCACCAGCCGGACCCGCACGGCGAGATCTACCTGTCCCGCACCGAGGGCCTGTCCGACGCCTCGGCGGAAGGAGTCCAGCTTGACTACCGAGGCTGAGCGGAACGGCGAGGTTCCGCCCGACGCGGCCGAGGGCCCGCCGGAGGACGAGCAGGAGCTGCAGCAGGTGACGCAGACGGAGCTGTCCATGCTCGCGGAGGCGGCGCGGTTCGCCACCCCGGAGCGGGCGCGCGCCATCGTCGAGGCCCTCCTCTTCGCCGCGGAGAAGCCGCTGGACCTTCCCGCGCTGCGCGACGCGACCCAACTCGAGGAGCAGGTCCTCCAGGAGGCGCTGGAGGCGCTGCGGCAGAAGCACGCGCCAGGCGCGGGCGGCACCGTGCTGGTCGACCTGGGCGGCCGCTGGCAGCTGCGCACCGACCCCCAGCTGGGCGCGTACGTGCGCCGGATGCTCCAGGTGAAGCCGATGCGTCTGACCCGGGCCGCGCTGGAGACGCTCGCCATCGTGGCCTACCGCCAGCCGATCACCCGGCCCGAGATGGAGGACCTCCGCGGCGTGGACTGCGGCGCGGTCACCAGGGCGCTGCTCGACCGCAAGCTCATCCGCATCCTCGGGAAGAAAGACGAGCCCGGCCGCCCGCTGCTGTTCGGGACCACGAAGGAGTTCCTCGAGCTGTTCAACCTGCGCGACCTGACGCAGTTGCCCACGCTGCGCGAGTTCCAGGAGCTGTCCGAGGACAGCCGCAAGATCGTCGAGGAGGAGGCGCCGGCCCCGCCAATCGCCGGCCTCACCGACCTGGCGCAGGATCCGCAGGCGGCCGAGAAGCTCGCCCAGCACACCGCCGAGAGCGACGCCGCCCTGTCGCAGCTCGAGGACGCCATGGATGTGGCGGAGGAGCAGAGCAAGGCCGCCGCCCAGGTGCTGGCGCCGCCGCCGGATCCGAACGCAACCCCGACTCCGGACGCGAACGCGACCCCGAGCGCGACCTCCGAAGGATCTGCGGCCCGCGAGCCGGAAGACGCGAGCCGGAAGCCGGAGCAGTGATGCAGGAGCGCCTGCAGAAGATCCTCGCCCACGCGGGAGTGGCGTCGCGGCGCAAGGCGGAGCAGCTCATCGCCGAGGGCCGCGTCGAGCTGAACGGCGAGATGGTCAAGGAGCTGGGGACCAAGGCCGACCCCCGCAAGGACCTCATCCGCGTCGACGGCAAGCTCATCGCCGACCCGGAGGAGAAGGTCTGGTTCGTGCTCTACAAGCCGGCCGGGTGCGTGACGACGCTGTCCGATCCGGAGGGCCGGCCGACCATCGCGCAGTACCTGAAGGGCATCCCCGAGCGCGTCTACCCTGTGGGCCGCCTCGACTACGACGTCGAAGGCGCGCTCCTGGTCACCAACGACGGCGAGTTGGCGCACCAGCTGATGCATCCCCGGTTCGGCGTGCGCCGGACCTACCTGGCCAAGGTGGCGGGCGTCCCCCGGCCGGAGCAGATCGACCGGCTGAAGTCCGGGGTGCGCCTCGAGGACGGGCGCGCGCGAGCGCTGGACGCGGCGCTGCAGAGCCGGACCCCGCGCAACACCTGGGTGCGCGTGGTCGTCTCCGAGGGGCGGCCGCACCTGGTGAAGCGGCTGATGGAGGCGGTGGGCGCGCCGGTGCTCAAGCTGCACCGCGCGGACTACGGCGGCGTCGGGGTCGAGGGCCTGCGTCCCGGCGACTACCGCGAGCTGACGCGCGCCGAGCTGCTCTCGCTGCGCGAGCAGGCGGGAAAGAAGGCGCAGCAGCCGCCGCCCCGGCTGGCGGCGCTCCCGGCCCGGCGCCACGGGCACGGCCCGCCGCAGCCCGCG
>WNFF01004443.1_pt1 | contig 13256 bp, 12 predicted proteins | sample 5400441 | NCBI WGS metagenome assembly WNFF01 (sample SAMN13153345, study PRJNA577476) | soil metagenome | isolation source: 120 cm saprolite under Douglas fir tree site 2 hole 3 replicate 1 | place: USA:California | collected 2015-04-18
GTCTGCAACCCGTGCTGATCGCAAAATTTACCCGGGGGTCGTCGAGCATCCACTTCGCGTAATCGTCCTTGAGGACGCTCGGCTCGGCCGCGAACAGCGTCGAGTAGAACCGGACCGACTGGGCCAGATCGTCAACGGACACGTGTACGTGAAACCGCTTCATTGCTGTCTCCTTTGGCAAAGGTGTTGGCGGGATTGCAGGCGGGTGCACAGGCTGCGGCCCCACCGCCGCAGCAATTTTCGGTCAGATAGAGGAGGAGCTCGTTCATCCTCCCGTATTCGGCGGAATAGATCAGGTTGCGACTGAGGCGGCGCTGGGTGATCAGCCCGGCATGCACGAGCTCTTGCAGATGAAACGACAGCGAGGACGGCGGGACGCCGAGCCGTTCGCCGATGGCGCCGGCCGCCAGCCCCTCCGGTCCGCAGGTGACGAGCAGGCGGAACAGCGCCAGCCTGGTCTCCTGGGCGAGGGCGCCAAGCGCCGCGATTGCAGCGATCTGGTCCATCCGCGGTACTTCCATCATTCAACGATCATCGAAGTATAATCGGTGCGACGGACTCGTCAAGCGATATTTCGTAAAATATCGAAATAAGCTGCCGGCGCAGACGGACACGCGCATAGATATCCCATGGTCGGGTCAAGCCCGGAAATGACGAAAAGAGAGATGACGATTCAACCTAAACGAAATTTGCATTACTCTCGCGATACGCGAGAGGGGCGGCGATGGCGGATCTGGCGGCGGCGGGCGAGGGTCTTGGCGCGGCGCCGCGCCGCCTCCTCCGGCCATTGGCTGGTTTTGCCGAGGCGTTCGCGGCCGAAGGCGACCGCCGGATTCTGTGGCTGCCGGTGTTTTTCGGCACCGGCATCGCGCTCTATTTTACCCTGACGAGCGAACCGCCGCCCTGGATCGGCGGCGCGGCGACCATCGCCGCCGCCGCGATCGCCGTGGCGCTGCGCCGCTGGCCGGCATTGCGCAATGCCGGGATCGCCCTCGCCTTTGTCGCGGCCGGGTTCGCGGTGACGCAGCAGGCCCGCCTCGAGCGCGGCACCCCGATGCTGGAGCGCCGGCTCGGCCCTGCCGCAATTACCGGCAGGGTCGTCGACATCGATGCGCTCGATCGCGGCTGGCGGATTATCGTCGTGCCCGATCCGCTGCTCGGGCTGGCGGCCGACGCCCAGCCGCACCGCCTGCGTCTCCATATCGCGGCGACCAGCGATGCGCTGCAGCCGGGCGACCGGGTCAGCCTCAAGGCTCTTGTCTACCCGGTGCCGGCGCAGCTGCTGCCGGGCGGGCGCGACATGCAGCGCGAACTCTATTTCGCCGGCATCGGCGGGGTCGGCTACAGCTTTGGCGCGGCGCGCCGCATCGCCGCCGCCGAGGAGACCGCTGGTGGCGGCTGGCGCGAATGGCTGTTGCGGCTGCGCGCCGAGATGACGGCGCGGATCAACGCGGCGCTGCCCGGCTCGACCGGCGGCGTCGCCTCCGCGGTGATCACCGGCAAGCGCGGCACGATGGCCGAGGAGGTCAAGGAGGCATTCCGCCAATCCGGCCTGTCGCATCTGTTGGCGATCGCCGGGCTGCATCTCGGCCTCGTTGGCGGCTTCGTGTTCTTCGCGGTGCGCGGCGGCCTGGCGCTGATCCCCTGGCTGGCATTGCGTTATCCGATCAAGAAGATCACCGCGGTGGTGACGCTGATCGTTCTGTTCTGCTACCTGATGATCTCGGGCGCGGCGATCCCGACGCAGCGCGCCTTCATCATGACCGGCATCGTCTTTGCCGCGATCCTCATCGACCGGTTGCGGCTGTCGATGCGGATCTGCGCGCTCGCCGCGCTCGTCGTCTTATTGCTCGATCCGGCGAGCCTCGTCGGGGTCAGCTTCCAGATGTCGTTCGGCGCGGTCGTCGCGCTCATCGCCGTCTATGAGACCTGGGGGACGCGCCTCGCCTATCTCTTCCACAGCGGCTCGTTCGGCCGTCGCACTCACCACACTGGTCGCGACGGTCGGCACCGAGCCGTTCGCGATTTATCACTTCCATCATCTCGTGCTCTATTCGCCGCTGGCCAATGTCATTGCCGTGCCGATCTCGGCGATGTGGACGCTGCCCTGGGGCGTCATCGCCTGCCTATTGATGCCGTTCGGCCTCGAAAAGCTCGCGCTGGTGCCGATGGGCTGGGGCATCGATGTGACGATCGCCGTCGCGCAATGGGTCGCGGCGTTGCCGGGAAACGTGTGGTCGATGCCGCGCCTGCCGACCCTTGGGGTGGTGCTGGTCGCGCTGGGCGGCTGTTGGGTGTGCCTGTGGCAGGGCAAGTGGCGGTGGTGGGGAACGATCGGGATCGTCGCCGGCATGGCGGCGATGCTGCTGACCCGCCCGCCAGATCTGATCCTGGCCGATTTCGGGCGGTTTCTCGCGGCGCGCATGCCCGACGGCAACTACCTCGTCGCCGACACCGCCGAGAAGCTGACCCGCTCGTTCCTGGTGCAGGAAACCGGGGCGAGCCTCTTGCCGTGGCCGGCCGCCGCCTCCTCCGCCGGCGCTCTCGATTGCCCCGCGGAAGGTCGGTGCTTCTATGCCGCCCACGCTAGGCGCGTGGCGCTGGTTACCGGCGAAGCCGGGCTCCCGGTGGCATGCAACACGGTTGACGCAATCGTCGCGCAGGTGCCGGCCGGGTTCCAGTGCCGTTCGCAAATCCCGGTAGTCGACCGGATCGACAGCTGGCGCCAGGGCGCGATCGCGCTGTGGCTCGAACCCGGCGGCGTCGCAATCGAGAGCACCAATGCCAGCCGCGGCGACCGGCCGTGGGTCCCGCATCCGGTGTCGGCGCGCGAGCGCGCTCGGGCGGCGGAGGGGAAGTGAGAAAAAGAAAACGCTTCACCGCAAAGGACGCAAAGGATACTCAAAGGCCGCAAAGGAGAATTCTTCGGGCGCGAAGCGCCCAGTAAATCCTTCGGTTCCCGGATTGATTGGCGCTTCGCGCCGTGAGGTGCCTTCGCGTCCTTTGCGTATCCTTTGCGTCCTTTGCGGTGAAGCGTTTTTTCTTCCCGCCTACCACCCGATCGGGAAACCGGTCGACACCAGGCAATGTTCGAGGATGCCGCGGCCGCGATCGGGCAGGCGCCGCTCGGTGGCAAAGCGCTCGAGCGCGCCGGTGATCGCCTCCGGTTGGCGCTCGCCACCGGTCGGCAGGTACTGGATCAGATTGTCGCGAAAGCCGCGGCGGGTTACGAAATAGGTGCCGAGGCCACGGGCTTGGGCCACCGCCTCCTGCGCTTCGGCCATCGGCCGCACCCCCTGGTTGGTGGCGAAGTCGGCCCAGTTGGTGGCGAGGCATCCGCCGGGCGCCAGCGCATCGACGGCGCGCGTCCAGAACCCCTCGTCGAGTTGCGCCGGTCCGCGCGCATCGTAGAGATCGACCAGCACCACATCGAAATGCTGAGTGTTGCCGGCGAGAAAGCGCTCGGCAGTTTCGACCACGACCGGCTGGCTCAAATAAAACCAGCGCCGCGCCAGCGCCGTCACGCTCTCGTCGGCCTCGACCAGGGTGGGGGCGCATTCCGGGAGATAGGCGCGCATGAAACGCCACATCGCGGCGCCGCCGACCCCGAGCAGAAGCGCCGTCACCGGCCGCTCGACGAGCGCAAAGGCGAGCGACATCAGCCGCTCGTAATGAAACACCAGCTGCGCCGGATAAAGCAGGTCCATGCTCGATTGCTCGGTGACCTGCAATTCCTCCGGGTTTGCCGCACCGAAGGAGGGGCCGAACGAGCCGAAGGTGCGGTAGTGCCGCACGCCGCGGTCGAAATCGACGACGAAGACCGGCGCGCCAAACGCCGCTGTCGGGCGCAGCTGCCTGAGGCGCGCCACGGCGCCGAAATACTCGGCGATCAGCCGGCGCAAATGCTCGTCGTCGGTGCGAGGCGCCATCACGCGACCGCGCGATCGGTCAGGTTGGCGCCCAGATCGGCAAGTACCGCCACCGCTTCGGCGAATTGCCCGAGCGCCGCGTGCCCGCGATCGGACAGCGCATAGGTGCCGCGGCGAAGCCGGGCAAACCAGCCATAGACATCGCGCTGCAGAATGCTGGCGGCGTCCGCCACCCCGGTCACGGTGCGCAGCTCGGCGACCCGCATCGGACCCGCCGCGAGCACGCCGGCAACGCGCAGCGCATCCTGGCGATAGGCGGTGACGACCGGGGCACGATTGCGCCCGCCGACATTCATGTCGCCGATGCGCCGGTCGAACTCGCCGATCAGCCGCGCCGCGCGCTTGGCGGCCGGGCGGGGGCGATAGGGCACCGGCTCCTCGACGATCGCGACCGAGTTGCGGCCGACGAGAATGAGCCCGACCCCGAGCCGCCGGCACAGCCGGCGGATCGGTGGCGCATCGGGCATGACGCCGCGCGTGCCGCGCGAAGGGCGCGGCACCGCGAGATAGACCCGCTCGCTCAGCCTCAGCCGGTCGATCCCTTGCAGAACCAGCGCCAGCGTAAAACGCAGCTTCAGCTCGACGATGACCGCGGGCTCGTCGCCGCGCCGGGCGACGAGGTCGCAACCCTGGACCTCGCCCTTCACCTCATAGCCGCAACCTTCGAGGAAGCGCTTGACCGGCCCATAGAGCATGGCCTCGCTGACCAACTGCTCTGCGACCCTCCCCCGCCTTGCCGCCACCCTTCCCTCCCCAGCAAGCGGGGGAGGGCCAGGAACCAGGCGCACGCGAGCATCTCCCTCCCCCGCAAGCGGGGGAGGGTTGGGGTGGGGGCCGGTCCGGGCCGTGCGGTTGCCGCTCATCACGGGCCGATCAGGAAACCGAATTTGCCGCCGCTGCCAAGCCCCTTCTGTGATGCCAGCCAACAGCGTTCTAAAGTTGCGTTCAACGCCGCGAGACTCGAGGGTCAGGAAGGCCCGATTCGCGTATTTAAAAACCGCAGTCCCGGCGAAAGCCAGGCGAAAGCCGGGACCTACTCCCCCGGAGACGACAACCCGAACCTACCCGCTGGCCGAAGCAAACCAGGCGCTATCCGATCTGCGCAGCGGCGCCTTCGAAGGCGCCGCGGTTCTGGTGTCGTAGCCTAAACCCTCTCCCGCATTGCGGGAGAGGGGCTTGAAGCGCGGTTAAACTTCTCTGCGACCTCTGCGTATCCTTCGCGTCCTCTGCGTTGAAGCGTTCTTTTTCTTATCCCTCACCGCCTCACCGCCTCATTGTGAAAACTTCACGTATTCGAAGTCGCCCGGCTTGTTGTCGATGCCGGCGGGGGGCGGGGCGATCCATGAGGCGAAGGCGCCGGGCTGGGTGACCGGCCGCATCAGGCTGACGACAAACGCATCGTCTGCCGCCGACGGGAGAAACTCGTGGCGGCGGCGCTGCCAATCCTCGGCGCTCAAAATATTGCCCTCGGGATCGGCGTGGATCGCGGCGAACTCGCCGATCCGCCGGTTGAACGCGACATGCGGCAGGTGGATGGCATATTCGACGCCGGCGCGCGCGATCGCCCGGTTCCACCAGCGCTCGACGGCCGAGGCGGCGTCGGCCACGTAATCGTCGCGCAGCCGCATGTTGAGCGCCGAGAGCGCCGGCACATCTTCCTTGACGATCTGCCGGTTCTTGAGCCGCCGCACCGGGTAGGTGGCGCCGACCAGCCGGTGGTCGTCCTCGATCTGGTCTTCGAGATAGCGGCCCTTGAGCCCGGCGTTGAAGGCGTTTGCGGCATTGCTGCTGATCTCGCTGCCGAACAGATCGAGGGTCAGCGAGAAATGCAGGTTGGCGCGCTTCTGGATCGTCGGCAGGTCGATGACGCCGAGCGCCCGCACCCGCTCGATGTCTAGGGGATCGTCGATGCCGGCGGCGCGCATCGCCGCGCAGGTGCGCTCGATGATGCGGCCGACCCCGGACTGCCCGATGAACATGTGGTGCGCTTCCTCCAAGAGCATGAAGCGGCAGGTGCGCGACAGCGGATCGAAGCCGGATTGCGCCAGCGCGTGCAATTGCATCTTGCCGTCGCGGTCGGTGAAGAAGGTGAACATGAAAAACGCCAGCCAGTCGGGCGTCGCCTCGTTGAACGCGCCGAGGAGCCGCGGGCTGTCGCGGGTGCCCGAGCGGCGGCGCAGCAGGTCTTCGGCTTCCTCGCGCCCGTCCCGGCCGAAATATTTCTGCAGCAGGTAAACCATCGCCCAGAGGTGCCTCGCCTCCTCGACGTTGACCTGGAACAAATTGCGCAGATCGTAGAGCGAGGGGGCGGTGCGGCCGAGCGCGTGTTGCTGCTCGACCGAAGCCGGCTCGGTATCGCCCTGCACGACGATGAGGCGGCGCAGCATCGCGCGGTATTCGCCAGGCACCTCCTGCCAGGCCGGCTCGCCCTGATGGGCTCCGAACGGGATCCGGCGGTCCGCCGCCGCCGGCGCCAGAAGGATGCCCCAGCGGTATTCCGGCATGCGGACATAGCCGAATTTGGCCCAGCCCTCGGGCTCGACGCTGATTGCGGTGCGCAGATAGACGAGGCTCGACTGGAACCCCTCGGGGCCGCGCTCCCGCCACCAATCGAGGCAGCCCGGATGCCAGCTTTCGAGCGCCCGCCGCAATCGCGGGTCGGCGTTGAGCCCGACATTGTTCGGGATCAGCCCGTCGTAATCGACGCGGGTGGCGTCGGGCATGTGCTTCTCTCCTCTGTCGGCCCTACACCCGCTCCGGATCGAAGCGCGGGCGCAGGCCGGTGCCGTAGCGTTTCAGGGCGCCCTCGCCGCCGGTGGCGTTGGGGCGCTGGAAGATCCAGTTCTGCCAGGCGCTGAGCCGGCCGAAAATCCGCGTCTCCATCGTCTCCGGACCGGGAAAGCGGAGATTGGCTTCGAGCCCGGTCAGCGCGTCCGCTGAAAAGCTCGCCCGCTCCTCCAGCGCGAGACGGATTTCGTCGTCCCAATCAACTTCGTCGTAGCTCGCCGTGACGAGGCCGAGCGCCTCGGCCTCCTCGGCAAGGACCGGCTTGCCGACAGCTTTTTCTACCCGTTCCAGGCTGTCCGGCTCGCCTAGAAAGCGGGTCGCGAGCCGGGTCAATCCGTTGCCCAAAAGATAGTCACCGAAATTGGTCGATGACAGGCACAGCGTCGGCGCCGCACGATGATCGCCTGCTCGCGTGCCGGAGAACATCAGGGCGCGGTCGGCGGCGAAGACCAATTCGGCGAGAAACCCGGCAAAACAGCTGCCTGGCTCGATCAAGGTGAACAAGCTGCGCGAAGTCACGTCGATGCGCTTTAAAACGCGCTTCCAATAGAGGCGAACCTCGCGCTCGAACCAGCTATCGCGCGCTTCGTCGAGCAGGGCGTCGATCGCAAGCGCGTTGATCGGATTGCCTTCGCTGCGGAAAACGATGATCCCCAACCCCGGCTCGTTGAAGCGCAGATGCAGGATTGCGTCGTCGAGTTCGCGCGCTAACGCCAGCGGCCAGAAATCCGCGCTATCAATGTCGGCAACGGTTTGAGGCACCGTTTCAGGTCCCAACACCGTAATCTCGGCACGCCGTGTCGCTCGGTCGAGTGCGACCCGAACATGGGGATAGGTGAGTGTATCGTCCCCGATATCCCGCGTGAGTGGCGGCAAGGGGACGCCCTGAGCATCGTCTGGGCGGTCCGAGGACGCAGCCAGCGCCAGGGCGCGCTCCGCCACCTTCTCGTCCCACGACGAGGGCGTCACGATCTCGTCGACGAGGCGCCAGTCGAGCGCCCGCTGCCCGCGCGCCCCTTCCTCGGTCGCGCAGAACAGATCGGCGCGATCGCGCCGCACCTGGCGCTTGTCGGTGAGGCGCGTGAGGCCGCCGGTGCCGGGGAGGACGCCAAGCAGCGCCAGCTCGGGCAAACTCACCACCGAGCGCCGGTCGTCGATCAGCATGATCCAGTCGCAGGCCAGCGCCAGCTCATAGCCGCCGCCGGCCGCCGTGCCGCCGAGCGCGGCGAGATAGCGCTGACCGGAATTTTCCGACGCATCCTCGATCGCCAGCCGAGTCTCGTTGGTGAATTTGCAGAAATTGACCTTGTGCATGTGCGAGGCGCGGGCCAGCGCACCGATATTGGCGCCGGCACAGAAGACATTCTCCTTGCCCGACCGCATCACCACCACGCGCACCTCCGGGTGCTCGAAGCGCAGCCGGGTCACCGCATCGGCCAGCTCGATATCGACCCCGAGGTCATAAGAGTTGAGCTTCAGCTCGGTTCCGGGAAAGAGGCCGCCGGCCGGATCGACATCGAGCGTCAAGGTCGCGACAGCACCCGCGCAGTCGAGCCGCCAATGGCGGTAACGGGAGGGCTCGGTGGCGAAATCGATGCGCATGGTCGGGGGCTCAGGCGGCATCGCCGCATTATACGCCGGATTCGCCTGTCCCGCATGGCTTCCCACCATTGCCGTCCCGCGCACGCATATCGCCATCCCGGCGAAGGCCGGGATCCACTTGTCAACCGCTCAGCGGGCGGATCGGTGGATCCCGGCCTGCGCCGGGATGCCGATCTAGGGAGGGGCCGCGGCGCGCTCGCCATGACTGCGCCGTCATCCTAAACTCGCGTCCCCGCGCAACCCTCGCCCCCGGCCCGCCATGCCATCTCACGCCATTCCGCGCATAGCCGTCCTCGGCTTCTCGATCGAGTGCAACAAATTCGCGCCGCCCGCGACGAAGGCGCATTTCGGCGCGCGCACCTATGTCGAGGGCGACGACATCCTGACAGAGGCGCGTGCACCCACGCCGACGATGCTGCCGGAGACGCCGGGCTTCGTCGCGGCGATGGATGCGGCCGGACCGTGGCAGCCGATCGGCATCGCGCTCGCTATGAGCGAGCCCAACGGGCCGGTCGAGCACGCGTTCTTCACCGAGCTTCTCGACACCATCGCGCGCCGGCTCACCGCGGCATTGCCGCTCGACGGCGTCTATATCTGCGCGCACGGCGCGGCGCTGACGACAGAGGAGGACGACCCCGAGGGCGTCCTCTTCGAGACCGTGCGCCGGATCGTCGGCGCCGGCGTGCCCATCGTCGCGAGCTTTGACCTGCACGCCAATGTCTCCGACCGCATGGTCGATCTGATCGACGCCTTTATCGGCTACCGCACCAACCCGCATCTCGACATGCGCGAGCGCGGCGCCGAGTCGGCGGCGGCATTGCGCGAATTGCTCACCGGCACAAAGACCGAGCGGGTGCGCCTGCGCCTCCCGATCGTCCCGCCGACAGTGACCATGCTGACCGCCGCCGGCCCCTATGCCGAGATGATCGAGCTCGGCCAGCGCCGCCAGGAACAACTGCATCCGGCGATCATGAACGTCTCGGTGATGGGCGGCTTTGCCTATGCCGACACCGCCAAGAACGGCCTCAGCGTCATCGTGACCGCGCGCGGCGACAGGAACGCCGCCGAGGCGCTCGCCCGCGAGATCGCGCAATATGGCTGGGACAACCGGGCGCGCTTCTATCCGAAACTCACCCCGCTCGACGAGGCGGTCGAGCAGGCGCTCGCCGCGGGGCATGACAAGGCGGGGCCCCCGCTCGTCTTTGCCGATGTCGCCGACAACCCGGGCGGCGGCGGTCGCGGCAACACGATGTATCTGCTGCACGCCTTCGCCGAGGCCGGGGTCAAAGGCGCGCTGTTCGGGATCATCTACGACCCGCCGCTCGCCGCCGAGGCGCACCGGTACGGCCTCCACTACAATTTCGAGGCGCGCTTCAATCGAGAGGAGACGACCAATTTCTCCGAGAAATGGAGCGCGCCGGCGCGGGTCGCGGCATTGACCGACGGCAACTGCATCGGACGGCGCGGCATCTATGCCGGCCAGCGCCTCGCGCTCGGCCCTTGCGCGGCGCTCGCCATCGGCGGCATCACGGCCGTCGTGGTGTCGCATCGGCTGCAATGCGCCGACCCGATCTTCTTCGAGATGATGGGGCTCGATATCGCCCGGGCGCGCAGCGTCGCGGTCAAGTCGCGCGGCCATTTCCGCGGCGGCTTCGACGAGTTCTTCGCGCCCGAGCAGATCGTCGAGGTCGATCTCCCGGGCCTCACCTCGCCGATGCTCGCCCGCTTCGCCTGGACCCGCCTGCCGCGCCCGGTCATCCCGCTCGACGAGGGAGTCGAATTCAGCCTGACATAGAGGGAGTTTCGGTCATGTCGGCTCGCACGTGCCCGCCCCTCACCCTCCCACGCTTCGCGCGGGTCCCTCCCTCTCCCCGCCGGCGGGGAGAGGGTTGGGGTGAGGGGCCGGCATCGGCCGATCAACCCGGTCGAAATCCGTTCTAGCTCGTCGGCCCGGTGCCGTTCGCGTGCAGCTTCAGCGCCGCATAGACGAAATCGTTCACCGGCGTCGCGATCCCGTGACGGCGGCCGAGCTCGACGACCTTGCCGGCAAACCACGGCAATTCGAGGCGGTTGCCGCGCAACAGATCGTTGCCCATCGAGGTCATGTGGTGGTCGGGCATCGAACGGATCATCGCGAGCCCCTTTTCGACCGCATCGGGCTTGAGGGCGACGCCCTCGGCGCGGCCGACTGCTTCGGTCTCGCTGATGCTCGCCTCGACCAGCGCCCACAGATCCGGATCGGCGCGGTATCTCCCGAGCGGTTCGCGGGTCAGCGCATTGACATTGGCGAGCGGCACCAGCACGAGGAATTTTTCCCAGATCGGCACCCGGACATCGGGGCTGAGGATGCCCTCGAAGCCGGCGGCTGCGCACAAATCGCGCAGCCGCTCGCCGCGCGGGCTCGCCCGCCCATCGAGCTCGCCGAAGGTCATCTGCTGATAGGTGCCGGTCTGCCGCACCACGCCCGGCGCGACAATCGAGCCGGTGACGAAGGCGGTGCCGCCCATCACCGCCTCACGCCCGAGGATCGGGACCAGCCGCTCCGCGGAATCGACGCCGTTCTGCAGCGGCACCACCGCGGTCCCCGGTCCGACGATCGGGCGGATCTGCTCCCCGGCGCTCTCGACGTCCCACAGCTTGACGCAGAGCAGCACGTAATCCACGGCGCCGATGCCGGCGATGTCGTCGGTGGCTTCGGCCGGCCGGACCAGAATCTCGCCGCGATCGCCCTCGATGCGCAAGCCGTTCTGCCGCATCGCCGCGAGATGCGCGCCGCGCGCGACAAAAGTGACGTCCGCCCCGGCTTTGGCGAGCGAGGCGCCGTAGGGCCCGCCAATCCCGCCGGTGCCGATGACCGCAATGCGCATGAGGGTCCTCCCGCGAGAGCGGATTTGCCAGGGTGGAGACTTACTCTAGGCTGGCGACCCGCAACAACCCGGAGCAAAGATCATGCCTGCACAACCGACCTCGTCCGCCCGCGAAGCCATCCGCGGCACGGTCCCCAAGCTCGCCGAAATCTCCGACAGATTGATCTATGGCGAGGTCTGGGAGCGCCCTGGCCTGTCGAAACGCGACCGCAGCCTGATCACCGTGGCGACCCTCCTCGCGCTCGGCCGCGACAAACAGCTCGAAGGCCACCTCGCGCGCGCCCTCGCCAACGGCGTGACCAAAAACGAGCTCAGCGAGCTGATCACCCACCTCGCCTTCTACGCCGGCTGGCCCGCCGCGATGACCGCCGCGCTAGTGGCAAAGGAGGTGTTCGAGAAGACGCGATAGCGCGACACCGTGCGGCATTTCCGGGAATGAGGCGGAAGAGGCAGGAGTCGAACCTACCGAAGGCGCCTGCGCGCCTTCCAACGGGTTTGAAGCCCGCGCGCCCCACCGGGAGCGGTACTCTTCCGCATTGATATTACGGCGATTTCGGCGAGGCTCACAGCGTCGTTTTGGCAAAACCAGAAATTTTTGCCAAAAGCGTCCATTGTCTGTTCACTTCCGAGGCCGCTTTTCGAGTAGTTCGATGGCGGCCGATGCCGCCCGCCGACGATCTGCTCCGGCGCTGTAATGAAGCGAGGCGGCCATACTACGGTGGCCGAGGACGGCTTGGATCATCCGGGGGTCGGCACCGAGGTTTGCCAGTTCATCGCCAAGGGTGTGGCGGCGACCATGCAAAGTCAGCCCAGGCGCGATCTGGCGATCCCGCTCTAGCCGGAGGATGAGGGTACGAAATGCCTTCCGTAGGCCAGCCTCTGTCAAGGGTCGTCCATAGGCGCTGGTGACGATGGTTGGGGCGATCCGCTTCGCTTCGTCTAGGATTGCACGCAGCTCCGGCAGCGCCGGCAGCCACACGGGATCACCTGTCTTGCCCTGCCGCCATTCCAGCGTCTTGCCATCGTAGATTGTCCAGGTGACGCGCACGATGTCGCCGCCACGCATCCCGGCATAGCAGGCGAGGGCGAGCGCTAGCCGGAGGCCGCCCGCGGCGGCTTCAAGGACCGCCACCGTCTCCGCGTCGCTCCAGGGTCTGTTGGCGCGCGGAAGATCGCGCGGCCGAGCGATCTTGATGTTGCGCATGCCAAGCAGAGGATTGCCGGCCGACAGCCTGCGCGGCCTTCCCCAATTCAAAATGGTCCCGAGCACTTGTACGACGTGATTGGCAAATCGTCGTTTCCGCCGCGCGAATGCGCGGTCGCGGATCGCGAGCATCGCCGGGCCATCAAGCTGCATGATCGGCATCCCGTCGATGGCACGGAGCCAGTCTAGTGTCCCGAACCAGAAGTTCGCAGCCTCAGACTATGCTTCGGCCGGGGCATTGTAGAGGCAGAAGCGCTCGATCGAGGCGAGAATATCGTCCGCCGACTTGGTCCAGCGGAAGGGTTTTGGATCGGCATTGTGGCCGGCGATGAAGTCGTCGATGGCTCGATGCAGGGCGTCGATGCTGCGGTGAACGCCGCGTCGGATCTGGCGCTCGGTAAGCAAGGCGAAGAACCGCTCGACTTGGTTGAGCCAGGACGAACTGGTCGGGGTCAGATGGACATGCCAGCGCGGCCGGCGCGCCAGCCAGTTGCGGATCAGCGGCGTCTTGTGCGTGGCATAGTTGTCCATCACCAGATGCACGTCGAGGTCGGGCGGCACATTAGCCTCGATCTCGTCGAGGAATTTGCGGAACTCGGTTGCGCGATGGCGCGCGAAGCACTTGCCGATCACCCGCCCGGTGGCGATGTCGAGGGCGGCGAACAGCGAGGTTGTGCCATGGCGGGTGTAGTCGTGGCTGCGCCGCGCGGCCTGGCCGGGGCGCATCGGCAACATCGGCTGACTGCGGTCGAGCGCCTGGATCTGTGACTTCTCGTCGACGCACAGGACGAGGGCCTGCGCCGGCGGGGCGAGGTAGAGGCCGACCACATCGCGCACCTTGGCCACAAAATCAGGGTCGGTGGAGAG